>Ga0164241_10005910_pt1 | contig 11284 bp, 8 predicted proteins | sample OricomyardsoilBY_FD_108780 | JGI IMG/M metagenome (GOLD analysis project Ga0164241, IMG submission 108780) | Backyard soil microbial communities from Emeryville, California, USA - Original compost - Back yard soil (BY) | ecosystem: Environmental > Terrestrial > Soil > Unclassified | place: USA... | reverse complement strand
CACCGCCGGCACCGCCGGCACCGCCGGCACCGCCACTGCCGCCGGGTGCGGTGGCAGAGCCGGCGGCTCCGGCCGCTCCCGCGCCCCCCGTAGCGTTAGTGGTCCCGGCCGAGGTCACCGCGCCACCGGTACCTGCAAGCGCCGCCGCGCCGCCCCCATTGGGCGTGACCTCGCCGGTGGGGGCGCTGCTGCACGCCAGGCCAGAAACGAGGACAAAAAACGTGAACCGGTAAGTCGATGCGGGCGGCACGTATGCCCCGTGTCCGGAGGGCGCGACTAGTGTCACGACTTTCTCGGGCGCGCGGCAGGCGCCGCCGGCGGGCCGCGCGGTTTCGCGGGAGATCGGCTAGAAAGCGCACATTCACCTACGGGATTTGCTCGACCTGCAGCGCCGTTGCCACGGCCGGCATCGCCTCGCCCAAAGCGTTGGCGATGGCTTCTTGTACCTGAATAATCCTTTCTTCCGCCGCGTGCGCGAGGCCGTCTTGGCCGCGGGCTTTCGCTTCACGTTGGACGACGCGGGCGCGTACTACGGCTTTCCGCTGATTCATCTCGATACGCTGCTCAGCCGTCGGCAAATTCCGTATCGGCCCAGCTTCACGGCCCTCGAGCATTTGGAGGAGCGGCGCCCGGGCTTCTTCACGCTCGCCGATCTGCAGGGGAACCGTCCGGCGCCGAACTACCTGCTCCACGAATCTGCGCACGCAGTGGCGTTTGCGGCCTTGTTCGGTCGACCTCGCGACGTGGGCGCCGCGCTGTCGGAGCCGAGCGCGCTCGTGAAGCTGATGTTGGGTGAGTCGTTCGCCATGACCGCGGAGTATTTTGCAGCGTGTGCGGTGCAAGGCCAGCCGCATGCTTGGTTCTTTTCGATCAGCTCGTACCGGCACCGCACGCAAAAGAAGAAGGCGGTAGGCGAGTTACTGGAGCGTCACGGCTTTCATTTCGTCGCGCGCGCGGTGTTGCTGGCGTTCCTGTACAATAATTTTTTGGTCGACAGGCTCGACCGCCGCCAGCTGGCGGGGGTGGCCGACGTGGCCGACTCGGGCGTGGCGCGCCGGTTGAGCCCGCTCGCGCTGCGTCACCTCGGCTCCACCTTGAACGGCCTGATGGTCATGAGCCCGGAGTTTCGCTACGACACCTCACGGCTGTTTTTGAGCATGTTCGGACGCTCGCGCAACATTCGACGTGAGCTTTCCGCCGATCCGTTGAGCCTACTGGCCGCCGATCCCCAAGCCCAGGCCGCGGTCAGCGAGCTGACGGCGGTGCTGGGCGGGTAGCGACGCTATTTAGGTGTAATGCTACGCGCTGCCGCGCGTCTCCCAAGCTCATGACCGAAGCCCAAAAAGACCCCGTCTGTGGCATGACCGTCAACCCGTCGACGGCGCGTGGGGGCTCGCACGAGCACGCCGGTCATACCTACTACTTCTGCAACCCCCGCTGCCACGACCGCTTCGTCGCGGATCCCGAAAAGTACCTCGCGCCGCCCGTGGCCCCGGTAGTCGCGCCGGAGCCCCAACCCCTAGCGAGCCAGACCCCAGCTTCCTCGCTCGTCGCTTCTCGTGTCTCACCCCGCTTCTACGTCTGCCCGATGGATCCCGAGATCCGCCAGGCTGGTCCCGGCACTTGTCCGAAATGCGGCATGGCGCTCGAGCCCGAGACGGTGAGTCTCGACCAGCCAGAAGACGACTCCGAGCTGCGCTACATGTCCCGGCGGTTCGTCGTGTGTGCCGTACTGACGGTACCCACGTTCGTGATGGCCATGGCCGAGATGTTCCCGGGGCGACCGCTCGAAGCCGTCGTGAGCCCGGCCGCGAACGTCTGGCTGCAGCTTGCGTTGTCGGCACCGGTGGTTTTGTGGGGCGGTTTGCCGTTCTTTCAGCGCGGTTGGGCCTCGTTGGTCACCCGCCAGCTGAACATGTTCACGCTCATCGCGCTGGGCACGCTGGCCGCGTTTGGCTTCAGTCTGTTTGCCACGTTCTGGCCGCACGCTCTGCCGCACAGCAGGGGCGATGGCATGGCGCTGCCGGTTTACTACGAGGCTTCGGCCGTCATCGTTACGCTCGTGCTGCTCGGCCAAGTGTTGGAGCTGCGCGCGCGGCGCGCGACGTCCGGAGCTTTACGAGCGTTGCTCGGTTTGTCGCCCAAGACCGCGCGTCGGCTGGACGACGACGGTCGCGAGGTCGACGTCGCGTTGCAAGACGTCATGATCGGTGACCGTTTGCGAGTGCGCCCGGGCGAAAAGGTGCCCGTCGACGGACAGGTGTTGGACGGCTCGAGCGCTGTCGACGAATCGAGCATCACCGGCGAACCGGTGCCAGTCGAAAAAACGCCGGGGGCCGCGGTCGTCGGCGGCACGCTCAACGGCCAGGGCAGCTTCGTGATGCGGGCCGAGCGGGTCGGAGAAACGACGTTGCTGGCCCAGATCGTCAAACTGGTGGGTGAAGCGCAGCGCACGCGCGCGCCGATTCAGCGGTTGGCGGACGTGGCGTCGGGCTGGTTCGTGCCCGCGGTCGTGCTCTCGGCGTTGATTACGGCCGTCATTTGGGGCGTTTGGGGGCCGGAGCCGCGGCTAGCGCATGCGTTGGTGAACGCGGTCGCGGTGCTCATCATCGCATGCCCGTGCGCGCTCGGCTTGGCCACGCCCATGTCGATCATGGTCGGAACGGGTCGTGGCGCCAGCGTTGGAATCTTGATCCGACGAGCCGAGGCGCTAGAGCAACTCGAGCAGGTCGACACGCTGGTCGTCGACAAAACGGGCACCTTGACCGAAGGCCGTCCGCGCCTCGAAGCGGTCGTGCCTGCCGCTGGCTTCGATGAAGCCAGACTTCTACGGCTGGCGGCCAGTCTGGAGCGCGCCAGCGAGCATCCCCTGGCCAGCGCGATCGTCGCCGGCGCGGAAGCGCGCGGGGTGGCGCTATCCGCCGCCGCTGAATTCTCGTCGACTAGTGGCAAAGGCATCGCCGGGCGCGTGGACGGTGAGCCCGTCGCGATCGGCACCGAGTCGTTCCTGGCGGAGGGCGGCGTCACGTCGGCGGTGTTGGCGGAACGGATTCGCTCGTTGCGCGAGCAAGGCCAGACGGTCGTGCTCGTGGCCGTCGGTGGCGTCCTGGCTGGTGTCCTCGGCATCGCCGATCCCATCAAGGCGACCGCCGCCGACGCGCTGGCCGAGCTGCGCAGGCTGGGTTTGCGCATCGTGATGCTCACCGGTGACAACGCCGTTACCGCGCGCAACGTCGCGCAACGGCTGGGCATCGACGAAGTCCACGCCGACGCGCTACCCGCCCACAAGCACGCCATCGTGAGCGAGCTCGAGCGACAGGGGCGCAAGGTCGCCATGGCTGGTGACGGTACGAACGACGCTCCCGCGCTCGCCGCCGCCGACGTCGGTATCGCCATGGGCAGCGGCACCGACGTCGCGCTGCAGAGCGCCGGCATCACGCTGGTGAAAGGCGATCTTCACGGGGTTGCGCGGGCCCGCCAGCTGTCCACCCGCGTGATGCGCAACGTGCGCCAGAATTTGCTCTTCGCCTTCGCCTACAACGCGCTGGGTATTCCGATTGCAGCCGGGCTGCTCTATCCCTCGTTCGGTTTGCTCTTGAGCCCGATGGTTGCGGGGGCGGCCATGGCGTTCAGCTCCGTCTCGGTGATTGGCAACGCGCTCCGGCTGCGTCACGCTTGATTTACTTGTAGGAGCTCCAACGTGGCCCGTCGAATCCGCTCGCCGAGCACGGCGGGTTCGAGCTGGTTGGAGGATGACCGGCGTGCAGGCAACGCGATGACGACCCGTACCATGTTGCAGGGCGCCCACAAATCCCGCACGATGCAGCAGGTTTTGCCCGTGAGCCAAGCGCGCGTCGTCGTCATCGGAGCGGGGCTGGCCGGCCTGGCCGTCGCCGCGCGCCTGCGGAGCGCGGGGCGCGAGGTGCTGGTGGTCGAGGCGTCGTCGCGCGTGGGCGGGCAAATCGACACCTTTCGCGAACGCGGCCTGGTCGTCGAGCTCGGCGCCGAAGGCTTCGTGGCGCGCAGCCGCGCGATTCCGGCTCTGGCCGCGCTGCTGGGTATCCAGGGCGCGCTCGTCGATCAACTAACGACCGACACTTACGCGCTCGACGGCCGCGAGCTGCAATTGCTGCCGCCAGGCGAAGCGGCTCGACGTTTGGGCTTTCAAGTGCCACCTGAAGAGCTCGGCCGCGGTATTCGTTCTTTCCGGCTCGGCATGGGGGAGCTCGTGGACGCGCTATTGGCGCGTGTCGGCCGTGACCGCGTGCGGCTGGCCATGCCCGTGTCGGCCCTGCGGCAGCAGGGTCGAGGCTTGGTCGTAGAGCTGGCCGATGGCAATAGCGAAGCCGCCGGTGCGGTGGTGTTGGCCGCCCCGGCCCGGCACGCTGCCGACGTGCTGCGTCCGCTGGGCCTGTCCGAAAGCGCGCCTTTGGCGGCCGCGCCGCTGATGTCGAACGTGAGCGTCAACCTTCTGTATCGGCGCACGCAGTTCCAAAGCTATCCGTCGGGTAGCGGGCTGATCTTTCCCGATCGCTTCGCCGACGTTGGCTTGCGCGCGCTGAGCCTCGTCGACCATAAATTCGCCGGTCGTGTGCCGGCAGACCTTGCGCTGTTGCGCGTGTTCTTCCGACCCGTCGCTGACGCGCTCACGGCGTGGACCGACGCACGCTTTGCGGCCGAGGCCGCGGCCGCCATCGCGCGCGTCTTGCTCGTGGAGGGCGAGCCCGAGCGCACCTGGGTCTCACGCTGGGCCGACGCCTTGCCGGTTTTTTCGCCCAACCACAAGGCGCAGGCGGCGGCCCTCGACCAGGCCCTACAGGGGTTGGGCATTCACGTGGCGGGCTCCGCCTTTCACGGCGCCGGCATCGACGCCGCGGTGGTGTCTGCCGAAATTGTCGCGGCGCGTCTAGGCGCGCAGCCTTCGTAAAGCTCGTAGCGGCCGCTTCGGCTCGACACGGCACCCGGGTCGGGACAGCATGCGCCGGATGCGTCTGCCGCCCGCCGCCTTCAGCCGGTCCGACGAGCGTGAGCCTCACGCCGATCGGCGGCGACGCATGCTGCAGCAGTACCCGCAGATCAAAGAGCTGTACGGCCCCTGCTCGCGCACCAAGTACGTGTGCACGGCGCTGGTCGCGGCACAACTGGGCCTGGCGTTCGGGCTGCGCGACGCGCCCTGGTGGTGCATCGTGCTCGTGGCGTACGGCGTCGGCGGCGTCATCAACCAAGCGCTCTTGCTGGCCATCCACGAGCTGAGCCACAACCTGGCGTTTCGTCGGCCTTGGGCCAACCGCGCGTTTGCCATGTTCGTGAACCTGCCCGTAGGAGTGCCAGTGGCGGAGACGTTCCGCTACTACCACCTGCTGCATCACACCCACCAGGGTGACGAACGGCTCGATACCGATCTGCCGACCGAGCGGGAAGGCCGCATGCTGCGCCACACCTTCACCAAGCTCATTTGGCTCGCCGGTCAGGGCTTTGCGTACGCGCTTCGGCCCCTGTTCGTGCACCCCAAAAAGCCGACCGTAACCGAAGCGCTCAACCTGCTTTTGCAGGTCGCGTTCAACGTCGGCATCTTCCACTTTTGGGGCGGCAAAGCTCTGGCCTACCTACCGATAAGCTCGCTGATCGTGATGGGCCTGCACCCAATCGCGGGGCACTACATTTCCGAGCACTACGTGTTCCGCGACGGGCAAGAGACGTACTCGTACTACGGGCCGCTCAACGCCGTGGCGTTCAACGTCGGCTATCACAACGAGCACCACGACTTTCCGTACATTCCGGGCTCGCGACTCGAGCGCCTGCGCCGCACCGCGCCCGAGTTCTACGACAGCCTACTTTCGCACACGTCGTGGACGGCCACGTTGTGGCGCTTCGTCACCTCACCCGAGCTTGGCGGTTATAGTCGCATCAAGCGCGGTCGCAACACGACCTCCGCGGGCGAGTCACCGACATCGTAGCGCGCTCAGCAATCAAATCCGAGTCAGCCTCAGCACGTTGCCGTCCGGATCGTGGCTCTCGACCTCTGAATGCGCAACGTCACCGCGCCCGCCTGAAACACCAACAGTCTCCTCGGTCGCCACGCGGTCAAAAGACTAGCCCCGCCCGCGCCCAGCAAGACAGAAATCAAAGGGATCTTGGCCGTCTAGCCGGCGTTTCCGGGCCACTCGTGCCGGTTGCAATCCGCTCAGCTCGGGTCATGGGGGAAGGTGTGCGCCCGGGTGGGCGTACCTGTTCGGGAGCGGAGGCAGACGAGACCATGAAAAAGACAATCTTGGTGGCGGCTTGGGGAGCGTGCGGCGCGGCTTTATTGTTGGCGGCTTGCGGTAGCGCTGACGGTGGCAAGGCGGTTTGCGCACCTGACGGCAACGCGGGCGAGCCGGCGGCGCAGGCGGGTACTGGCGGCAGCAGCAATCAAAGCTCGGCCGGCATGGGCGGCGCAGGCGACCAGTCCAACGGCATGGCCGGCGCGGGTGGCGCGGGTGGCGGTGGGCTGCCGGCGGGGTCGATTCCGGCACTACCGGCCGGCTTCGAGCCCAGCAACTTGCCGAGCGATCTCGACCTGCAAGTCGAGGAAGACTTGATCATCAACGGTGAGACCTGCGCCAGTCATGCCGTGTTCGACACCGACAACGGCGAAATTCGCTGCTATTCCCCGGGCCTCGAGCAACGTCATCCGATTTTTTCATTTCAGATCGTCAAGCAAGGCGATGGCTCGGAGCTGGCCGTATTCGCGGGCAAGAACATCGTCGCCGAGTCGACGGTGCAGATCACGGTCGAGGGTCAGCGTCCGTTGGTGCTGATCGCGCCCGGTAACATCTCGCTGCGCGGCTCGCTGTCCGCGGTGCCGGACGAAATCTACTTCTCCAAAGCCAATGCCGGAGGGTTCAGCGCTCCCGGCCCCAAGCTCACCAAGGGCATGGGACCAGGCGGTGGGAACGCGCTCTCTCCTCAAGCGGGCGGCGGCTCTTACTGCGGGCTGGGCGGCAACGGTGGCGGCGCGGACGGTTCGCTGGGCGGCAAAGCCTACGGCTCGCCTGAGCTGGTGCCGCTGCTCGGCGGTTCGAGCGGTGGCAACGCCGCGGGTGATGGGGGCGCCGGGGGCGGTGCCATACAAATCGTGGCCGGCGGAGATTTGACGGTCACGGCCACGGGTATCATCCACGTGGGCGGGGGCAACGGCATGTGGAACAGCAACGGTGCCGGCAGCGGTGGTGCCATCTTGCTCGAAGGCGCGCACGTCACGGTGTTGGGCACGTTGGCCGCCAACGGCGGGGGTGGCGGCGAAGGCGGCACCTTCGGCGAAGACGGTTTCCGTGGCTCCGCCGACGATGTGCCCGCGCCCGGCGGCTACACCGGAACCGAAGCCAAAGACGACGACGGCGGCAACGGCTCGGCCGCGGCGCAGATCAACGGTTCGCCTGGCGCTGCGCTCAGTGGTGGTGGCGGCGGCGGCGCGGGCCGCATTCGCGTCAACTCCGTCAGCGGCAGCGCCGTGACGACCGGCACCTTTTCGCCGGCGCTCGACACGGAGTGCGTGACGCAGGGCAAGCTCGGCGGCTGAGCGGCGCGGCGTGGCCGCGGAGCTCGTAAGCCTCGCTTACGGGCTCTCGCGGCCCCGGATTAGCAACGTGTGCAGTTGGCAGGCGTCCAACGCCACGTCGTAAATGCGAAACTCCTGGTAACCACCCTGGTAAAATGGGTTGTCTTGGTATTGAGACTGGCCAATCCAATTGTTGACGTCGTTGATGTCGGCGGGGGTGATGGCGGTGGCTTGCGTCGCTAACAAGCGGTCCTCGATGTAGAGCGAGGCGCTGACGCCGCCGCGAAAGACGAAACCGACCATCGCGGTTCGGTTCTTCATGGTTTCAGTCGAGGCCAGCGTCACGGTCGGGAAGCCCGGCACTTTGATCTCGCCTCCCAGGCCCGGCTTGGCTTGGTCCTCGAAGCCGGTCTTCGGTATCACGGCCATGTAGCTGCGTCCGGTCGGGCCCAGCCCCTCACCGCTGCCGGTGCTGCTGCTACCGAAATCGAAGATGCGTTGGTAGGCGGCGCCGTCATCCCAAGTCACCCAAGTCACGACCGTGATGTCGGTGAGCGACGAGATGATACCGTTCGGCAGATCGATGTACTGACGGCTATCACCACTCATCGTGACGGTGCCGTCGCCGTTCAGCGTCGTCCCGACGATCTGCCCGTCGTCGCCGGAGACGGAGTCCACGGCCACGGCGCCCGTGCCGTCGAGGCTGTAGCGATGGACCAAGCTGCCCGGTGGCGGTTGATCGAGATCGGTGCAGCCCTGTTCGCCGCCGGCCGGCGCACCCGCGCTCGCGCTTCCGCCTGAGTCGCTCCCGCCTACGTCGCTCGAGCCGCCCACGTCCGCGCCGCCACCCGTGCCGGCCACGGGGAGCGCGCCGCCGTTCGGCTCTGCGCCCGCGGAGCTGCCGGCGACCCCGGCCGCCCCGCCCTCCGAAACGACGAACCGCTCGCCGATGAACAGGTCGCCTTTGCTGCCGCAGTCAACGAGCAAGAGCGGCAAGAGCAGACGGGGAAAGGCGGCCAAGCGCATGGACAGGCGTAATGCTAGCAAAACGGCGGACGCGTCGTTGGTGTCCGGCCCGGCCCGGCCCGGTCACCGTTTCTTCGAAGGTTCCACCCCGGCTGGCATGGCGCCCTGCCGTTACTTCACCCGTTCGATGCGACAGGTGGCGCTGCAGCCGTCGTTGCTGGCGCGATTGCCGTCGTCGCACGCCTCGCCCTCTTGCTGCATGCCGTCGCCGCAGTAGGCGCCAATCACACAATTGGCCTGGCATTCGCCGTAGCCGCCGTCGTTGACTCCGTCGTCGCACTGCTCGCCCAGACTGACCACGCCGTCGCCGCAGATGGGCGTGCATTCACTGCGTGCGGTGTCGAAGCCGGCCAGCGTGAGCCGAAAGCTGGAGCTCTCTTTCTTGCGCTCCGCCTGAAAGACGGTGATCTGGTAGACCTTGCCGTCGGTCAGGCCGTAGGCGGCGGCGGTAGCGGCGCTGATCGTGACGGAGCCGTCCACGGGCTGGTGCACCCCACCCAGATCGACCGCGAGCTTGCCGTTCACGAACACCCACACGTCGTCATCACCCGTGAAGTCGAGGCGGGCGACGGCGGTGGCGTCGTACTTGAACCAATAGATGACCTGACTGGTGAAGTGAAAGTTGTGGGCCGCCTTCAACGCCACGTGCGGGGCGCCGTACGTCGGCACCACCGTATCTTCGAACGGCCATTCGTAGCCGTATTGCGGCGGAACCTTGGCGTCGATCCACGGCTCGGTCTTGGGCTGATCGTCGAGGGGGAAGAAAAGCGGCGTGCCGTCGTACGTGTTGGTGATGCTCATCGTGCCCGCGCACGAGTCAGTGGCGCTGCCCAGCTGCGACGGACACGGATAGAAACAAGTGTCGACCGTGGCGTCGAAGTCGCAGCCGGGGAACGCGGGCGGTGCGGCCGTGCACTTGGTGTCGCCGTTGCCACACCAACGTCCCGTGTAGACGGGTTGAGTGGCCCATTGCTCGCCCATCGGACCAAAGCGGTTCACGTAGCCGCCGTTGCCGTTGTCGAACAACACGATGTCGCGCACGATGGCGGGTGAGCCTGCGTCGGAATACCAATCGCCGAGCTTGCTGATGCAAGCGGCCGCGGCGGCGGCAGTCGCGACGGGCAAGCCGTTGGTCAGCGTGGCCGCGACCAGCCCCGGCGTGGGCTCGAGGCCAGCCGCTTGTCCCTTGCAGTCGACCTCGAAGTCCGCGTGCGCTTCGCTGAAGTCACGGTAAATGACCGGCACGCGCAGCACGCAGGCGTCGTTGACCTTCTCGCAGTTGGCTTGTTGCGAGCACTCGAAGCCGGGCTCCTTTTTGCACGCCGCCGAGCAACCGTCGCCGTCTTTGGTGTTGCCGTCGTCGCATTCTTCGTCGATCAGCAGGCCATCGCCGCATTCGGAGGTGCAGCCGGTCGCGGTGCAGGCGGGCTCGGTCTGGCAGGTCGACGAGCAGCCATCGAACGGCACCGCGTTGCCGTCGTCGCAGCTCTCGGCGCCTTCTTTCTTGTTGTCGCCGCACACGGTGGCCGTGCACACGCTGGGCTGACCGTCGCACTTGAAGCCGACCTCGAACTTGCACGTGGGTGAACAGCCGTCGGCGGCGACCTTGTTGCCGTCGTCGCACTGCTCGGACGAGCCCACGATGCTGTCGCCGCACACCACCAGCTCGTGACACGGCTTGCCGGGCGGATTGCAGGAGTAGCCCGGAAGCGTGGCCAAGCAGTTGCCCTGACAACCGTCGTCCTCGGCGCGGTTGCCGTCGTCGCAGGCTTCGTCGTCGGTGAGCATGCCGTCGCCGCAACCGGGCGGAGCCGGGGCGTTGGGGTTGCAAGGTGAGCCGGGGACACTCGGGTCACAACCGACCATTAGCTCCGGGCCGCCCGCTCCGACGTTGACCATGATGCCGCCCGAGCCGCCGTGACTCGCGCCGCCGCCGCTGTTGGCGCCCCCCGGCTCGTGCTTGACGCCGGCGGGGCTGCACGAGAGCACGAGCGCGACAATACCGATGCACGGCTCGATGAGCCGGGTGACCCGCCAACGCATGCCCCAACGCTACAGCTAGCGTGGCTTTTCGCAAGGCTTCTGGCGCCGTTGGCGCCGGATCGGGAACCGGTTGCACATTGGGTCCAGATTTCGCGTGGGGTCATCACCGCTCACGGATCGTAAGCGTGGTTACCCTTCTTCACAGGTGGGCTGCCCAGTCGCAGCTCGGGGCCTGCGGGTTGGCAGCCCACGACGGGATTGACCCTGAGGGTTAGCGCGCGAATTCACTGGCGAGAGCTCTTCCAGAATGCGGCGATCGCATCCAGGAGCTCGGCCGAGGAGAGACGGAAGAAGGCGTAGTCTTGTCTGTCGGTGTTGACGTTGGCGAGGTGCTCGCGACGGGCCACGGGGTTGTCGGCTAGAGCCGCGTCCGGGAACAGCGCGGCGCTGGACAGCGCGGTGTTGGCCAGGGCATTGAGCTTCAACGAGCGAAGAGCGGACACCAGCTGGCTCAGCGGTACGGCTCCTTCATAGAACCGCTTGAAGCCACCATTGACGACCACGTTGTGCGTCGAATAGGCGAGTAGCGCCACTTGCTCGGGGGGCGCGATGCTTTCGAAACCCAAGTCCGAGACTCGTTGAGCGAGGCGGGCCAGGGTCGATTCGATCTTGTCGTGGGACGGATTCACCGCGCCCTCGTATCACTCGCCACCCGTCCACGCTCGCCGTCGTTGT
>Ga0164241_10005909_pt1 | contig 11285 bp, 2 predicted proteins | sample OricomyardsoilBY_FD_108780 | JGI IMG/M metagenome (GOLD analysis project Ga0164241, IMG submission 108780) | Backyard soil microbial communities from Emeryville, California, USA - Original compost - Back yard soil (BY) | ecosystem: Environmental > Terrestrial > Soil > Unclassified | place: USA... | reverse complement strand
GTCGGCGGCCTGCTGCGCGGCCGCCATATCCAAACCTACCAATGCTCCCCCGGCAGCCAATGCCATCGCTTCGTTTATAAATACGGGTTGGGCGCTGTCCGAAATAAGTGGCTCACATGTTGTGCGCACCATCTTATCAACTCCCTTTCGCTTTAAACGTAAATACTCGGTGCGGAAATACCGCCATGCCATATCCAGTTCTCCACCGCAACCCATTATGCTTGTATTAAACGCATTGGCAGGAGTATTTTTAAAGCTTTCCACACAGGCTGCATTTTCGGGATCGCAATGTCCCATTGCACTTGCAAAAGCCCAAAGACTCAATGTATTTCCACTCGGGGATTTATAGTTGAACAAACTGTCGTTGAGCCATGATTTAATAGCAGTGTTTGCTCCCGAGTAGAATAAGGAATCGTTGCCGCTTCCAAAACCGGAAGCAGGTATTGTTGCCGAATTGGTAGGATTGAGATACCCTTTGGTCAACGCCTCCTGGTAGGTATCCGTGGCTTCAAAATCCGCGTCCCAATGGAAGCTTGGCTTCAACGCTTCGTACCCCGTCAGCATGCAATATTCCGGATGTTCCGGAAGCAATGCTTCCGCCCATTCAGGTCGAAAATTATTGAGAAAGGCTTCAGGGCTAAGGGTTGCTGGGTTCGGTTCGCCGGTAGCGTCGGGATACGATACCGATGCATAAACAGGTTTATTGCCCGTTGTATTAAAAATAGAAAGCCGGTGTTTGTTACCGGGATAATTGGCATACTGCCCAAAGGGCGGGGTCATTTCCAGCAGCATCTGCTGCCGGTATTCCTGATACTCATATATAAGCTCGGCTTGCTGTGTGCAATCCCCTGCTCTTTGCTGGCTGATGCTCTGGAGTTGTTCGGCTATAATATCTTCCTTTGTACTGATGGTATTATGCGGCGTATACAAACTGTCGCGGTACCAGTCCATCGCATCTTTTCGAATGCTGAGTTTCTTAGTAACGATATAGCTCCCTTCCCTAAGCAGTACAGAGAAAGAATCTATAAAGGTATCAGTCACACTACAGGTTGAATCATAGGGAGGCTGTACCGAAAGGTTGCTGGCCGTTCTCACAAATGGCTTTCCACCCCACTCTTTGTTCCCGCATTCATCAGAGATCGTAATCGATAGATCATAAAGACAATCGTAACAAATATCAGTGGCGTCTTTATCAGCAAGTGTAAGACTTTCAGGGGTGAGCCGGTACTCGAAAGTATTCTCGCCGTCCTGGGTAACAATCAGTGTAGAGACCGACTCAATGGTATTTCCTTTAATAATATTACTGCCGCTTGTTATGAGGTTATCGACCCGCATGTCATAACCCGTATTGGATTCAAGGGCTTTAATGGAGTCGGGCCTTTTGCCCGCCAGCGCGGTAGCTACTGTGCGGCCATGCATATCAACGTACGATACGCTGTATTGCCCGTTGGCATCACGCACCATATTTTTTTGATAATGGGAAGCATAACCTGCTTCCGTACCAAAGAGGGCATCCAGTTCAACCTGCAGTGGTGTACCGTAGTAGTATTTGGTTTCGTGACCGGAGCTTAGTTGAAATTGCGGGCCAACTCCACCCTGACTAACTACGCGTCCTGTATTATCGCGCGTATATTTTACTTCTGTAAAAGGGTAACCTTTAGCCTGGGGAATAAATTTATGATAGCTGTAGAGTTTGTAGGGATTATTGTAGGAATAATATTGGGATGCTCCCGAAACAGAATCGAGCGCCGGCGTAGCGGCATCACAATAATCTGTAGTGGTATTTACGGTATCATAAACGCCGGGCGTGTTTTCCACTGTTGCTCCGTTTACCCGTGCCTGGTTGAACAAAGGATTATACTTAATAAGAGAACTCAACGTGGGCGAGGGCAATACCTGTATAACCGCCCGGCCCTGTTTGTCGTAAAATGTTTCCGCCACCAGCGTGGTATCGTTGGTATTGTCCTTAGTTACCGTTTGGCGGTTGCGCAGGGTGCCATCAAAATACTGCACCACGGTTTTGCGTTTGCCTTCTTCTGCAAACGAGGTGGAAGATTGCCAGTTGAGCGAAGGTTCATGCCCGGTAAAGGTATACTCGCCCAAACCTCCCTGCGCCACAAAATCGGAGCTCCATAACGTAACTTTCCTTTCTTTGGTTACTGTAGTTTGCGCCGCTCTTACCCGGAAGAACAATTTGCCGTCGCCCTCATACAATAATGGAATATAATAGTAATTCTTACTTGTTGAGACCCTGGTAGCATTGTTGCGGAATATTTTTTCCGGATCAAGCGATCCACCTGTATTATACCACCCTGCATCCAATGCCGATTGATCTATGAAAGTCCATTCCAGGTCATATTCCCGGGCTGCATTCAGGCTTGACCACGACACATTCAGTTCCCCCTTTGTTGCAACCGTTGCCGTATTTTTTGAAATGGTGGTGATCGCATCATTTTCACAATCCATCGCAAACGAGCGTTTAATCACCATCCGGTTTTCCAGTTTCAATACGGGTAATATATTGGATAGTGTGGCATAGGACGATGTAATATCAAGCACCTTAACCGTCACCAGCCTCGCATTACTGAAATAATATACCGCCTTACTATTATAGGATCTGCTTTTATAGTAGTCGATGAGGAGCAGCTTTTCATCAACGGAATCTGACACGTTGTCTTCATTGGTAAAATAGATCCGAACCTTTAATTCCACTTTAAAGGAATCGGGCAGCATTCTAGTGGAGGATTCATTAATGTTAAAAACAATGATATTTGAAACTTCATCAGGCTCCTGGGTATCCACCGTTGGGAATGATCCGGGAGTAAAGAATACGGAATCCATTACCGTTCTACTGCTATCTTTCACCAATTGTCCCGCAGCTCCATCCAGCTCCTTTTTTAAAGTCATGGCCTGTTGTGCTTTCAACGAATAGCATGAACCTGTAAAAAATATCAGCAGAGCAAAAGAGATAAAGAATTTCCCTAATCTCTTTTTCCGGTCGCCCAAAAAGTTTTGTTGACACAAGTTGCAGTTAATCATTTCCATATGAGTTGACGAGGCTTTCATACGTAGCGTGAAAATTTATTGTGTAATATTCGTTTCTATAAAATACCCGGTGTAAGGCGCTTTAGGCTGAAACTGCCCACCCTGGTAAATAATAAACTTATCTTCATTAAACCACGTCGCGTCCAGAACAGCATTACTATACCCTGAAAATGTAAAAGTGATCAACGCTTTATCACTGGGAAACAAACCGGGATCGGTACCGGGTAAATCCGCAGGCATATAGGCTTTTACCTGCACCATATAATATTTTTTGAAATTATATTTCACTTCGTAGCTGCTATACATCGCCCCCGGCTTGAATGTTATTTTCAAAAGCCTGGTGGAGTCATTAACGCCGGTAACAGAAATACTTTGCAGGTGCGTTTTCCAATACAGGGTGTCGGTAACCGGCATATTCATCACATCGGGATATATTTGACGATCACGGATGGTGATCACACTATCAATATGACTTACCCTAAGATTATATCGCGTGCCCTGCAGCATCTCCGTACTGTCGATATAGGTATAATATAAACCACTGTGCAACTTATAACTGGCAGCCATTTGGTCGATGGTGGAGTCGGTATTTAAACTGTCGGTATATTTTATATCAACATTAAAACTAAGATTGTCTGCCTGGCGATAGGTTTCGGCAAGTTTTATCATCTCCATAATTTCTGACCCCGGAGTAACGGTTTGCGATTCTCCAACCAGCGCTACAGCACAAGCGAATGCTACCGTTATCCATTGTTTCGAAAATTTCCTTATACTATTCATACATTTCTTTTAAACATTTTTTTAAACGGCGCCCTGTGGTTCAACCAATACTGATCATGTTAAAATCCAGCGTCATTTATTGCACTTTTATTAATGCGCTGCGCGTTTCCTTAATGGTTTGTATACCCCTTTCTGTTTCCTTTTTAACTCTTATTAGCGTTCCGTCATTATCGTATTCGTAAAAAGTGGCATAGTTATTTTCGTCAAGTTCAGCCATCAGGCGAAGACTCACGGCATCGTATGCGAAGGATTTAACACTGCTGTTAAAGGGCTGCATACGTATATCATCCACATAGATGGTTTTACCCTGCGTTCCTTTCAACGACAGGTACATTTCTGTCGCAGTAGCCGGTACCGTTACTATTTTTTCATACCGCTGCCAACCTTCGATCCTTACGCCGGTTTTCTCGAGGTAAAATTCTCCCAGGCTGGTACCGCCCTGCTTAAATCCTGCTTTTAAAGCATCGGTAAGAACGGGAGCGGTGTTGCAATCTTCGCCATCCATTTTCATCCAGGCGCTTACCACCATACTACGGCTTTGGATGGGTGAAAACTTCGGCCTTATTATATTTTCGGCAGACACATTGTTCAGTTCAACGCAATAGGTTTCAATGTTGGTTTGCAACGAGGCCGGTGGCGGCGTGGTTACGGTTACGGGATAGAGAAAACTGGACGGAATCGGCCGTTTCCCCACTCCCAGTGAATTAGCCGACCATTGCAGGCTAATACCCAAACCCTGGTGCTTACTATGGATATAGTTAATGTACACCGGGTACAATTGACCTGCTATTAGCGGGATAGTGATCGTTTGTTCGCCGCCGGAGGTAAATACGTAAGTAAAATTGTTAATCAGCATATAGGCTGTTCCACCACTCACGTTCAGATGAAATGTATAGGTGTCCGTTGTTTTTGCCTGTATTCTTCCAAGCAGCTCAACGCTGTACATGGCTTGTCCGCAAAGATTTGGAATGGATGTAGCATATCCCCAACTCAAATCCAGCGAGGTTGCAGGTGTCGAATAGGTAAAGTCGCTGCCACTGCAGCCCACCTCACTTCTCTGAAATGCAGACTGATCATATTTGCTCACGAAACCAGTGCCCGCTCCTATAACATGAGTAGTATACACAGGAGTGGAATCCACCTGCGCGGAAAGAGCAGGCAATCCTCCCGTACAACTGCTTACCAGCGAAGACATTACTGATTCCGAGCCGGCGTTCACCTTTAAGCTAAACCTGCCTGTATGGCTTTGGGTATCGGTTTGCGTAACACCGGATTGATCTTTAACGAAATCAAATTCACGCGCATTTTCGCAAAATGGTTCGCAGGCTTCATTTTTAAAATCGTAGTCCTCAAAGCCATCGTATAACAATTCCCTGTAGCGGCTGTTTTGGGCGACAGCAACCGGAAGAGATTGACTATAACCATACAAGCCCGCATTGTATCTGCCCAGCGGATCGTAATTTTCTATTTCGAAGCCTCTTTTATTGTACACCGAACTGGCGGCGTTCCAAACCCATTTAGTGGTATCGGCACTGTTAATCAATCCTGCAGATGTAAAGGTCCAGTATGACGTGAAATTTTTCAATGCCCCTTCTTTACGGATATCCGTATCAGCAACGTCCGCATCATTTTCTCTTCGATCGCTATACCAGGTATAAGCCCGGTCTGCCCGCCAGTTGCCGAGTATACCCCAGCGGTAAGGATTGGTTGCGGTATCGGAGATGTTTTCTTTGCACAGCTTGATAATGGAATCAACATATGCTTTATACGCAATTGAAAGGATAGGTTTGCTGCATTCACATGGTGGAAAGGGATCATGTCCACAAGGATAAACTGCAAATGCTTCACTTTTCGCACAGAGGCTCAGGTAATTTGTTTCTTTAATATTACTGTTAGACTCGGTATTTTTTTCAATCTCCAATACTAATCCATACCTTGGATTAGCAACATAGTCCTGTATAAGTTCGGTGCAACCTAAAGAAAGCCCACTAATTTCACTGATCGCAAGAGGATTATCGTTTGAGGTTTGCAAATCATTGTATTTCGTATTGTTATACAATGGAGTTGTAGCTCGTTTAAGCCACGATTTTGGAGTACCATTATAAAATTGAGTCGGAGCAGTACTCCAGTCATAAGTATATGTTTTGGGACAAAAAAGTCCTCCGCCTGCAGTTCTGCGCGTCCAAAAATTCTTGGGAATTTTTGGACCAAATTGTAATTGCGCAGACACTACAATCGCATCCTCCGGTATTTCATTAAGACTAAAATTCATGATACTTTTTGAATACATTTTTCTTGAATGTACACAGGATCTACCGGGCAAATAATCATAACTGGTGGCCAAAAAACTTGAATTGCTTTCAATGAAATCCTCTTCTGTCTCTCCTGTTCCACGCATGCTTTTTTTCATAGTGGCAATTCTGTCTGGAGTAACTTGCAGGTAGTTTGTTTCACCATACACCCTCACTATACTGTCTTTCACATAAAAGCTCTTTTCTACCTGCCAAAGGTCTTTATACGTAGTAGCCGATGTCTGAATAATATTGGCGCTACTGTCTGCAACTATTTTGTATTTACCTGTGCTCCATTCCTTAACCGGGTTGCCGAGTGAAACGATGCCGCCAACACTGGCGCTGAGCATATTGCGTTTACCGGAACGAAGAATCCGCATCGATTCGATAAATCCATGAAAGGGTTTACCGTTTTCGTCAATAAAATATAAACCCTTGTCACCTTCCTTACCTTTTGCAGCCTCCATTGCCCAAATCCTTACATTGTGGGTTTGTCCGGAAAAATCATAAAAGGGGCAGTCTCCTGATCTGTTAGTTACGGTTTCCGTTAAATTGCATACACCAATCAAAATCTCATCGCCACTTTCGAAAAAATCCTCCACATTAAAGGGGCTTTCGTCCGCATTGAGCATCCTGCCGTTTATTACCTTTTTATTGGTGAATACCGCATCAATATTTTTGTATGCCGGACCCATGCCACTATACGCCCAGTAAGCCGGGTAATTAAGTTGATAAACAGGATCATCAAACTCATTATTTGTTCTTGATACTACTACATCGCCGGTTTCGCTATCAAACACTAAATTCTTTGTCGATACAATACTTCCCTTATCCATTACCACTATGCTATCCAATATCCCATAGCGCTGGATGATCTTTACCGTTGCAGCCGACCGGAAAGTATTTTCTTCATTCTGGACCAAAGGATAATAGGTGATGATAGGTAAAGCGCCAATCCAAATAAATGGAATAAGGTCGAGGTTGCCTTGGTGATTTTTAGACCGCGTGACCGAATACTGTTCCCGCATGTCATTCATCAGCTCTATATCAAGTCCAATAATTCCCTGCGTATTGATATGCCCATTCAATGAATCCACCACCCATACTTTATTGTTCAGGTGTTGTTCCTCAAGCTGATCATTGTCTACCTTGTAATAATTCCGGGTATAGTGAATGGCAGCCGCAGAATCATTTTCACTATAATTGGATTGAGCTTTCATTTTTCCGTTCATGTCGTTTAGCTCAATTTTAAATCCCTGGGAAACGGTAATATTTTGCACGGCATTCAGCTTAAAAAGCTTTCTTAGCGGCGGATTATATCTTCTCTTGCTGTCGCCATCCAGGGGAGTATAATCAACAAGGGTCGGAAATTCTTTAGTAGTATAAAACTCCGTTTCCTGCCAGCCATTGGCAGACCTGGATTTGTCATGATGTATAGTCCTTACCCTCACTTTGCTATAGCCTACCATTGCTGATGGATAAAAAGATTCACCCAAAGGCTTTTCGGTATACATAAAATTTTTCGGCCCCAGTATGGAAATCTTTTCTTCAAATTCCATAGGCTCTCGAAATGGATTTTCTTCCGCACCTATAAAAGGTTCATAAGTCGCCACACCACTGCTGATCACCAGCGTATCTTTCGCAAGCTTCCTGATTCCGGCAATAACCGTGTCTCTTGCAATAACCCTGGTTGTAGTGTAGGTATAATCCTGCCCGTAACTGGCCTCCCGCTGATTGGTCATCTGTTTCCAGTTATCAAATACCTGGACCCGCTTTACCCGGTATCCACCTCCGTATTTTTTATGCGAAGGCACATTCAACCTCATAAATGACCGGGAAAGATCAACGCTGCTTGCCCAGTTTTTTGCACGGCTATTATCATAAAAGCCTCTCACCGTATTCAGTATTTCAGGAATAAATGAAACGAGCATTCCAACAGCATCTCCAAACTTTACATTATCTCCCATTTCAGACTTCGGATAAGCTTTAGAAGTAAGGTTAAGTTTCAGGAATTGTATTGCAGCCAGGGCTATGGGATGCTTCCCCTCTACTTTCGCCATCTTTATCCAAATGCGTTTATTATTTCCTGTTACTACGCCATACTCATTATTATCCACTTCAAAATAACAGGGTACCAGTTCCGCACCCGAACCCCATTGATCACTGGGCATATGAACTGCTATTTTGCAATACAATTTTTTTACCCCTTCCAAATATTTCCGATAGACATCGGACTTGTCCCAAACAGGCTCCTTCACATCAACAAATATGTAGTTGTAGTCTGCATTATTTTGATAGGTTATCGGTTTGGGTTGATCACTTCCGCTGCTTCCAAATCCGGCAATGGAAAATAATTGCATCGCTCTTTTATTCTGCACGTAAGCATAGTCATCAGCTTCATAGGATACTTTCATCAACCCGCCGGAAGGCAACTTTATATCGGTAAGATTCCATGCCGATGCATATTCTGCAGCTTTGTCCGCGTCCTGTACTGCGTAGGGAAAGTCAATATTATTAAGTCCGGATGGATTGGAAGCCGGGTCTTTATAACTGCCCCACCTGTCATAATGTTTGCTATTGTGATCAGGATTGAATTTATCCAGTGGTTGACCGGCATCATCCGTACCATATGAAAACACGTAAGGATTTTTCTCGCCTTTATAATTGCGGTTATAGGAAAACCATATTTTTTTTAAAGTAAGCTTCCCTTTATTCTTATTCACGTTAGCGCTTGAACCGGATGAAACTGTATTGCCATTTTTGTCAACAGGCTTTCCGGAATTGTTGGGTGTATTTTTACAAAGTGAATAATCGTATTCAAAATGAACGGATTTTACAGGTCTCGCCTCAGTTCCGTTTTTTACAAGGTCGGGTCTCGAATACAAATCAATTCTTTCCAGCCTTCGTAGTTTCTGCGCCGTGTCAATACCACCGTTTTCGTTCAGTATGCCGAGGTCATCTTCTCTTTTGGAAGAAATGGTAAATACGGCGATCATGGTTTTTGAAGCGATCGAATTTAGGTACCATACTTCTTTTTCTCCATACATATAAGTACCCTTATCGTCGCGACTGTAGGTTTTTAAACCTTCGTTATAATTCACCTTGTCCTTATCATTGGGTGTACGCCATTTGTAATAGCCTTTTTCTTTACCATATGCCATGGAGTAATTAAATTTTACGGCATCACCTAAGTCGTCCTCTGTAATACCATCTTCCGTAACATCAAGGTAGTCCGACGACACAAGCCCGGTCAGTAAATAGGAATGCGCATAGGGAGGTAATATGTCCTTGCTAAAGAAATTGTCCTTACCCTTATCGTTTAACAATGGAGTATTGTCCTTATCTGGCGTATATGCTGCCAGTCCTTTATCGATATTTCCGGTATTAGTTTCCTTGGCGATAGCAAAGGTTACGTCACTTTGTTGCGCATTATAGGCCGGCAATCCATAAATATATCTTCGACCATCGGCGTTGAGTACGGTGATTTCAGAAATATGATGGGCTTTGCGTATCTCCGGGTCAATTCTTTTAATTGGCGTCACCGCGGTGTCATTACACGCCCCAATTGGAATGGTATTTTCATCGTAGGAATGGATGACTTTTTCCAATCCGTAAGCTTCCGCTTCCTTTGCATTCTTATACGTGATCACCTGGGTTCTTTTGTCCCGTTGTGATTTTAAAAGTGGTTGGGTAATGTTGATGTCCTTTACCGGTCTTTTATTGGAATAAGCGACAAGGGCATTAGCCGCGGTTATATTTTTTATGTCTCCACCCAATTTTATTCTCACAAGGCTATCTCCGCCAACCATTTTATAGTAAGCAAGCGTATTGCTTGTTTTTTCCCCCGGATTTCTAAAATAAACCGGCTGATAAGTGCTGTCGGGTTGGGTGAAATTGATATTTGCAGTGATATCACTCTTCCAGGCTGAGTTCCGGGTGGTAGCAATGGTTTCATTAATATCCACCCCGGCTTTTAAAATTGAACCTCCCCCGATATTAAAGGCCAGGTTTTCTGTATTGCTTTTGGTTTGCAAATGGTGATCCCTTATAAAGCCTGCCTCGCTTCTATAAGGACGGAACATACCGCCAGTTCCTTCTCCACTAATATTGTATACATCGTAATTGTACTGCGGTATGGCAATATGAGGTGTTGATTTATAATTGAAATAGGATTCCTTTTCCCTGTTAAAGTCCAATAAAGCCTTTGCATCGTTGTTAGCCTGGGAATAGTACAGGTATCCGTAACCAGGCAAGGATTGATGGATATCATTTTCGTCAATTTCCTGTTTACTCACATATCCCGAAATAGTGGCATTGACGAATGCACCAATGATCTCACCACCATATTTACCACTGAAGGTATAGTTGGTGCTTGTTAACGGCATTTGTATACCAGGCGTATAAGCCGGTGTGAGGAATGATATTCCGGACGAAAGTACACTTGCGGTACCGAGTGAGCCGCGTTCAACATGATATGGACTTCCAACTTTTGCATTTTTTTCGGTCCATGCAGCTTTCATGGAGGAGGAGACGGCTGCATTAAATTGCATGCCGGTAAGCCCCATCCTGGAATTATAGTTGGTGCTTAAGCTTCCACTGCCCTCCACAGCACTATTTTGCGAGGCCAGGCTATAGCTCAGTCCGGGAGAGATATTCAAGCCGCTTTGTGAATTGTTGTTTAATCCCAGCGAACCTGTGAGCGTACCTTTTGATGCGCTTCCCGCGCTAATATTTGCATTAACGCCAGATTCCACGCCAAACCCATTGTACGTATTATTGAAAACTCCAACGCTAAAATCAAGCTTGAGTACACTACCAAAGAACTCAAAACCACCAGCTACACCCACTCCTACGGTTCTATTTTCTTTAATATGTTGAATTCTTCTAACGCTATCTTCCCCATTAAAATCATCGGGAAGTCCCCTCATGCTGCGATTAATGGCGCCGGGATTGATATTCCATCCCAGTCCCACCCAACTGGCTTCCTGGTCAATAGTAGCTCCGCCGGTGTAGTGGATATTTACCGGGTAACCCCCAACGTCGAGCAGCGGAATATTATAGGAAAAATCCCCGGTGAACAGGTCTACCATATTATCAGCGTTTACACTTCTGAAACTGCTCATTTCAGGTTGGCCCGGTCCGCCGATCATTAATTTTTTAGCCGACAGT
>Ga0164241_10005908_pt1 | contig 11286 bp, 8 predicted proteins | sample OricomyardsoilBY_FD_108780 | JGI IMG/M metagenome (GOLD analysis project Ga0164241, IMG submission 108780) | Backyard soil microbial communities from Emeryville, California, USA - Original compost - Back yard soil (BY) | ecosystem: Environmental > Terrestrial > Soil > Unclassified | place: USA... | reverse complement strand
GTTTTTCGGCATCGAGTTTCCCGACCAGTTCTCGCACGGCGTGTTCTGGTCGCTCGTGGCCAACGTGGCCGTCATGGTCGTGTTGTCGCGGCAGTATGGCCCTGCGATCGGCGAGCGCCTGCGCGTCTCGGCCACGCGCATGCTCGAAGGGCTCTCCGGCAATCGCAGCGGGCAGTTGTTGCCCGGCGGCGCGACGGTCGGTGACCTGCTCGTGCTGACGGAAAGGTTGTTAGGCGCCGCCGCTTCCCGGCGCCTGCTGGAACGGCGCTCGCGCGAACTCAGGCGCCCGGTGCTGCCGGCGGAACGCGCCGATCTCGCATTGCTGCAATCGCTGGAGCGCGACCTGTCGGGGGCGCTTGGCGCGTCATCGGCGCGGCTCGTGCTCATGAGCGCGTTGCGCGGCGCGGGACTCGAGCTCGGGGAGATCGTCACGCTGTTCGACGAAGCTTCGCAGAAGCTGCGCTTCAATCGCGAGTTGCTCGAAACGATGATGGACAACCTGCCGCAGGGAGTGTGCGTGGTGAACGCGGACATGCGGCTCGTGGCTTGGAACCAGCGTTACCTCGACCTGTTCGAATATCCGCCGGGGTTCGTGTTCGCCGGCAAACCCGTGGAGGAGCTGATCCGCTTCAATGCGACGCGTGGCTGGTGCGGACCGGGTGACGTGGAAGCGCTGGTGCGCAAGCGCCTCGATTACATGCGAGCGGGCTCCCCGCATACGTCGGAGCGCCGCCGTACCGACGGGCGGGTGATCGAGCTGCGCGGCCAGCCGTTGCCCGATGGTGGCTTCGTCACCACGTTCAGCGATGTCACCAGCCACAAGCGCACCGAGGAAAGCCTGCGCGAGATCAACGAGACACTCGAATTGCGCGTCGAAGAGCGCACGCGCCAGCTCGCAGCCGCGGTGGCGCAGGCCGAACAGGCGAACCAGTCGAAGACCCGGTTCGTCGTCGCCGCGAGCCACGACCTGCTGCAGCCTTTGGGCGCCGCACGCCTGTTCAACGCCGCGCTTCGCAGTCGCGCGGGCCAGGACGGCGACCTGCGCGGGCTCGCCGAAAGCGTCGACAACTCACTGGCCGCGGCGGGAGACCTGCTCGAAGGCCTGCTCGACATCTCGCGTCTCGACGCAGGGGGCGTTCGCGCCGAAATCACGGAATTCGATGTCGGTGATCTGCTGAACTCGTTGCTCAAGCAGTTCTCGCCCGTCGCCTCGCCCCGGGGACTCCGGCTGGCGTCCGTTCCTACACGGCTGCGCGTACGTTCCGATCCGCGCCTGCTCCGCCGCGTGCTGCAGAACTTCATCGGAAATGCGCTGCGCTACACGCAGGCGGGCAGCGTGGTGCTGGGAGCCCGTCGCCGCGCCGGCGGAGTCATAGAACTCCAGGTCGTCGACACGGGGCCCGGCATCTCCGCCGAAAACCGCAGCGCCATCTTCGAGGAATTCCGGAGGCTCGATCAGCCGTCGCCCTGGGGCGAAAAGGGTTTGGGACTGGGACTGTCGATCTGCGAACGCATCGCCGCGATTCTCGACAGCACGCTGACGCTCGAGTCCTCTCCCGGGCACGGCAGCATCTTCGGCATTCGCGTGGCGCGCGCCGGCGCGGGCGCGGCGGCCAGCTTCAGCGAATTGACGGAACACCGGGTGGGCGCGGACGAAGAGTCCCTGTCTAGCGCTCGCATACTGTGCGTCGATGACGACGCCGCCACGCTCGACGGACTGCGCGAACTGCTGGCGCGTTGGGGATTCCGCGTGCTGGCCGTCGCGTCGCCGGAAGCGGCGCTGGCGCTGGATGCCGACCACGCGATCGACATCGTGCTTGCGGACTATCACCTGCAGAACCGCCCGGCCGGCCTCGAGTTGTTAGAGCGGCTGGTGCATCACGCGCCCGGCGGCCAGAAGCGTGCGGGAGCCCTGCTGACGGCCGACGCCACGGAGAAAATGGTTGCGCAGGCCGACAAGCTCGGCTTTCCGGTGTTGCGCAAACCCGTGCGGCCGGCCGCGTTACGCGCGTTGGTTTCCGCGCTCGTCGACCGCGTGGCGCGCGCGAATCACACGTCCTCTTCGACGGGCGGCGCGAACTGATGCAGCGCCAGGCGCTGCGCGATCAACACCGCCTGCGTCCTGTTCTCCGCGCCCATCTTTTCCAGGATGGCCGTCATGTGGGCCTTCACGGTGGCCTCGGAGACCTGCAGCTGAAGCGCGATGCGTTTGTTCGATTGCCCCGAGCACAACATGGACAACACGCGGAACTGCTGGGGCGTGAGACTGGCCACGCGACGCGCGGCCGCCGCTTCATCCGGCGTGACACTGCCATTGCGAGCCGCGGCCCCCGGCGCCGCGTCGGGCGCGCTCCAGACACCGCCCGAAAGGATCGTCTGCAACGCGTCGATTATGGTCGGCACGGCAGCGGACTTGGCGATGAAAGCCGAGGCGCCATGCGTGAGCGTTCGTTGCGCGATGTCCTGGTCTTCGCGACCGGAGATCACGACGACGGGCACCGACGGGTAATGCGCACGCACCTGCACGAGCCCCGAAAAGCCGTGCGCACCGGGCATGCCGAGATCGAGCAGCAGGAGGTCGATGTCCTGGTGCGCGGAGAGCGTCATCAACAGGGAGTCGACGGTGTCGGCTTCGAAGGTGCGGGCACCGCTGAAAGCCTGGGTGATGGCGAGCTTGAGGGCTTCGCGAAACAGCGGGTGATCGTCCGCGATGAGTATGGTGGGTGGCATGGTTATGGGTGCGTAGGGTAAGGCTTTAGGACTCGGCCGGAAGAAATTAATTCGCCGGCTGCTACCATCCAGCCATGAAAAGACCCGCTGTCCTGTTAGCAGCCGCGCTGCTCGGCGCATGCGCCACCACGTCTCCGACCCGGTCGCCGGATGCCAGGGCCCCTGAAAAATTGGCCCCTGAAGAAAGGATCAACCGGCTCGTCGAGGAGTATTTCGACACGCAGCTCGAGCTGTCGCCCATGTCCGCCACGGCCATAGGAGATACGCGTTACGACGACCGGCTCGATGAAAACACCAGTCCCGGCTTCCGCGAACGCCAGATGAAGCTGGACCAGAGCTTCCTGGACCGCGCGCGCCGCATCGATCCCACCGGCCTTTCGCCCACGGCCCGCATCACCTACGACATCTTCGTGAGCGAGCGGGAGCTCGCCCTTGAAGGCCGCCAGTTCCCTGAAGACCTGATGCCCCTCAACCAGATGAGCGGCCTGCCCATGGACCTGGCCGTGTACGGCTCCGGCACCGGTCCCCAACCGTTTGCCACGGCGAAGGATTACGACCGGTTCCTCGTCCGTGTGCGGCAGTTTCCGCGCTGGGTCGATGGCGCCATCGACTTGATGCGCGCCGGCATGGCGCGCGGCGTCACGGTGCCGCGCCCGGCGGTCGCCAAGGTGGTGTCCCAACTGCGCGGCATCATCACCGCCAACCTGACCGACAACATCTTCTGGGCGCCCATCGCGGCGATGCCGAACGGGATCTCCGCGAATGATCGCCGGCGCATTGGCGACGCATACGCGGCGGCGCTCACGAAGGAAGTGTTGCCCGCCTACGTGCGCCTGGCGGACTTCATCGAGAAAGACTATCTACCCGCGTCGCGCACCACGGTGGGCTGGGCCGATCTGCCCGATGGCCAGGCCTGGTACCGGTGGCGCATTCGCGGCGCTACGACCATGGACATGCCCGCCGCGGAGATCCACCAGCTCGGTCTCTCGGAGGTCGCGCGCATCCGTGGCGAAATGCTCGCCGTGAAGACCCAGGTGGGCTTCAAGGGCGATCTCGATGCGTTCTTCACGTTCCTCGAGCAGGATCCGCAGTTCTACTTCAAGAGTGAAGACGAGTTGCTGGACGCCTATCGGGGCGTCAAGCGCCATATCGACGCGTTGCTTCCGAAGTTGTTTGCCGACTTTCCGAAAGCCGACTACGAAATCCGGCCGGTCGAGGCGTTCCGTGCGGAGTCCGCGGCGGGCGGTTCGTACCAGGCCGCATCGGCCGACGGTAAACGTCCGGGCATTTTTTACATCAACACCCATAACCTGCGCGCCCAGCCACGCTTCGGTGTCGAGACGCTGTCGTTGCACGAGGCCTCGCCGGGGCATCACTTCCAGATATCGATCCAGCAGGAGCTCACCGATCTGCCGCGCATTCGCCGCTTCAATGGATACGTGTCGTACTCGGAAGGATGGGCGCTGTACGCGGAGTCCCTCGGCAAGGAACTGGGCGTGTTCACGGACCCGTACCAGTGGTACGGACGGCTCTCCGACGAAATGCTGCGCGCAATGCGGCTCGTGGTGGACACGGGGCTGCATTCGAAAGGGTGGACGCGCGAGCAGGCCATTCAATACATGCTCGACAACTCGTCACTGGCCGAGAGCGACGTGACGGCGGAGGTGGAGCGTTACATCGTGTGGCCCGGGCAGGCGCTGGGCTACAAATTGGGCCAGCTGCACATCAGCGCATTGCGCGCACGCGCGCAGTCACAGATCGGTAACCGATTCGACGTGCGCGAGTTTCACAGCCAGATCCTGCGGGATGGCGCGGTGCCCATGAACGTGCTGACCGACAAGATCGACCGCTGGATTGCGTCGAAGCAGCGACCCGTCAAATAAGAACGGGGTCAGGCCCCAATCTTTTTCAGTTGTACCCGTACCCCAGCGTCTCGACTTCGACCAGGTACCCACCCTCGAAGCGCAGCTGCCGCATCAGCTTGTTAGGCCCCAGGTTGTACGTCCAGATCTCCACGGGAATTTCGATGGCGTCCTCGCCCACGTACATGGGACGTCCATAACCCCAGACCACGGGCCGGCGGAAGATGCTGCGCGCGGTGGTGACATCGGTGGGCTCGCCGCACTTGGCGACCACTTCGGTGCGCGAGGCTCCATCGGTCACGAGCTTCGTCCCGCATCGAAAGCCATCGGCGACCGCGCTCGAGCAGACCAGCAGTCCCACGGCGATTGCGGTAAATGCCCGTTTCATGGGCCCGACGATAGGCTCATCCTCCTTAACGGACAATGAACGCGCCCTCGAACCTTTTCGCCGGGGTGCGCCACTCAAGGAGCATGACGGTAAGTCTGGCCATGAAATTTGCAGCGCAGTGGATGGCGGCGGTCGCGGGCCTCGGTCTGGCTTTTCCAGGCGTGGCGGCGCGCGCCGCGGACTTCGAGCTGTCCCAGGCTGAGATCCAGCGCATCGAAAAGGACGAAATCGTCATTCGCGCCTTGCTTGATGCCAGCGCGCGGCGTGGCACGGTGCGGGCCGCCATGCTCGTCGATGCCCCGCCTGCCGTGGTGTTCTCCGCAATGACCGGTTGCGCCGCCGCGCTCAAATATGTCCCTCATCTTCGCCTTTGCCGGGTTCGCGAGCGGGCGCCGGACTCGAGCTGGGTCCTCGTGGAGCAGGAGATCGATTTCGGCTGGTACGCCCCGCGGCTCCGCTACGTTTTCCGCGCCGACCTCGTCGCCGACCGGAGCATTTCCTTCCGACAGGTGAGTGGTGACTTCAAGGCCAACGAAGGCCGCTGGGAGCTGGAGCCGGTCGAGGGCGAGCGGACGTTGCTGCGATATCGCGTGTACATCGACCCACCCGGATATGTCCCGAACTGGCTGGCACGCTCGACTTTCAAGCGGGAACTGCCGCAGATGCTGACCGACCTGCGCCGCTTTTGTGAGGCGGAACAGGCGGCGCGGGCGCAGGCACGGGCGGCGCCCCATTTGCCGAACCAACAATCTCCCTCGATAGACTGATTGCAGACCGGGCAGCGCTACCGGCAAGATTCCGGCCCCCATGAGCGCCGCCATCGACCGCAAGTTCGAACAAACACTCGCGGCGCTGATCAACAGCGGCGAGCCCGGAATCATTCAGGGCGGCCGCAAGGGCGTCGAGCGCGAATCGCTGCGAGTCACGCCCGAAGGCCGGATTGCGCAGACGCCGCATCCGCGCGCACTCGGTTCGGCGCTGACCAACGAAAACATCACCACGGATTATTCCGAAGCGCTCATCGAGCTCGTCTCGCCCACGTTCCGCACCAGCTGGGAGCTGCTGCAGTACCTGCTCGACCTGCACCAGTTCGTCTATCAGCATCTGGGTGACGAGTTGCTCTGGGCCACGTCGATGCCCTCGGTCATCGATGGCGATGAAAACATCCCGATTGCGCAGTTCGGCAGTTCGAACGTCGGGCGCATGAAGACCGTCTATCGCAACGGCCTCGGCGTGCGTTACGGACGAATGATGCAGGCCATCTCCGGCGTGCATTTCAACTATTCGTTCCCGGAACAGATGTGGGATTCGTGGGCGGACCTCGTGCAGTCGCGCGAACGCGGCCAGCCGTTCATTTCCGATCGCTATTTCCACCTCCTGCGAAACTACCGGCGACACGGCTGGATCGTGCTGTACCTCTTCGGCGTTTCACCCGTGGTGAGCAATTCGTTTCTGCGAGGCCGCGACGTCACGTTGCCGCGCCTCTCGAAAGACACGTCGTACGAACCCTATGCCACGTCGCTGCGCATGAGTGACCTTGGATACCGGAACCGCAACCAGGCCGGGCTCTCCGTCTCGGTGAACAGTCTCGACGAGTATGTGCGCGACCTGTCGCGCGCCATCAGCACCCCGCACGAGCCGTACGAGAAGATAGGCGTGAAGGTGGGCGACGAATATCGCCAGTTGAATGCCAACATCCTGCAGATCGAGAACGAGTACTACAGCTTCATCCGGCCGAAGCGCGTCGCGCGTTCGGGCGAGCGTCCGACGAAGGCATTGCGTCGCGCGGGAGTGGAGTACGTCGAGGTGCGAGCGCTCGACGTGAGCGCCTTCGATCCCGTGGGCGTGAACCAGAACAAGATGCGCTTCCTCGAGATGTTCCTCGCGCTGTGCCTCATGAAGGACTCGCAGCCGATCGGCGTATCGGAACAGGACATCCTCGATGCCAACCACGTCACCGTGGCGCGTCGCGGTCGTGAGCCGGGTCTGACATTGCAGCGGGATGGCCGCGCCGTTTCGATGTCGGCCTGGGCGCTCGAACTCATCGACTCCATGCAGGGTATCGCCGAGGTGTTCGATCGTGGCGATCCCGCCAAACCGTTTTCGGCGGCGCTGGCCGTGCAGGCCGCGAAGGTCCACAACGTCGCGCTTACGCCTTCCGCACGCATGCTCGCGGAACTCGAATCGACAGGAGAGTCGTTCTTCGAGCTCGGCCTGCGGATGTCCTATTTACATAAGGAGTACTTCCTGGCGCTCTATCCACCGAATGTGGATCGCCAGGCGGAATTCAGGGCCGCGGCTGACGAATCTCTCGCCGCACAGAGGGCAGTGGAGGCCGCCGACAGCGTGAGTTTCGAGCAGTACCTGTCGGAGTACGCGTCCGGCTAGAAAACTGTGACGCACGTCATGCTCTTGACATATAGATAAAATCTTGCTCTCGAAGCCTATTTTTTAGGATTCGGCGTACTAGAATCCCTGGCCAGAAGACCTCACGGTCCACCCCAGAGTTCAGGGATCGAAATGAAAACCAAAAATCAGACCGAGCAACACGTGCTCGAGTTGGCGGCAGAGACAGCAGCTAACGAAGACGGAATTTCCCCCCCGAGTCGCGACAATGGTCGCGACAACGGTCGCGACACCGCGACCGTCGCGCGCGGGCAGGCATGGAGCCCGCTGGAAGTCTGGCGCACTCGAGTGAAGTCAGCCACGCAGACACGCACGGAATCACCCCACATCCAGGGCTGATGCGCGCGGCTTGCGCCGCGACTGCCGAACACATACAAAGCAGTCTCATCCTCAGGGACCCTGCGCGTATGGCGCCCTCGAAAACCTCGTCGCCCAATTCCTCGGACGCATCGCGTCTGCTGACGAAGGGCTTTCGGTTCCTCCGCTTCGACGAGCCGCTCGAAACCGAATTTCGCGCCGAGCATCGCGCGCGACTGCGCGTGTGGTGCCGCTTCGCCATCGTCGTCTCGGCCTGCACCGTCGTCGGCTTCGCGATCCTCGATCACTTCGTCCTCTCGCCGGAGCATTCACGCATCACGAACGTGGTGCGCTTCGGACTGCACGTTCCCTGCGTGCTCATCATGCTGGTGCTGACGTCGAAGCGCTTCTACAGCCGCTGGTACGAACTGGGCATCAGCATCATCGCGCCGATGTTCGGCATCGGCACGGTCATCATGTCCGCGTTCTCGCCACCCAACGAAGTTCCGCTGGTGGGCGGGCGGCTTCTGCTCGCATCCTTCTTCTTCTATTTCATGCTCGGGCTGCCGCTGCGGGCGGCGGCGCGCGCGAACTTCATCGTGTTCGCCGCGCTGTTCGTCGCCTTCCTCGCCGGCACCATGCCGCACTACACGGCTACCTACCTGATGTTCACGCTGTTCACGGCGAACGTCATCGGCATGGCGGGCTCGTACGCGCTGGAGCACGCGAATCGCACGGCGTTCCTCGAACATCGCCAGCTCACCGAAGTGGCCACGCACGATGGCCTGACCACGCTGCTCAACCGTGCCGCATTCGAAGACCAGATCCGGCGCGTGTGGCAGCAGGCGCAGCGCGACCGGCAGACGATCGCGGTCATCATGATCGACATCGACTGCTTCAAGGCCTACAACGACCGCTATGGACACGTCGCCGGCGATGACTGCCTGCGTCGCGTCTCCACCGCACTGCGCGATGCCGCGCGACGCCGGCCACTCGACTTCGTGGCGCGTTATGGCGGCGAGGAGCTGGCCGCCGTGTTGTACGGCGCGGACAAGTCCTACGGCGAAAGCATCGCGCGCAGCCTGCTGACCGCGGTGCGCGAGCTGCGCATCCCTCATGCCAATTCGGAAACGCAGCCCTACGTCACCGTCAGCGTGGGCCTGGTGGCCGTCGATGCCTACCGCCTCGCGACGCATGATGCGGCCGTGGCGCTGGCTGACCAGGCGCTGTACGCCGCGAAACACCAGGGTCGCGATCGTTACGTGGCGCTCGAACACAGCGTGCAGAAGCCGGATCCGGCGGCGACCGCGGTGCTGCCGATGCGGCCGAACGAATCCTCGCCGTACAGCAAGGCGGCTAGTTAGTCTCCCGTGGCCGTGCCGTCGCGCGTCACCGGTAGATAGCCACCTCGCGCCGGCCCGCCGAATCGCGCGCGCCGCGGAACATTCCCTCGCTGCTGAAGTCGAGCACGATCTCGCCGCTGCCCGTCACCGCGATCACGCCGCCGTTGCCGCCCAGGGTCTTCATGCGTGCGAGCGTGTTCCTTACGGCCTCATCCAGTGGCGCCTTCGCGTACTGCATCTGCGCGCTGATGTCGTGGGCGACGACCGCGCGGATGAAGTATTCGCCGTGCCCGGTCGCTGACACCGCGCAGCCCGCGTTGTTCGCATAAGTGCCGGCACCGATGATGGGAGAGTCGCCGACGCGTCCCCAGCGTTTGCCCGTCATTCCCCCGGTGGAGGTGGCGGCCGCGACATTGCCGCGTCCATCGACGGCGACGGCCCCGACCGTGCCCAGTCCATCGGAAAGATGGGCGGCCAGATCGTTCTCCTTTTCGGCCGCACCCTGGAGCAGCCGATGCAGCTGCTTCTGCCGGATCGGTGTCCGGAAGTATTCGTTCGACACGAATTCGATGCCCTGGCTGCGCGCGAACTCCTCGGCGCCTTCTCCCACGAGCATGACGTGCGGCGATTGTTCCATGACGCGACGTGCAAGTGCGATCGGATTGCGGATGTGCCGGATACCGGTCACGGCGCCGGCCGCGAGACTGCCTCCGTCCATGATCGACGCGTCTAGTTCGACCAGTCCGTCGCGCGTGAGAACGGCGCCGCAGCCTGCGTTGAAGAGCGGGTTGTCCTCGAGGACAGTGACCGCGGCGGTCACGGCGTCGAGGCTGCTGCCACCACTCTCGAGCCGCGAATATCCAGCATCGAGTGCCGATTCGAGCCCTTCCAGATAGTCCTGCTCCTGCCCGGCGGTTGTCTCGTGACGCGACAATGTGCCTGCACCGCCATGGATTGCGATGGCCAACATGTTTTCCTTTTCCTCTCAACGCACAGGTTGTGGGCACGAGAGCGGTAACACACCGAAATTGACGCCAGTTCGTCGCGCCTTTTTCGTTAAAATTCCCGCGTTCCGGGACACATATTAGAAGAAGACATCCATGATGACTCGCATCCGCAGCCTGCTCGTCGCCAATCGCGGTGAAATCGCGATCCGCGTCATGCGGGCTGCCAATGAACTGGGCATCCGCACCATCGCCATCTATTCGCAGGAAGACCGCTTTTCACTGCATAGAACGAAAGCTGATGAAGCGTACCTGGTGGGCCGCGGCAAAGCGCCCGTGGATGCATACCTCGACATCGAGGACATCCTGCGCATCGCCGTGGAAGCGAAAGCCGACGCCATCCACCCGGGCTACGGCTTCCTCTCCGAAAATCCCGAATTCGTCGATGCCTGCAATCGCGAAGGCGTCATCTTCGTGGGGCCCACGCCCGAGATCATGCGCACGCTCGGCAACAAGGTCGCGGCCCGTAACCTGGCTACGCAGGCGTTGGTGCCGGTGATGCCGGCCACGCCACCGCTCCCGGCGGACATCGAAACCTGCAAGAAGCAGGCGGCTGAAGTCGGTTATCCCGTGATGCTCAAGGCGAGCTGGGGCGGCGGTGGCCGCGGCATGCGCGTCATCGAGAGTGACGCCCAGCTCACGGAGCTGCTGCCGGTGGCGCGACGCGAAGCCAAGGCCGGCTTCGGCAATGACGAAGTCTATCTAGAGAAACTCGTGCGCAAGGCGCGGCACATTGAAGTGCAGCTGCTGGGCGATACGCACGGCAACCTCGTGCATCTGTTCGAACGTGACTGCACCGTGCAGCGGCGCAACCAGAAAGTGGTCGAGCGCGCACCCGCCGCGTTCCTCACGGATGCGCAACGCGATGAGCTCTGTGGCTACGCGCTGCAGATCGGCAACGCGGTCAAATACCGCAACGCCGGCACCGTGGAATTCCTGCAGGACGCGGAGACCGGCAAGTTCTATTTCATCGAAGTGAATCCACGCATCCAGGTGGAGCACACAGTGACCGAGGCGGTGACCAACATCGACCTCGTGAAGGCACAGATCCGCATCGCCGATGGCGCGAAGATCGGCGACGAAGCGAGCGGCGTGCCGAGACAGGAAGACATCCATCTGACAGCTCATGCGCTGCAATGCCGCGTGACCACGGAAGACCCGGAGAATGGTTTCTCGCCGGATTACGGCAAGATCACCGCCTATCGTTCGCCGGCGGGCTTCGGCATTCGCCTCGACGCGGGCACCGCCTACGCGGG
>Ga0164241_10005907_pt1 | contig 11288 bp, 8 predicted proteins | sample OricomyardsoilBY_FD_108780 | JGI IMG/M metagenome (GOLD analysis project Ga0164241, IMG submission 108780) | Backyard soil microbial communities from Emeryville, California, USA - Original compost - Back yard soil (BY) | ecosystem: Environmental > Terrestrial > Soil > Unclassified | place: USA... | reverse complement strand
CCGCTGATCAGGAACTCGGTGCCCAGCAGCTCCGGCGCAACATCAGCCGCGTCCCGGTCGAGGAAATCGATGAGCGTCATTGCAGCAATGTGGCTGCGCCGTCACGCGGCGGCAAGCGTCACTTCTTGATGCCCAGCCGCGCCAGGGCGACCCTGGAGACGATGTTCCCCGTCTCGGTGACCCGGTTCATGTTGATGCTGGCGACGGTGTCCGTCAGCGACGACGTGGTGGCGAGGAACTCCTGATGCGCCGCCTTCTGCTTGGCGCGCTTGGCCGCCATCTCGTTGTAGAGAGACGGTTTCGGCAGCCAGCCCATGGTGCGCTTCTGGATTTGCATCGGCAGAGCCTGCGGCCTGCCGCTTAACAAATCCTTACCGGCGGCGCTGTTGATCGTCCCACTTTGATCATGCCACAAGGCGGCCATGTCGAACTCGCTCAAATTCGGAACCAGCGGCCTGCGCGGTCTCGCGACGGACCTCGTCGGCACTGAAAGCCGCCGCTACGCCGCAGCCTTCCTCCGCCATCTCAGGACCCGCGGGCCGGTGGCCGAAATCCTCGTCGGCCGCGACCTCCGCCAGAGCAGCCCCGACATCGCCCGCTCCGTGATCGCCGGGCTCGACGTACCGGTCATCGATTGCGGCGAGCTGCCGACGCCGGCGCTCGCGCTCGAAGCGATACGGCGCCGCGCCCCCGCCATCATGGTCACCGGCAGTCACATCCCCGCCGACCGCAATGGACTGAAGTTCTATCGCGCCGACGGCGAGATCGACAAAGCCGACGAAGCCGGCATCCTCGCCGCACTCGGCGATGCCCCCGAGCTCGACCGCCCGGCGGAAGTCGAGACCCGGGCCTTGCCACGCTACCTCGACCGTCACCTCGCGCTGCTGCCCAAGGGCGCGCTGCATGGCAAGCGCATCGGCGTCTGGCAGCACTCGTCGGTAGCGCGCGACGCCTTCGTCGATGCGCTCGAAATGTTCGGCGCCGAGATCGTGCCGCTCGGCTGGTCCGCAACCTTCATCCCGGTCGACACCGAAGCCGTCGCGGCCGACACCGCCGCAGAGCTCGCTGCCTGGGTGCGCGAGCACACTCTCGATGCCCTGATCTCGACCGATGGCGACGCCGATCGCCCGCTGCTCGTCGACGAGCGCGGCCAGCTCGTCCGTGGCGACATCATCGGCATCCTCACCGCGCGGTTCCTGCGCGCCGATGCGGTGGTGACGCCCGTCACCTCCAACTCCTCGATCGAAGGCACAGGCGCCTTCGCTAAAGTGATCCGCACCAAAGTCGGCTCGCCCTTCGTCATTGCCGGCATGGGGCAGGGCGCCGGGACCATCGTCGGCTTCGAGGCCAATGGCGGCGTGCTGCTCGGCTCGGACGTCGCGATCGGGGACGCGACGATTTCCGCGCTGCCGACGCGCGACGCGTTGCTGCCGATCCTCGCCGTGCTCGGCGCCGCGCAAGAGGCCCGCAGCACGATCTCAGAGCTCGTCTCCACCCTGCCGCCGCGCATTGCGCGCAGCGACCGGCTCGAGCACGTGCCGCACGAGCGGACGGCCCTCCTGATGGCGCGCCTCAACGAAGATGCCGCGAGCTTCCTCGCCCCGCAGGGAACCATCGCGGCGATTTCGGTCATCGACGGCCTGCGCTACGAGTTCACCACCGGCGACGTGATCCACTATCGCCCCTCGGGCAACGCGCCTGAGCTCCGCTGCTACACTGAAGCGGCGACCGCCGCGCGTGCCGACGAGTTGCTCGCCTGGGGCCTCAAGGCCGCCGAAGCAATGGTGCGCTAGCCGCGAGCCGCGACGAACGCCGCCGCACTCGCCATGATCACGCCTGCCGTGCGGTTGAGCCTGCGGATCGCGGGCGGGCTCGTGAAGAAATCGCGCGCCCACGCCGCAAGGGCCGCATACCCGCTGCCGATACCGAGCAGGCCGACGATCACGATGATCACGAGCTCGATCAGGCCGACCGCCGAGATCGGCCGGTCGAGCGGGATCACCGTCGGCAGCAGCGCGAGATAGAACACGATGGTCTTTGGGTTGCCCATGGTCAGCGCGAAGCCGGACAGGAACGTGCGCAGCCACGGTTCCTTCTTGCGCGGTCCGAGTTGTTCGGACCCGGGCTTGGCCGTCCAGAACTGCCAGGCGATGTAGAGCAGATAGAGCGCGCTCGCCCAGCGGATGACGACGAAGATCGGACCGAAATAGGTGGCGATCGCTGCAAGGCCGAACAGCGCGAACAGCAGATAGAGCAAATCGCCCGCGAGGATGCCCACGATCATCGGCACCGCGCTCCAGAACCCGCCGCCGAGCGCCCGCGCGACGATCGCCGCGACACCGGGCCCGGGCACCAGAACCGCGACGATGTAGGCGATCGTGAAGGCGAGCAGCGTGACGAGATCCATGGCCTAAGCCTCAAACCTTGGGGCAGCGGGCAAGCACGGTCGGATAGCCGCCGCCGCGCGTCAAGACGATGATGTCCACTGACGGGCGGTAGATCTGGACCATGCCGTTGGCGAGCGACAGGGCCACGGCGCGGCGCTGGTCGAACTCGGCGCCGACTTTCTCCGGGCCAAGGCCGATCGCCGCAAAATAGGCTTCCGGTTCCGTGCGCTCCGCAAACACCGAGCCCACCACCAGCGTGTAGCTCTGGCTGAACTCCTTATCGAGCGGCTTGGCGGTCATCGTCATGGTCAACGGATTGGGCGAGGCCAGCTTGAACGCCGCGGGCGTCGCGCAGGTGCGATCGACATCGGCGCCGTAGGTCTCGATGCCGGACCCCGGCTGCGGCCCCATCAGGGCGACCCATGTCCCAGCGATATCGCCGAGAAGACTTCTGCCGTACTCGCCCGAGGCGAAATCCGGCTGCGCCTTGCCGCCGGCAAAAATCTCGAAGGCGCTGGACGCCTGGTCGGCGATCGACTCGGCCGCCAGGGCAGGGCTCGCAAGCAGGGCGGCGAGGACGAACAGAACGCTGTGACGCATGAGGCGCTCCAGAGAGGGTGGAACAGCCAATAGAGGGCTCAGGCGAGCGTCGCAAGCCGCTCGAACAACAGCTCGAAGAAGCCATCGGCGTCGCCCGACCGCATGTATTGCACGTTCTTGGCCCGGCCCGTCACGCCCCACCAGTCGACCACCGTCATGCCGCGCGTGAGTTCGCTCGATGTCTCGATGGCGACGTTGACATGCTTGGTCTGGAACAGCTCGGGCTTCAGCAGGTAAGCGATGACGCAGGGGTCGTGCAGCGGTCCGCCGTCCCACCCGTATTTGGCTTCGTCGAACCGCTCGAAGAATTCGAGCATCTCGGCGGTCGCCACCCCCGTGCGATTTCCGAGCTTGCGGAAGCGCTCGAGGCGGTCGCGGTTGGCCAGCATGAAATGCGTGAGATCGAGCGGCGCCTGGACGATCGGCACCCCCGAATGGAACACGACATCCGCCGCTTCCGGGTCCACGTAGATATTGAATTCGGCCGCGGGAGTCGTGTTGCCGCCCTCGAACAGCCCGCCACCCATCAGCACGATTTCCTGGACGCGCGGCACGATGTCGGGCGCTTTGACGAAGGCCATGCCCAGGTTGGTCAGCGGACCGAGAGCGCACAGCGTGACGGTCTGCTCGGGTTCGCGGCGCAGGGTTTCGATGATGAAGTCAACGCCATGCTGGTCTTCGAGGGTGAGCTTCGGATCTGGCAAAGTCGGTCCATCGAGCCCGGTCTTGCCGTGGACGTACTCGGCGGTGACGAGCTTGCGCCGGAACGGCCCCGTGCAGCCGGCATAAACCTTTACGCCGGCGACGCCTGAAAGCTCGACGATCTTGAGCGCATTCTGCGCGTTCTGTGCCAGACCCACATTGCCGGCCACCGCCACGATACCGAGCACCTCGAGGTCGGCCGGCGAGCCGAGTGCGAGCAGGATGGCGACGGCGTCGTCCTGGCCTGGGTCGGTATCGATGATGATCTTGCGAGGCATGAAACTGAAAACCTGCTGAACCGCTCTGTTGGCTCGTTGTAACCGCGCGGCGTCAATCCGTCGATGCGAGGAACGAATTCGCCTCATCGACGGTTCAAGTCGGCTGGAGGGAAACGTGGCCACCAAAGCGTCAATTCGCCGAGCTGCCCTCCCGCGGTCGATGGATCGCGTGCAGTTCGAGCACATTCTGGGCAATTCCTCGCGCGTAGCGCTGTTGTTCATCGGCATACTGGCGTTCTGCGTCGCGATGGCGTTGGGAAAGTTCATCCTCGCCCCGATTTCGCTCGCGATCGTCATCGGCCTGATGTTCGGCCCGGTGGCGGACGCCATGGAACGGCGTGGCGTGCCTTCGGCCCTGTCCGCCGGTTTCGTCGTCCTCGGCTTCCTCGCTTTGATCGTGCTCGCCGGGATGCTGTTCGCGGCGCCGATCTCCGAATGGGTGGCTCGCGGACCGGCGCTCTGGGAGAAGCTGCAGGTCCAGATCGCCGCTTTCCGCGAACCGTTCGCCGCAGTCGGTGCCATTCAGGAACAGGTCAAGAGCGTGATGGGCGAGGCGGCCGCCATGACGGTCGAGGTCCAGGACGGCGGTCCCGTTCAGGATCTGGCCCTGATGGTGCCCACGCTCCTGGCCGACATTCTGCTCTTTCTCGCGGGCCTCTACTTCTTCCTCGCCACGCGCCACAACATGCGCCTCACCATGCTCTCGCTCTGCTTTTCCCGGCAGGTGCGCTGGCGAGCGGCCCATATCTTTCGCGACGTCGAAAGCAAGGTGAGCCGGTTCCTGCTGTCTGCGACGGCGATCAATCTGGGCGTCGGCATCGCGACATTCTTCGCCATGTGGGCGATTGGAATGCCCTCGCCGGTGCTCTGGGGCGGCCTCGCAGCCGTGCTCAACTTCATCCCCTATATCGGCCAGGCGGTCATGTTGGCCGTCCTGTTTGCCGTGGGGCTCGGCACCTACACGGACTGGCTCCACATTCTCCTTCCGGTCGCGGTGTACGCGGCGATCAACATAACGGCGGATCAGTTGGTCTTCCCACATCTCGTGGGGAAGGCACTGACGCTCAACCCCTTCATCATCTTCGTTTCCATCGCCTTCTGGATGTGGCTCTGGGGTCCGATGGGGGGTTTCGTCGCCGTGCCGTCGCTGCTGGTTCTCCAGTCCTTCATCATGCACATCTTCCCCTCCACCGCCGACGTACCCAAGGCCGTGCAGCGGCGGCTCGAGCATCGCGCCACGGCCGATACGCAGGCAGCCGAGCCGACCACCGAACCTCCCGAGCCGCCCGCGGCCGCCGCCCTGACGCCAAAGCCGAAGCGTTCGCGCGCACGCAAAGCGGCTGCTGCTGCCTCGCCTTGACGTTCTGACGCCGGCACCACAAGTCTAGGCTCCGGATTCAGGGGCAGGCATGGACGAAGCGGTCACTCACGCAACGGACGCGGTACAACACGCAGCGTCCGGCATCGAACTTTGGCAGGTCGTAGTGCTCCTGGCCGCGGGCGTCGTTGCCGTGCCGCTGTTCAAGCGGGCAGGGCTCGGCTCGGTGCTGGGGTACCTCGCGGCGGGGCTCGCCATCGGTCCGTTCGGACTGCGGCTGATTGCCGATCCGGAATCGATCCTCCACGTCTCCGAGCTCGGCGTCGTCCTTTTCCTCTTCATCGTCGGCCTCGAAATGGAGCCGAGCCGTCTGTGGAGCCTGCGAAAGCAAATCTTTGGATTAGGCATCCTGCAGGTTGCCATTTGCGGTGCGCTGCTGACCGGCGTCGGCGTGCTCCTTGGCCTGTCCCCAGCCGTAGCGTTCGTCGCCGGCCTCGGCTTCGTGCTCACATCGACCGCAATCGTCATGCAGCTTCTCACCGAGCGCGGTGATCTCGCAACTCCCGCAGGCCAGAAGATCGTCTCGATCCTCCTGCTCGAGGATCTCGCCATCGTTCCGCTGCTCGCGGTTGTCGCACTCATTTCACCCGCAACGCTCGCCGATGTGTCTGCCGCAACGCCCGTGTGGATCAGCATTCTGATCGCCGTCGGCTGCATCGCCGCCCTCAACCTCATCGGCCGCTGGGTGCTCAACCCGATGTTCCGGTTCCTGGCCGATGCCCGGGCGCGCGAAGTCATGACCGCGGCAGCGCTACTGGTCGTCCTCGGTGCGGCGCTGCTGTTCCAGTTCGGCGGCCTCAGCATGGCGATGGGAGCCTTCCTGGCGGGCGTGCTGCTCTCGACCTCGACCTTCCGCCATCAGCTCGAAGCCGACATCGAGCCCTTCCGCGGCATCCTGCTGGGCCTGTTCTTCCTCGCCGTCGGCATGTCGCTCGACCTCAACGTCGTTGCGGCCAACTGGCAGTTTGTTGCGCTGAGCGTCGTCGCCTACATGGTCGTCAAGGGCGTCGCGATCTTCGCCATCGCCCGGGCGTTGAAATCGAACATGTCCGATGCCATCGAACGCGCCATCCTCATGGCGCAGGGTGGCGAGTTCGCGTTCGTCCTGTTCACCACCGCAGCCGCGTCGGGGCTCATCACCGCCGATCAGCAGGACATCTTCACCGCGACCGTCATCATCTCGATGGTGCTGACGCCATTGACGATGCAGGCACTGAGGCTGTTGCCCGCACCGCAGCAATCGATGGAAGGCGTGGAAGAGCCCGATGGCGTCACCGGTGACGTGCTGGTGATCGGCTTCGGCCGCTTCGGCCAGATCGTGAGCCAGGGGCTCCTCGCCCGCGGCCACCGGATCGCGACGATCGACACCGACACCGACATGATCCGCGCCGCCGCGACCTTCGGCTTCAAGGTCTATTACGGCGACGGCACCCGCCTCGATATCCTGCGCGCCGCCGGCATCGAACAGGTCGATATGGTGGTGATCGCCGTCGACAGGAAGGACCAGGCGAACCGCATTGCGGAACTGATCCACGACGAGTACCCGCTCGTCAAAATCATGGCCCGCGCCTTCGACCGCGGTCACGCGATCGAGCTGGTCAAGATCGGCGTCGACTACCAGATCCGCGAGATGTTCGAATCCGCCCTGCGCCTGTCCGGTGAAGCCATGCGCGTTCTCGGCGCCACCGACGAGGAGATCGCCGACGTCATCGCCGGGGTGCGCGAGCGCGACCGCCAGCGCTTCAACGCGCAGATCGTCGGCGGCCTCCAGGCCGGCCGCGACCTCCTCCTCTCCAACGCCGAAGAGCAGGCGCGCGAGAGTGGTGCCGTCGAGGGCAAGTCCGAACCCATCATGCTCGACAAGCCACCCGAAAGCGCCACCCCCTAGCCGTCGTCGACTCGGTCGAATTGCTCGACGGCTCAGGGGCTTCCCACTTGGGGGGATTGATGCAATTGTGACCCCTCTGAGGGGACTACATCGTCATGCGGACCGGATTGCGTCATGTCGCAAAAGCCTATCGTATTGGACGCCCCCAAGCCGGAGCCGCGCGCCCGCACGGCTGAGGCCCTCCAGGCCGAAATCCTTGAAAAGCTTACATATTCCATCGGCAAAGACCCCATCGTCGCACGTCCGCACGACTGGCTGAGGGCCACAATTCTCGCCGTCCGCGACCCCATCATCGACCTGTGGATGGAATCAAGCCGCTCCACCTGGCGCACCTCCGGCAAACGCGTCTACTACCTAAGCCTCGAATTCCTCATCGGCCGCCTGATGCGCGATGCAATGAGCAATATCGGCATCATGGAGCCGGTGCGGCAGGCCCTCAAGAACCTCAATGTCGACCTCGGCGACCTGATCAATCTCGAGCCCGATGCGGCGCTCGGCAATGGCGGCCTCGGCCGTCTCGCCGCCTGCTTCATGGACTCGATGGCGACGCTGCAAATCCCCGCTTACGGGTACGGCATTCGCTACCAGAACGGCATGTTCCGCCAGGAGATGAGCGAAGGCTGGCAGGTCGAGTTGCCCGAGGATTGGCTCGCGCACGGCAACCCATGGGAGTTCGAGCGCCGCGAGTCGACATACGAAATCGGCTTCGGTGGGCAGGTTGTTCCCATCGCCGAGCCCGACGGTTCGACCCGTCTCGAATGGCGCCCCGCAGAGCACTTCCTCGCCGTCGCGTTCGACACACCCATCGTCGGCTGGCGCGGCACTCGCGTGAACACACTGCGCCTGTGGAGTGCGCAGCCGGTCGATCCGATCTATCTCGACAAGTTCAACTCCGGCGACCACATCGGCGCGCTTGAGGAGAGTTCGCGTGCCGAAGCCATCAGCCGGGTGCTCTATCCTGCGGACTCGACGCCGTCGGGGCAGGAACTCCGCTTGCGCCAGGAGTACTTCTTCTCCTCCGCCTCGCTGCAGGACATCGTGCGCCGTCATATGCAGCAATACGGCGACATGGGCTCACTACCTGACAAGGTCGCGATCCAGCTCAACGACACGCACCCCGCTATTTCGATCGCCGAGATGATGCGGATCCTCATCGACCTCCACGGCATCAAATGGGCGCAGGCCTGGAAGCTGACCAAGGGCACGTTCGGCTATACCAATCACACCTTGCTGCCCGAGGCACTCGAGACCTGGCCAGTGTCGTTGCTCGAGCGGCTGCTGCCGCGGCAAATGCAGATCATCTACGCCATTAACGCCGAGGTGCTCACCGAGGCACGCAGCAAGGCCGGCTTCAACGACCAGCAGATCGCCGCCGTGTCCCTGATCGATGAGGCGGGCACGCGCCGCGTCCGCATGGGTCAACTCGCTTTCGTCGGCGCGCATTCGATAAACGGCGTCTCGGCGCTGCATACCGAGTTGATGAAGAAGACGGTGTTCTACGATCTCAACAAGCTCTACCCCGAGCGGATCAACAACAAGACAAACGGTGTTACGCCGCGCCGCTGGCTGATGGAATGCAATCCGGCCCTTACCAAGCTCATCACCGACCGCATCGGCCCCGAGTTCCTCGACAACATCGATCTCCTCTCACAGCTTGATCGTCATGCCGACGATCCGAACTTCCAGGATCAGTTCGCCGCGGTAAAGCGCATCAACAAACTGCGACTCACCGAAATCATGAAGGACCGGCTCGGCGTCAGCGTATCGCCTGACGCGTTGTTCGACGTACAGGTCAAGCGTATCCACGAATACAAGCGCCAACTGCTCAACATCATCCAGACGGTGGCGCAGTATCAGTCGATCAAGTCGCGCCCCGATGTGAATTGGGTACCACGTGTCAAAGTCTTCGCCGGCAAGGCGGCGCCCAGCTACTGGAATGCAAAACTGATCATCAAGCTGATCAACGACGTCGCCAAGGTGATCAACTCCGACCCTTCCGTGCGCGAATTGCTGAAGGTCGTTTTCCTGCCCAACTACAACGTCTCGCTCGCCGAAGTGGTGATGCCGTCGGCCGACCTTTCGGAACAAATCTCGACCGCAGGACTTGAAGCCTCAGGTACAGGCAACATGAAGTTCGCGATAAACGGGGCCATCACCATCGGCACCCTCGATGGGGCCAACATCGAAATGCTCGATGCCGTCGGCAAGGAGAACATGATCATTTTCGGGCTGACGGCCGAGGAAGTGACGGCGAAGCGTGCGCGTACGGAAGTGCCGCGCAGTGCTATCGACGCATCGCCGGCTCTGCGCGAGGCGCTCGAAATGATCGCGTCGGGCGTGTTCTCGCCCGACGATCCCAACCGCTACCGCGACCTCATGGGCGGCCTCTATGACCACGACTGGTTCATGGTTGCGCGCGATTTCGATGCCTATGCCGAAGCTCAGGCGAAGGTGGACACCATCTGGCAGAACCGGCGTAAATGGTATTCCATGGCAATCCGGAACACGGCGCACATGAGCTGGTTCTCGTCCGACCGCACGATCCGGCAGTACGCAGAAGACATCTGGAACGTGCCGGTCAGGTAAGGGTGAGGGCGTAGAAGCGTGGAGAAGTGGCAGGCTCATCCCGATGAGGTCGACCAGATCGTCCGGGGTCAATATGCCAACCCGTTCGCGATCCTCGGTCTGCAGCAGCCCAACGGCATATGGGTTCTGAGAACCTTCATCCCGCATGCGCAAAAGGTCGTTGCCTACACGCGCGACGGCCAGGAGCTCGGGGAGCTGAAGCGGCGCGACGACGCCGGCTTCTTCGAGGGCCCAGTCAAGATCGGCAAACGCCAACCCATCCGCTACCGCGCCTCGAACGAGGGTGGCGAATGGGACGTCTTCGACCCCTATAGTTTCGGTCCCGTTCTAGGGCCGATGGACGACTACTACATCGGCGAGGGCACGCACCTACGGCTGTTCGACAAGCTCGGCGCGCATGCGATGGAGTTCGAGGGCGTCAACGGCGTCCATTTCGCCGTATGGGCGCCGAACGCGCGGCGTGTGTCCGTTGTCGGCCCGTTCAACGATTGGGACGGTCGCCGCCATCCGATGCGTAACCGCTTCGAGACCGGCGTATGGGAAGTGTTCATCCCCACCATCGGGCCGGGCACCATCTACAAATACGAGATCGTCGGACCCGACGGAAAACTCGTGCCGCTGAAGGCCGATCCCTTCGCACGCCAGTCGGAGCTGCGACCGCGCACGGCCTCCGTCGTCGCCGATCCTTCGCCGTTCCCTTGGACCGACCAGAAATACCTCGATGCCCGTGCCAAGAAAGATTGGCGGCGGACGCCCATCTCGATCTACGAGGCGCACCTCGGCTCATGGCGCAAGCGCGCCGACGGCAGCTTCATGAGCTACGAGCAGTTCGCCGAACAGCTCGTGCCATACGTGAAGGATCTGGGTTTCACCCACATCGAGCTGTTGCCCATCAGCGAGCATCCCTACGATCCGAGCTGGGGCTATCAGCCGACCGGCCTCTACGCGCCGACCGCCCGCTTCGGCGACCCGCGCGCTTTCAAGCATTTCGTCGATACTGCGCACAAGGCCGGGCTCGGCATCATCCTCGACTGGGTGCCGGCGCATTTCCCGACCGATGAGCACGGGCTCGCCTATTTCGATGGAACCGCGCTGTATGAACATGCCGATCCACGTCAGGGCTATCACCCCGACTGGAACACCGCGATTTACAATTTCGGCCGCAAGGAAGTCTCGTCTTTCCTCGTCAACAACGCGCTCTACTGGTTCGAGGAGTTCCACATCGACGGCCTGCGTGTGGATGCAGTAGCGTCGATGCTCTACCTCGACTATTCGCGCAATCAGGGTGAGTGGATTCCCAATCAGTTTGGCGGCAACCACAATCTCGAAGCGGTCGAGTTCCTCAAGCGCGCCAACACAGAAGTCTACCGTGCCCATCCGGGCGCCTTCATGATTGCCGAGGAATCCACTGCCTGGTCCGGCGTCTCCGCTCCGACCTTCACCGGCGGCCTCGGATTCGGCTTCAAGTG
>Ga0164241_10005906_pt1 | contig 11289 bp, 12 predicted proteins | sample OricomyardsoilBY_FD_108780 | JGI IMG/M metagenome (GOLD analysis project Ga0164241, IMG submission 108780) | Backyard soil microbial communities from Emeryville, California, USA - Original compost - Back yard soil (BY) | ecosystem: Environmental > Terrestrial > Soil > Unclassified | place: USA... | reverse complement strand
TCTCCCACCGTCGGCGTACGAGGCCTGGTTCGTCTCCTCGGCGCACGACGACGACGCCGTACAGACGGTGCTGGACGCACTTCCGGCCGCCGCGGCGGCGGCGCGGGAGGCGGCTCGTGGCTGCGACGACGGGCGGCCAGTCGACCGAGACGACCATCGTCCATCTGGTCCGGCACGGCGAGGTGCACAACCCCGAGGGTGTGCTCTACGGACGCCGCGACGGGTACCACCTGTCCGACCTCGGCCGCGAGATGGCCGAGCGGATCGGCAAGACGCTCGGCGACCACGACATCGTGCATCTGCGCACGTCGCCGCTCGAGCGCGCGCAGGAGACCGCGGCTCCACTGGCCAAGGCGCTCGGCCTGACCCCGGTCATCGACCCGCGGGTCATCGAGTCGTCCAACGTCTTCGAGGGCAAGCGGTTCGGCCACGGCGAGAACGCCTTGCGCAAGCCGTCGACGTGGATCCACCTGTGGAACCCGGTGAAGCCGTCGTGGGGCGAGCCGTACAAGGAGGTCGTCGCCCGGATGCTCGCCGCGGTGTACGACGCCCGCGACGCCGCGCGCGGGCACGAGGCGGCGATCGTCTCCCACCAGCTGCCGATCTGGATCACCCGGCTTGCACTGGAGAAGCGTTCGTTCCTGCACGACCCGCGTCGCCGCCAGTGCACGTTGTGCTCGATCACCTCACTGCAGTTCCGCGGCGAACGGCTGGCCACGATCAGCTACTCCGAGCCCGCGGGCGACCTGATCCCCGTGCGCGACAAGAGGGCGCCGTTCTCGGCCGGGAACGCCCCGGAGGCGAGAAGGCCGTAGGTGGTGGTGCGAAGCCTGCTCTCGACGGTCGTGGTGGCCGTGGTCCTGCTCACCGCGACCGGTTGCTCCTCCCTCCAGGGCAGCAAGGCCGGCACCAGCTTCGTCACGGGGGACGAGGCGATCGCCCAGATCGAGCCGGGCGACCGGGGCGACGTGGTGTCGTTGGACGGCAAGGACCTCCGGGGCAAGCCGGTGTCGCTGGACTCGATGCGGGGCAAGCCCACGGTCGTCAACGTGTGGGGGTCCTGGTGCGGGCCCTGCCAGAAGGAGGCGCCGCTCCTCGTGTCGGCCGCGAAGACGTTGGGTGACCGGGCGCACTTCCTCGGCATCGACTCGCGAGACGCCGGCACGGCGGCGGGGAGGACCTTCGAGACGCGCAACAAGATCACCTGGCCCTCGCTCTTCTCGCCCGGCGGTGAGGCGGTGCTGGCGTTCAACGGCCTGGTCTCGCCACGCGGCGTACCGACCACCGTCGTGCTCGATGCGCAGGGCCGTCCGGCCGCGGTGTTCTCCGGGGCGGTGCCGTCGGCGCTGACGCTGGTCCAGGTCGTCCGGCAGGTGGCCGACGGTGGCTGACTGGTTCCAGCAGCAGGCCTCGTCGGGCTCCCTGCTGCTCGCGATGCCGGTGGCGCTGATCGCCGGGCTCGTCTCCTTCTTCTCGCCGTGCGTGATCCCGCTGCTGCCGGGCTACCTCTCCTACGCGACCGGCCTCGGCGGCGCCGACCTCGAGCACGCTCGCCGCGGTCGGATGCTCGCCGGCGCCGTCCTCTTCGTGCTCGGGTTCTCGGCGGTGTACGTCGTGGTCGGCTTCACCGCGGGATCGTTCGGCACCTGGCTGATCCGGTCCCGCACGCAGCTGGAGATCGTCCTCGGCGTCGTGCTCGTGCTCCTCGGGCTGGCCTTCGCGGGGCTCGTCCCGTTCCTGCAGCGCGACGTCCGCGTCCACACGGTGCCGGCGGTGGGGCTCGGGGCGGCACCGGTGCTGGGCTTCCTGTTCGGCCTCGGTTGGACGCCGTGCATCGGCCCCACCCTCGCCGCGATCATCACCCTCGGGATCAACGAGGGTACGGCCGGCCGTGGCGCCCTGCTCGCCGCGATCTACTGCTTCGGACTCGGGGTGCCGTTCATCGTCGCGGCACTGGCGTACCGACGTGCGTTGGGGGCCTTCAACGTGGTCCGCCGACACCAGCAGTGGGTCACCCGGATCGGCGGAGCCATGCTCGTGCTGGTCGGACTCGCCCTGATCACCGGTTTCTGGGACCAGGCGGTGAGCTGGCTCCAGATCCACCTCGTCGACGACTCGACGGTGGCGATATGAGGCACCCTGCATGACCACCACCGAAGACCGGGGCACCGACCGCCGCGCCGGAGAGCTGACCGCCTGGGAGTTTGTGCGCTGGACGTGGCGCCAGCTCACCTCGATGCGGACAGCCCTGGTCCTGCTCCTCCTCCTCGCGCTGGGCGCCATCCCGGGCTCGGTCATCCCGCAGAGCGGCGTCGACGCTCTCAAGACGCAGAACTGGCAGGAGGCTCACCCGCACCTCACGCCGATCTACGACAAGCTCAGTCTGTTCTCGGTCTACCACTCGCCGTGGTTCGCCGCGATCTACCTACTGCTGATGGTGTCGCTGGTCGGTTGCATCGTGCCGCGGCTGTTCGTGTACTGGCGCAGCTTCCGCAAGGATCCGCCCCCCGCGCCGCGCAACCTGACCCGCCTGCCCGACCACGCGGCGTACACCACGGACGAGGAGCCGGACGTGGTGCTCGAGCGGGCGGCGCGACGCCTGTCGCGCGGCCACCGGGTCTCGACAAGCTCGACCGCCGAGGACGGTGAGGGCTGGGTCGCGGCCGAGCGCGGGCAGCTGCGCGAGGCGGGGAACCTGCTCTTCCACCTCTCGGTGCTGATCGTGCTGGTGGGCTTCGGGATCGGCAGCCTGTTCGGGTACAAGGGCGGGGTCATCCTGGTCGTCGGGAACGGTTTCTCGAACACGCTGACGCAGTACGACGACTTCGACCCGGGGTCGCTCTTCCGGGCCGACAAGATGGAGCCGTTCTGCTTCACCGTGCACGACTTCAAGGTGCAGTGGATCGACAGCGGTCCGCGACAGGGAATGGCCCGGGGGTTCCAGGCGCCCCTGACCTACCGCGACTCCTGCCAGGGCGACCGCTCGTCGTGGTCGGCGCAGAAGAACTACGACCTCAAGGTCAACCACCCGCTCACCATCGGCGGCACGCAGATCTTCCTGATCGGGCACGGCTATGCGCCCGTCATCACGGTGCGCGACGCGCAGGGGCACAAGCTCACCGATGGTCCGACCGTGTTCCTGCCCGAGAGCTCCAACTTCGAGTCGTTCGGTGTCGTGAAGGCATCCGGCCGCAAACCCGGGCAGGACATCGGCCTCGAGGGGTTGTTCTACCCGACGTTCGCACTCGTCAACGGCGACCCGGTCAACGTGATGGGAGACGACAAGAACCCGACGATCTCGATGCTCGCCTACACCGGTGACCTCGGCCTGAGCAACGGAGTGCCGCAGTCGATCTACGCCCTGGACAAGAGCGGACTGACGAAGCTGGAGAAGCCGGACGGGAAGATGTTCCGGGTCGACCTCCAGCCCGGTCAGACCGTCCGGCTGCCCGACGGCATGGGCTCGGTGACCTTCGAGGGGGTCGAGCACTGGACCCGGCTGCAGATCAGCCGCACCCCCGACGTCTGGGTCACCCTGCTCGGTGTCTGCCTGGCGCTGCTCGGCCTGCTCGGCTCGCTGTTCATCCGACCGCGCCGGATCTGGGTGCGCGCTCGCCGCCGTGACGGGACGACGCTGGTCGAGGTCGCTGCACTGGACCGGTCGGGAGGTGGAGATCTGACCCCCGTACTCTCGTCCGTGGTGGACTCACTCCAAGCTGCGGGGCAGGGCGTGCCCGCGCCTGCAGAGGAGGTCCGGCGTACCGAGGAGGGAACGCGCGCATGACCGACGACCTGGGCATCAGCAACGTCGCGTGGGAGCACCTCAGCAACCAGGCGATCGGGGCGGCCGGGGTCGTCTACTTCCTGGCGCTGCTGGCGCACCTCGTCGAGTGGAGCGCCCTGCGCGCCGTCCCTGTGCGGGCCGCCGTCCGGACCGCCGTGCCGGCGTCTGCCACGGCGGGCGCGCCGCCGCTCGAGGAGGGCTCCCCGACAACCCCGCTCGACGGGCCGGATGCGTCGACGCGATTCCGGATCGAGATGTTCGGCCGGCTCGCCCTCATGCTCACCGTGATCGCATGCGCCGCCCACTTCGTCGCGCTGGTGGGTCGCGGCATGGCCGCGGACCCGAACCGCGTGCCCTGGGGCAACATGTACGAGTTCACGATCTCGGGGTCGTTCGTCGTTGTCGCCGGCTACCTGCTGCTGCGCAAGCGGTTCGGGCTGGCCTGGATGGGGCCGATCGTCACCGCGCTGGTGGTGGTGCTGCTGATGGTCGCGGTGCTGTGGCTCTACGCGCCGGTCGAGCCGCTGAGCGAGGCCCTGAACTCGTACTGGTTGGTCATCCACGTGATGTCGGCGATCATCGCCACCGGTGCCTTCACCCTCGGAGGCATCACCTCCGCGCTCTACCTGGTCCGAGCACGCGCGGAGAAGCGCGGAGTCGACGCCGCCGGGGGCTACGTCGCCCGGCTCCCGTCACTTGCGGTCCTGGACCGGGTCTCCTACCGGATCCACGCGTTCGCGTTCCCGGTGTGGACCTTCGCCGTGCTGATCAGCGGGCCGATCTGGGCGCACCAGGCGTGGTCGTCGTACTGGAACTGGGACCCGAAGGAGGTCTGCGCCTTCATCACCTGGGTCGTGTACGCCGCCTACCTGCATGCTCGCGCGACCGCAGGCTGGCGTGGACGGAACGCCGCGATCCTGGCGCTGGTCGGGGTGGCCACCTTGTGGTTCAACTTCATCGGGATCAACTACTTCTCGACCACGAGCCAGCACTCGTACGCCAGCGGTGCCTCGGCCGTCAGCCTGCGCGACCGCTGACCCTCAGGGCTTGTCGTCGGGGCCCTTGTCGCGGCGGGAGATCTGCGAGAGGAACTCGTCGTCGTCGTCGGGTCCGTAGGGCCGCACGTACTCGTCGTCCTCGCGGCGACGCCACCGGGGGAGTCCTTCGAGCAGGAACCGGGCGGCGTAGTACGAGCCGACGGCGACCACCACCAGGAGGAGGGCGAACTTCCACACGTCGCAAGAGTAGGTCGGAACGGGTGGGTCACGGGTTGGTCCTGGGATTCTGGTCAACGCTTGGAGGCTGACTACCCTGGCGGGGTGAAGGAGTTCTGGATCTACACCGGCCTGCGGATCGGGCTGTTCGCCGCGTCGGTCGCGCTGGTCGGTGGCATCTGGCTGGCGGTCTCGGACTCCGCCAACCTGATGTGGATCCTGATCGTCTCCCTGGGCGTCAGCGGGCTCGCGTCGTACTTCCTGCTCGGGCGGCAGCGCAGCGCCCTGGCCAACCACGTCGACGACCGGGCCCGCCGCGCCTCGGAGAAGTTCGACGAGATGAAGGCCAAAGAGGACGTTGACTAGCGCCTTCGGTGGTCGAGGAGCGAGCGTCAGCGAGCGTCACGAGACCGGTGAGGTGACCTCGGTCGCCGCCCCAGGCAGAGTCACGGGGTCTCGTGACGCGTCGCTCAGTCCCTCGTTCCTCGGGTCTGAGCCGACGCTCCTCGACCGTCGGGTTGGACCACGGTCCTTCATCGATGGTCGAGGAGCGAGCGCCAGCGAGCGTCACGAGACCCGGTGAGGTGACCTCGGTCGCCGCCCCAGGCAGTGTCACCGGGTCTCGTGACGCGTCGCTCAGTCCCTCGTTCCTCGGGCCTGAGCCGACGCTCCTCGACAGCCGGCTGTCGCTCAAGCGTCTCGAGCTCCCGCGCTACTCCGTGCCCTCGGGTTCGGGCACGGGCGCGGACATCACTTCTTACGGTTCAGCTGGCGGTTGACCCGCGACTCGGACTGGCCGAGGATCTTGGCGAGCAGCTTCACCCGCATCTTCCACGCCACGACGACGGCAACCACGACCACCAGAAAGATCAGCCATCCCATGCCACCAGCGTAGAGGGTGGGTCCTCAGGCAGCGTCGAGGAAGGCCAGGACGCGAGCCACTGCTTCGGTCCGGCTCTGCACGCCGAGGCGGAGGAAGACGTTCTCGAGATGCTTGCGCACCGTCGCCTCGGAGACCCCGAGCACACGAGCGATCTGCGTGTTGCTGGCCCCCTTGGCCACCTGGCGGAGGACCTCCCACTGGCGCGGCGTCAGGTTCGGCTCGCCGCGGAGCTCGCGGTCGCGGCGCGTGTGCAGCTCGGCGACATGTGGACGTGCCAGCGCGAGCATGGTCTTCTCGCGCTCGGAGAAATCCGGCGCGCCGTCATCGCGGAAGAGCAGGAGGCGTCGGTCGAGGCCCCCGAGTGGGGTCATCGGCACCAGGATCTCGTCCTTGACCCCCAGCGCGCCGAACGCCGCACCCAGCGGGCTGTTGGCGTACGCCCGGGTGCGCGACACCTCCGCGTGGTGGAGCAGTGTGGAGTAGTCACCGGTCAGCAACGGACCGGCACAGCCGTCGTCCTCCCAGAACTCCTGCCAGAACAGCTGGGAGAACTCGTCGTTCGCCCCGACGGACTCCTCCCGGTGCACCCCGTCGGCCGTCACGGTCAACAGATTGCACCGTTGTTCGGAGACGTCCATCAGCTGGAAGGTGATGTCGTCGCAGGGGATCAGCTCGCGCAGGCCACCGAGCACGTCGGCATAGAAGATGTCGTCGTCAGCGGCGGGCTCGCATCGATCGAACACGGCGAGCAGAGCGCGGACGTCGGTGTCGGTCATGACCCAGTTCCCTGCCACGGCACTTCCTCCGTTCTGACGGTGGATCCAGGCTACGGCGACCAGGCTGTCTTCGACATACGCGCTAACGCGTACGTCGAACGCCTGGCGCCGAACGTCGAATTCCGTGCGGTCGAGACGCAGAGCATCGTCGATGGCCCAACCGAAATTCACGGAGGTCATCGTGACTACCTTGTCGATCCACCAGCGTCCGACTCCTTTCATCGCCGCGGCTGTCGCCGTGGCGGCCATCGCGGCCGGCGCTCTCGCCTTCTCCGTCTCGGACGACTCGAGCCAACCGAGCGCTCCTGGAGGGAAGTCGCCGGTCTCGGTGCAGAAGGACGCACCGCGGACGCACCACGCCCACCCGACGACCGGCGGCGGTCACGTCATGCTCGGGTTGTGAGTCGGATGGCGCCACCGAAACCGGCCCACAAACGACTCCGTCAGGGCAACCTGAGCGTCGTTTGTGGGCCAGTTAGCCTCCGACCGCCAGGCCGACCAGCAGGCCGAGGCCGTAGAGCAGCTCGGCGACACCGGTCAGCTGGAGCACCGGGATGAGCGCGGGTCCGCCGGCGCCGGAGCGGACGACGCGCGACGCCTTCAGCGCCGGGACTGCGTACCCGAGAGCGAGGAGCGCCCATCCGGTCGTGCTGAGGGCGACACCGATGAGTGCGACCAGCGCCAGCAGGATCAGCAGCACGTAGAGGAGCCGAGTGCGCTCGTCGCCGAGGCGGACGGCGAGGGTGATCTTGCCCGACTCGCGGTCGGTGGGGATGTCGCGCAGGTTGTTCGCGACCAGGATCGCGCAGGCGATCGCACCGATCCCGACAGCGGCGGACACGGCAGCGGCCTGCCACGCCTGGGTCTGCACGTACGCCGTGCCGATCACCGCGACCAGGCCGAAGAAGACGAAGACCATCACCTCGCCGAGGCCGAGGTAGCCGTAGGGCTTCGAGCCGCCGGTGTAGAACCACGCGGCGACGACGCACAAGGCGCCGACGACCACGAGCCACCACGCGGTGGTCGCGGCGAGGACCAGTCCAGCCACCGCCGCGACCCCGAAGGCCAGGAACGCCGCGCGTCTCACGGCCGCAGGCGACGCGACCCCGGACCCCACCAGCCGCATCGGCCCGACCCTCTCGGAGTCGGTGCCACGGATGCCGTCTGAGTAGTCGTTGGCGTAGTTCACGCCGACCTGGAGGGCCAGAGCGACCACGAGGGCGAGCATGGCCTTCCACCAGACCGCGTCGTCGTCGTACGCCGCGACCCCCGTGCCGGCCAGCACCGGTGAGATGGCGGCCGGCAGCGTGCGCGGGCGCGCGCCGGCGACCCAGTGAGCGGCGGAGGGCCCTGATGGCATGGCCGGATTCAAGCAGCCGTGCCCTAGCGTTCGTCGCATGGGTCTGCGGCTGAGCGGTGTCGTCGAGAGTGACATCGACGCCGTCGCGGCGTGGCTCGCAGCCGACCATCCCGGCCCGGCCGTGATCGCGACCTCCGGCTCTTCGGGCACGCCGAAGCAGGTCGTGCTCGCCCGCGAAGCGGTGCTCGCGTCCGCTGCGGCATCGGCGGCCCGACTCGGCGGTTCCGGGCCGTGGCTGCTCGCGCTGCCGTCGTCGTACGTCGCCGGGCTGAACGTCGTGGTCCGCTCGCTGGTCGCGGGGCACCGTCCCCGAGTGCTCGGTGACCTCGACCTCCACGACACCGTGGTCGAGGACGGCTACCTCTCGCTGGTGCCGACACAGCTGCACCGCTGGCTCGAGTCATCCGAGGACGCGCAGGCGCTGTCGAGGTTCACGACCGTGCTCGTCGGTGGCGGGCCCGTCGACGCCTCGCTCAAGCGACGCGCGAGCAATGCGGGCATCCGTCTCGTCGCGACGTACGGGATGGCCGAGACCTGCGGCGGCTGCGTCTACGACGGGCTGCCGCTCGACGGCGTCGGGCTCGCACTCGCGGCCGACGGCCGGGTGCGGCTCTCGGGCCCGGTGCTCTTCGACGGCTATCTCGAGGACCCCGCGGCCACCTCCGAGGTGCTGGTCGACGGGTGGTTCCAGACCGCCGACGCAGGGCGGCTGGACGAGGACGGTCGGCTGCGCGTGCTCGGCCGCCTCGACGACATGGTGATCAGCGGGGGCGTGAACGTACCGACCGCGGCGGTGGCTGCCCGCCTGCGCGAGCACCCACAGGTGAACGCGGCCGAGGTGCTGGGCGTCTCCGACCCCGAGTGGGGGCATCGAGTCGTCGCGGTGGTGGTCGGCGATCTCGCCCTCGACGACGCCCGCGCCTGGGTCGGTGAGACTCACCCGCGGTCGTGGGCACCGCGCGAGGTGGTCGTCGTACCGGAGCTGCCCATGCTCGCCAACGGCAAGATCGACCGGCTGGCCGTGCGGGAGCTGGCGGGGGACGCTCGATGAGGGTCTTCTCGATTCCGATGACGACGCGCTTCCGGGGGATCACGGTGCGCGAGGGAGCGCTGATCGAGGGCGATGCCGGGTGGGGTGAGTGGAGTCCGTTCACCGACTACCCGCCGGTCGTGGCAGAGCCGTGGCTCCGGTGCGCGGAGGAGGCGGCCGCCGGCGACCTGCCGGGGCCGGTGCGCGACGCGGTGCCCGTGAACGTCACCGTCCCTGTGGTCTCGCCCGAGGACGCGCACGCGCTGGTGCTCGGGTCCGGCTGTGCGACGGCCAAGGTCAAGGTGGCAGACCCAGGCACGCCGCTTGCGGAGGACCTCGCGCGGGTCGAGGCCGTGCGCGACGCCCTCGGACCGTCCGGCCGGGTGCGGGTGGATGCCAACGGGGCCTGGTCCGTGGACGTCGCGGTCTCGTCGATCATCGAGCTGGACCGCGCGGCAGGCGGCCTGGAGTACGTCGAGCAGCCATGTGCCGCGGTCGAGGACCTGGCCGCCGTACGCCGCAAGGTCGACGTCCCGATCGCTGCCGACGAGTCCATCCGCCGGGCGGAGGATCCCTACCGCGTGCGTGAGCTCGAGGCCGCCGACGTCGCCGTGCTCAAGGTGCAGCCTCTCGGCGGGATACGCGCCTGCCTGCGGATCGCCGAGGACATCGGGATGCCGGTCGTCGTCTCGTCCGCGCTGGAGACCTCGCTCGGGCTCGCCGCCGGCGTCGCGCTGGCCGCCGCGCTGCCCGAGCTCGACCATGCCTGCGGACTCGCCACGCGCGCGCTGCTGACGGCCGACGTGGCGGCCCCCCCACTGGTGCCGGTGGACGGCATGCTGCCGGTCGGCGTACCGATGGTGGTGCCGTCGCTGCTCGACGCCGTGGCCGCCCCGGCTGGCCGGGTGACGTGGTGGGCGGAACGGCTGGCCGCGGTGCGTGCCGTGCGCGAGGCTGGGCGCCCGTGAGTGACTCGACCGCCCTCGCGCGTGCCGTCATCGGGCGTCTCGTCGAGCAGGGCATCGGTGAGATCGTGCTCGCGCCGGGGTCGCGCAACGCGCCGCTGGCCTTCGCGGCGTACGACGCTGCGGAGGCCGGACTGGTCCGACTGCACACCCGCATCGACGAACGTTCAGCGGGCTTCCTGGCGCTGGGCCTGACCAAGGTCGGCTCGGCCGCCGCGGTGATGTGCACGTCGGGTACCGCGGTCGCGAACCTCCACCCGGCGATGCTGGAGGCCGCCCACGCCGGGATGTGCCTGGTCGCGGTCACCGCCGACCGCCCCGCCCGTCTCCGCGGCACCGGCGCCAACCAGACCACCGACCAGGTCGGCATCTTCGGCCCCCTCGTCCCGGCGGTCGACATTTCCGGGGTAGTCCCTGACGTTTCCGTTCATCTGGGGCCGGATCTGGAACGGAAACGTCAGGGACTACCCCGCCATCTCAACCTCCAGCTGGAGGAGCCGCTGGTGCCGGGGGACCGGTGGACGGATCTGCCGGAGGCTCCGGAGTCGGAGGTACGGCGGGGGTGGCGGAGCGAGGAAGGGGACGGGGAGCCGACCGCGATTCCGCTGGGGCCGCGCACGGTCGTGGTCGCCGGGGACGACGCCGGCCCGCCGGCGCGGATGCTGGCCGAGCGGGCGGGCTGGCCGTTGTTGGCTGAGCCCACGAGCGGCTCGCGGACCGGCACCCACGCGATCCGGACGTACCGGCTCCTCTTGGGCAGCGGGTTGGCCGGCGACGTCGAGCGGGTCGTGGTGCTCGGCCACCCCACGTTGTCGCGGCCGGTCTCGCGCCTGCTCGCGCGAGACGACGTCGAGGTGTGGAGCGTGCCCGGTCCGGGTGTGTGGTCCCGACGTCCGTTCGAGGTCGATCGCGAGGTGGCGAGCCTGCGCGTGGACCAAGACCCCGATACCCGCTGGTTGGATCGTTGGCGCGAGGCAGATGCCCGGGTGAGCCACGACCTCGACGCCCTGCTCGCCGCCGAGGCGAGCCTCACGGCGTACGACGTCGCGGGGGCGGTGGCACGGGTCCTCCCGCCTGAGGGGTTGCTCGTCGTGGGCGCCTCCAACCCCATCCGCGACCTCGACCTGATGGTGCCCACGTATGAGGTCGGCGCCCGACGCAAGGTGATCGCCAACCGCGGCCTCTCCGGCATCGACGGCGTCGTGTCGACGGCCGTCGGCGCAGCCCTCGGCCGCAGGTCCGCACGCAGCCTCGCGCTGGTCGGCGACGTGACCTTC
>Ga0164241_10005904_pt1 | contig 11291 bp, 8 predicted proteins | sample OricomyardsoilBY_FD_108780 | JGI IMG/M metagenome (GOLD analysis project Ga0164241, IMG submission 108780) | Backyard soil microbial communities from Emeryville, California, USA - Original compost - Back yard soil (BY) | ecosystem: Environmental > Terrestrial > Soil > Unclassified | place: USA... | reverse complement strand
TTGCGTTTCATGCTGAAATTCGGTGCACCCCGGCCCGGCTGGGACTCGGTAAACCGCCGCTTGATCAGACGCCAACGCTCGGAAAAGTCGCTGTCGCCGTCCGGCAGCGTCCAGATCGTGCGGATCATATTGGGCAGGACAACGGCAGCCAATGGCTCAAACGGGTGATCAGCCTGCGTATGTCGCCAGGCCCGGCGCAGATGCGCAATCTGATCGATCAGAAGGCTGGATGATGGGTCCTGCAGGCAGACCTCGAAGTAATAGGTCGCGCCCGGAACATGGAATCGGCGATAGTGTTTCATATGCCCGATTTACCCGGACAAGGTTTAGATTTCGTTATCGGCAAATGGTTAACGCTGCCCACCCTACCTTAACGTTGTGTAGGGTGGGCAGCGTTAACGAAGGTTACGAAACGGCGTCGTTACACCGCGCGCAGAGGCCCGGATGGGCATGCGTGCCAACGTCGGGCAAGACCTTCCAGCAGCGGGTGCATTTCTCGCCCGGGGCCATGTGGAACGTCACGCCGACCTCGGCTACTTCTGGCAGGTGGAACGCGCCGCCCTGCCCCGCCGACAGGGCGAGCGAAGAGGTGATGCAGACGTCTTCAAACGGCACAGACTTCAATGTTGCCAACAGCTTGGCGTCGGTGACGAAAACTTCGGGAGCCGCCTCAAGCGAGGCCCCGATGACCTTGTTCGTGCGCTCGACCTCCAGCGCTGCGGTCACCACGCGGCGGGCGCGGCGGACCGCTTCCCACTTCGCGGCCAAGGCCTCGTCTTTCCATGCAGCAGGCGTCTCGGGGATGTCCTCGAGGTGGACCGAACTTTGGTCACCGGGGAAGCGGCAGAGCCAGACCTCCTCCATCGTGAAGACCAGCATCGGGGCAAGCCATGTGGTCAGGCGGTGGAAGATCAGGTCCAGTACCGTGCGGCAGGATTTGCGGCGCAACGTGTCGCCGTCGCAGTACAAAGTGTCCTTCCGGATGTCGAAATAGAAGGCCGAAAGATCCGACGTGGCGAATTCGAAGACCGCGCGGAAGACGCCCTGGAAGTCGTAACTCGCATAGCCCTGACGCACGACCTGGTCGAGTTCGGCCAACCGGTGCAGCACCCAGCGTTCCAGTTCCGGCATGTCCTGTGCGGCCACCCGTTCGGCCTCGCCGAACCCATGCAGGTTCCCCAAGACAAAGCGCATCGTATTGCGCAAACGACGATACGAATCCGCAGTGCCTTTCAGGATTTCCGGCCCGATCCGAAGGTCGATCGTATAATCCGATTGGGCCACCCACAGCCGCAGGATATCCGCGCCATATTCCTTGATCACCGCTTCCGGCGCGACGGTGTTGCCGAGCGATTTGGACATCTTCATGCCCTTTTCGTCGAGCGTGAAGCCATGCGTCAGAACGCCGCGATAGGGCGCGCGGCCGATGGTGCCGCAGGCCTGCAGCATCGAGGAATGGAACCAGCCGCGATGCTGGTCGGTGCCTTCGAGGTACAGATCGGCGATGCCGTCTTTGCTGCCATCCTTGCGGTCGCGGAGCACGAACGCATGGGTCGAGCCCGAGTCAAACCAGACGTCCAGCACGTCCATCACTTGGTCGTACTGGTCGGCCTTGTCCCCCAGGAAGCGCTCTTTCGCGCCGGGTTTGTACCACGCGTCGGCACCTTCGGCCTCAAAGGCCGCAAGGACCTTGGCGTTTACGCCCGCGTCGCGCAGCAGGAAGTCGGCGTCGGTCGGCTTTGCGCCCTTCTTGACGAAACACGTCAACGGCACGCCCCACGCGCGCTGGCGCGACAATACCCAGTCGGGCCGCGCTTCGATCATCGAATGGAGGCGGTTCCTGCCGGTCACCGGCGTCCATTCGACCAGCGTGTCGATGGAAGTCAGGGCACGTTGGCGGATTGTTGCGCCATACTGGTCCTGCCCATCGCCGACCGGCTTGTCGATGGCGGCAAACCACTGCGGGGTGTTGCGATAGATCAGCGGGGCCTTGGAGCGCCAGGAATGCGGGTAGGAATGCTTGAGCTTGCCTTTGGCAAACAGCGCGCCCGCATAGGCCAACTGCTTGATGACGCTGACGTTTGCCGGGCCTTCCTTGCCGTCCGCCTGGATGATCGCCTGGCCGCCAAACAGCGGCAGGTCGGTCCGATAGGTGCCGTCGGGCTCGACGTTGTAGGTCATTTGCAGGCCGTGCTTCACGCCCAACTGGTAGTCGTCATCGCCATGGCTGGGGGCGGTGTGGACAAAGCCGGTGCCCGCGTCATCGGTGACATGGTCGCCGGGGAGCATCGGGACGTCGTAGTCCCACTCGCCTTTGCCGCCTTCGACGCCCCGGAAGGGGTGGGCGAGGGAGCGGGGAAACAGCAAAGTGTCGCCATCTGGTGACAAGTCCGCCAGCTTGGTGAAGCCCGAGACTTTCGCCGCCTTGAACACCTCGTCAGCACGGCTGACGCCAAGGATGACTCGCTCTCCGACGACACCGGGACTGCCTTCGTCGATACTGTCGATCTGATAAACGGCATAGGCTATCGCCGGGTTGTATGCGACTGCCCGGTTTTGCGGGATTGTCCACGGCGTGGTGGTCCAGATGACGACGCTGGCGTTCGCCAAAGGTGTCGCTTTCAGGGAGCCGACAGCATCATTGTATTGGGCGTCGTGTCCCTTCTCATTGAAAATGGACGACGCCACCTTGAACCGCACCCACACCTGATGGCTGGTGACGTCGTGATACTCGACCTCGGCCTCGGCGAGCGCGGTCTTTTCGACCGGCGACCACATTACCGGCTTACTGCCCTGATACAGCGTCCCGTTCATCAGGAACTTCTGGAACTCCGCGGCAATCACGGCTTCCGCATGGAAATCCATCGTCAGATAGGGGTCGGCCCAGTTGCCGGTCACGCCCAGACGCTTGAATTCCTCACGCTGGATGTCGATCCAGCCTTCGGCAAACTTGCGGCATTCCTGCCGGAAGGTGACGGTGTCGACATCGTCCTTGTTCAGGCCCTTCGCGCGGTATTGCTCTTCGATCTTCCACTCGATCGGCAGGCCATGGCAGTCCCAGCCCGGCACGTAGCGCGCATCCTTGCCCATCATCTGCTGGGAGCGCACCACCATGTCCTTCAGGATCTTGTTCAGCGCGTGCCCGATGTGCAGGTGGCCGTTGGCATAGGGAGGGCCGTCATGCAGCGTGAAACTGTCGCGGCCGGTCTTGGCGCGCAACTGGTCGTAAACGCCGATCTTCTCCCACCGCGCCAGCCAGTCGGGCTCGCGCTGCGGCAGGCCTGCGCGCATCGGGAAATCAGTTTCGGGCAGGCGGATTGTGTCTTTGTAGTCAGGTGTGGTCACAGTCTCGGCGCACATCTTGAGCGTCCTTCATAGGTCGAAATTGCTTTATGAGAAGGTCGGCGCGAAATCCAGACGCCTTGTCCCGGCCAGCCGTCAGGCCGCCGGGCGAATAATCGGTATCAGGATCGGCTCAAAGCGCATATCGCGCCCTATAGCGGGCGCGAGAGGTGGTTTCAATCCAGATCAGGCGGCTTTTGCCAGGCTCTGATGTTCTGCGCCCAGCATCCCGAGGTAGAAGCGCAAGTTGTCGTCGGCAAGGCCGAGCGCCGCCAGAACCTCGCCCATCAAACTGACCGGCGCGGTCCCTGCCGCCGTGACGATCCGCCCGTCGCGCAGGGCACTCCCGCTCGACACAAAGCGTTTCGCCCCAGCGTAGCCCGGCACGTCCAACGTCTCGGCATCGTTTGACGTATGCCGCACGCCGTCGAGCACCCCTGCACCCGCCAAGGCCCGTGTTGCATCACAAATCGCGGCGATGACGCCGGTGAAGGTCTCTAAAGTCAAACCGATCTCGGGCGGGGAGGTCCGCCACGCTGGCCCACCGCACAGCACCAAAGCGTCCGCACCAACCACGGCCTCGGCCAATCCGACCTCGGGCATCACCTTCAACCCGCCCGACGAGGTCACCGGCCAGCCGTCAACGGTCACCTGCACAACTTCGACGCCGTAAAAGCTGCGCGCAACGGCGGACAACAAGCCCGTCTCCCAATCCGCAAACCCTTCGCTCAACAGCACCACCATTTTCGTCATTTCATCTCTCCATTTTGCGTGATTTGCTGGAGGCGATCATGTCAGGGGCATCCTGACAAAGTCCGTCAGGGGGAAACATGAAAACCGCTATCATCATCGCAGGGGGATCCGGCATGGGCGCCGCCTGTGTCCGGAGTCTGGCCGCAGATGGGTTCAATGTCGCGGTCTTGTCGGCGTCGGGCAAGGGCGAGGCCTTGGCCCGCACCCTTGGTGGCGTTGGGCTGACCGGTTCAAACCAGAACAACGGTGACCTGCAGCGCCTCGCCGATCTGACGATGGCGACCTACGGACGGATCGACGTGCTGGTCAATTCGGCGGGTCACGGGCCGCGTGCTCCGCTGCTCGAGATCAGCGATGACGATTGGCACACGGGCTTTGACACTTATGTCATGAACGTCGTGCGGGCGACGCGGATCGTGGCCCCCCTGATGACAAACGGCGGCGCGATCATCAATATCTCAACCTTCGCGGCCTTTGAACCGGAAGCGGCGTTTCCGACCTCTGCTGTCGCGCGCGCGGGGCTTGCGGCCTATACCAAGCTGTTTTCGGATCAATATGCGGCCAAGAACATCCGGATGAATAATGTGTTGCCGGGCTTCATCGACAGCTTCCCCGAAAAGGCCGAGATCAAAGCCCGCATCCCGCTCGGGCGTTATGGCCGTGTCGAGGAAGTCGCAGCAACCGTCAGTTTCCTTGCCTCAGAGGGGGCAGCCTATATCACCGGCCAGAACCTGCGGGTCGACGGCGGCATCACCCGGTCGGTTTGAATGAAGATCGCGATTGCCGGGGCCGGGATCGGCGGACTTGCAAGCGCCACGCTACTGGCGCGCGATGGCCATCAGGTGACGGTGTTTGACCAGTTTGATGAAGCACGCCCTGTCGGGTCCGGCCTGATCCTGCAGCCGGTTGGCCTTGCCGCGTTGCAGATCATCGGGGTTCTCGACGAAACGCTGGCGCTTGGTGCCAAGATCACGCGCCTGCAAGGGCGCGAGGTCAGCCGCGACAGACGGGTGCTGGATGTCAGCTATGGCCGAGACCGCCACGGCCTGGCGATCCATCGGGCCAGCCTGTTCCATGTGCTCTGGCAGGCGGCGGCGCAAGCGGGCGTGCAGGTGATCCCGGCCAGCAAAGTGCTCGGCTCGGCACTCACCGCCAAAGGGCGTGACATCATGACGACCAGCGGGCCCTATGGTCCGTTTGACCTGCTGATCGATGCGATGGGGGTCAAATCGACGCTGTCGCCGCTGAAAGCCCGGCCCCTGCCCTTTGGCGCGGTCTGGGGCACGGTGCCGTGGGTTGCAGGCCGCCTGCCCGAGGACCGCCTCACCCAGCGCTACCGACGCGCTGACCAGATGGCGGGCATCCTGCCGATCGGGCGGATGCCGGATGACGAGCGGCCGCTGACGGCGGTGTTCTGGTCGCTGCCGAATGCCGCATTGGCCCTTTGGGACAAGACCGATATCCTGGGCTGGAAAGATGAGCTGACCCGCTTCTGGCCGGACACCGCGCCGTTCCTTGAACCGATCCAGCACGCGCAGGATATGACGGTTGCGACATATACGCACGGCACGCTGAAACAACCTCATGCCGACCGGTTGGCCTTTATCGGCGATGCCGCACACCGGACATCGCCGCAGCTTGGACAGGGTGCGAACATGGCGCTGCTGGATGCTTTGGCCCTGACGCAGGCGCTGTACGAGTATCCGATGGATCAAGCCCTGCCCGCTTATGCACGCATGCGCCGCTGGCATGTCAGGCTGTATCAGACGCTCAGCGCGGCCTTCACGCCGCAGTACCAGTCGGCCAGCCGGATGCTGCCAATGCTGCGCGACCATCTGCTCGCACCGCTGTCGTTCACGCCGCCTGTGCCCCGCATCCTGAGCCGCCTGATCGCGGGCGACCTGATCCCACCGCTTGCAGGGCAACAGTTCCCGTAACGTCATCCCGCGGTGTCAACGAAATCTTCATGAAGTTTGCCCACCCTACAACAATGACGTTTGCGCAAGCGGTAGGGTGGGCAACAGACCGGAGCTATTTTGTCCGAAACCCGCGCGCCAAGGCCCGCCAGGCGAACAGGGCCAAGAGCACCATCCCAAAAGGCTGCCGCCCAGAACGGCGCGACCAATGCGATCTCCCTTGGCCAAAATCCTGACGCCACCCGCACCACCAAACCCGATGCCAACAGCCCCAGCGGCATCATTCCCCAGGCGAGCAGGCGGTAAATCGAATTCACCCGCCCGAGCAATTCATCCGGGATCATCCGCTGCCGCATGCTGACCGAAACGACATTCCAGATCAGCCCGGTCAGTTCCATAAAGGCCAAAGCCAGACCGACGCCAACCGCGCCGGGCGCCAGAGCCACACTCACAAACGCCGCCGGTGTCAAAGCCAGCATCACCTGCATCGTGCGCATCGACCCCATCGCTTTCGCGACCCGCGCGCCGATCAAACTGCCGATGACGCCGCCAATCGCGCCGCCCGCAAGGATCAACCCGTAGACCTGCGCTGACTGCTGAAGGTTCTCCTGCACATGCAGAACCAAAGCGATGATCATCATCTGGTGGAACATGTTCCAGAACCCGGTCAACACCGCCATGGTCCTGAGCAACGGCGCGGATTTCAGAAAACAGAAGCCCGCGCGCAGTTCGACCCGCCAGTCCCGTGCCGCCTTCGCGGGCGGACGAAACGCCCCCGCAATGCTGGCGACCAGCACCGCCGCCAACCCATAGGCGACAGCGTTGCCGACAAACGGCAAGGGCAAGAACCACGCGATCAGGAGCGCGCCCAAAGCCGGGCCGATCAAGGCGTTGCCGATCAGTTCGACGCTCCAGAGCTTGCCGTTGGCCCGCTCCAACCCATCATGGGTTACCAGCGCCGGGACCATCGTCTGCGCCGCATTGTCGCGAAACACCTCGGCCGAGCCAACCAGCAAGGCCGCCCCGGCGATCGCCGCAAACGGCCATGGCGCAGAGACGCCCCGCAGCGGAGGCTCGGCCAAAGGCATAGCCAGCCAGAGCGCCACAGCCGCCAGCGCAAAGGCAAAGGCCCGGACAATATCCATCGCAAGGATCAGTCGCCGCCGGTCAACGCGGTCAGTGATGACGCCCGCAGGCAAAGCCAGCACGAACCACGGCACGCGCAAGGCGACAGGCACCAGAACCAGCAGCAAGGCATCGCGCGTCAGAAGCGAGGCCACCCACGCCCAAGCCACCACGGCCACACCATCGGCCAGATTGGTCAGACCGGATGCAGTGACAAAACGCGCAAATGGGGTGACCACGGTGACGGCTCCGGTTCGGTCAGACCGACTTCCCGTTCGCAGGTTGAAAGGTCAAGGGGGTGGCGCGTGTCCTGAACGCGGGACCCGCAATTTATTCACTATATCCCCGGCAAACTTGACGAAATCTTCACGAATTTTGCCCACCCTACAACAATGACGTTTGCGCAAGCGGTCGGGTGGGCACAGACCGGACCGATGTGCCAAGCTGCACGGTTTACCGGCACAGGATCGGAACCACCGCACGTGCAACTGCATCCGGGATACCGTCCGCGACTGCAAAATCCTCGGCAGGAAGCGCTGGCAACACCACGCGCGCATCCCGCAGAAATCCCGCCAATGCACCCGGCGGCACCGCAAGGTTCATGTTCTGCGGCAAGGTCCCGGTTTCCTTCAGCATCACCAGATCATCGGTCCGCGCCACAACCACGCCAACAACCAGACCCTTTGCATTCAACAACGGTCCACCACTGTTTCCGGGCTGTACCGGGGCTGAAAACATGATCCGATCACTGCCGCCATCCAGCCCCGCCAGTGCGCTGACATTGCCCCCGGTCACCGTCAGCCCCTGCTGGAGCAAGCCAAGGTAAGGGTAGCCAAGCGCCGTCACCTGTTCGCCCAGAACCGCAGCGGTTCCATCGACCAAAGCGATCCAGGTCTCGGACCGCTTGGCCGAGGACAGAACCGCCAGATCAAGGTTTTTGCTCTTCCCAACAACCGTCAGAACTGTTCCATCGCTCAGTGTCAGCGATCCGCAGCCCTCAATGACATGCGCCGCCGTCACCAGATCGGTGTTGTTCACGTAAAAGCCGGTGCCACTGCCGCCCGCAACCGGCGGTTCGTTGCGATCAGTCTCAGGACTGACCGGTTGGCTTGCCGCAGCGGCGGGACCGGGTGGCGCCACACCATCCTGCAAGATCAAGGCCAACAATCCGCCCGAGGGAATTGTCATTGGCGGGGCGCGCCCTTTCTGCATGCTGCCTGCGGTCAATTGCATCCGGGTCTTGTTGGCATCGTTTGAGAAGACGGTTAGCGTGAACCAGCCGCTGCTGACCAAATCCGAGCGGGCATAGCCATGCAGATTGCCATTGATCTCGACCGCTGTGATCAGCCGGGTCGCCTTGAAACTTTGATACGGTTCTGCGCCGTATCGCGATTGCCCCAGCATATAGCCATGAACCGCCACAGCTTCAGGCGTGTCGCTGAACTCGGCAATGATCGAAAGCCCACCATCCGCGGAGCCCCATCGCAAGACATCATCGTCCCCCTGCCGCGTAAGAATGCCAAACGGTGCAGCGTATGAGGTCCCGGTCGCATCAATGTTGAACGTTTCCCAGCCATTGGTCCGCACTTCGGCGGCAAAGGCGACCAGAAGGCCATGAAGATGCCGGAACTCGGGCTTCACTGTCCCCACTTCGCGCGCAGACCAGACTTCCAGCGAGCGTTGACTGCCGCTGCCCCAAGCACCGTCGAGAAGTCCGACATAGTCGCCCGAAAACGCGAGCGCCGCCTGAACAATGCGCTTCTCTTCATAGGTCAGTTTTCGCGCGTCAAACTCTTCCGACTTCCAAGCTTGGGCAGATGCACCGCTGGCAGTCAGAACAATCAGAACAACCACTCGCAGGAAACCCATGCGCCCCTCCCGGCAGGAGAACTCTCCTCACGGGTGAATATTTGCCGGGCAAAACGCTGAATACGTGGCGCAAACGTGTTAACATTCGGTTAACGAAAAATGACTTTACGTGTTGAATCAATAGCTTAAAATATCATTTCACCGTGAAATCAGCCAAACAATCCCTTCAGCGCCCGCCCGACCAGCGCCGAAACCGACGGCCTTTTTGATATCCGGAAGGGGAGCGGACGGCAGACCTCCAAGGCCGCAACGCCAACCCGCGCGGTCAAAGCGCCGTTGATGACGCCCTCGCCGAAGCGGCGGGACAGTTTCGACAACAGCCCACCCCCGGCGAGCGATCCGATCAGGTCATCCCCGACCGCAACCGCACCCGTCGCCACCAGATGGGCCAGGACCGAGCGGACCAGTCTGAGCGAGCCAAACGTCCCCGCCCGTCCGCCATAGACTTCGGCAATCGCGCGGATCATCCGCACATTGCCAATCAGCGCCGCCGCGACATCGGCGAAGGCCAGCGGCACCACCGCCGTCACGGTCGCAACCTGCCGCGCCGCAGCTTCGATTTCGCGCACCGCCAGCGCGTCCAAAGGCACAACCAACTCGCGTTCGGCCAGTGCCAACAGCGCCTCGCCATCGACCGCGCCTTCGATCAGGCGTTCGACCCGTTCGCGCCCCAACGCCAGTTCGCCGCGCCCAGAATACAGTGTCATCAGCTGATCGGTGACCTCCCGCGCGGCCTTGGGATCACCCAAAGCAATCGCCCGGTCTGCCGCATCCCGCATCCGGTCAAGCCTGCGCAGGCGGGCAAATCCGGCGAGTTCCTTCGCCGCAATTGCCAGCGTGACCAGCACCAAGCCGCCGAGCAGAACCGCCGCAACGGCGCCTAAAAGCGGGTTCTGCGCGACAAGAGCGGTGACAAAGTTCCACGCCCACAGCGACAGGCCAAAGACCAAAGTGCCACTCAGGAACCGCCAGAACCAGCGCGACAGGGCCGAGGCCGGTCGCCCGGCAACACCCGCCAAAGTCACCATTGCGCGGCCCTGCGGAATGTCGACCGGCAAAGGAGCGGCTGCCGGATCGACCGCGCCGTCGACCTCGAACACCAATGGGCCTTTTACCTTGTCCATGACAGCCTCACATCCGGCAGGCGCTCGTCATTGGTGGCGCCATCGGTCCGCTCGACCTCGACGAATCCTTCGCGACAATAGAACCTAAGCGCGCCGGTATTCGCCTGAAATGTCCAAAGGTCAAATTGGTCCTGCGCAGATTTCGCGTGATCCAGCAAAGCCTTGCCAATCCCCTGCCCGCGTGCCGCGTCCGCCAGATACAGGCACGAGATATCCGCGCCATCCAAAGCGATAAACCCCGAACAATCGCCTGCAACAAAGACTCTTTGTGTCGCGATGACATGGCCCAGAAACCCATGCGTTTCTACCCGCTCGTGCAGCTTTGGCATCCACGGCGTCGCATTAAGCCAGTCCTGCAGGATATCTCCCAGCGCAGCGGCATCGCCGGCAGTCGCGGCCCGGATCACAGCTTGTCCCCGATCAGGAATTCAACCGCCCGGTCCAGCCTGAGATGCGCAATCCCCTCGCCCTGCCGTTTCACCCCCGGCGGCGGATCAAAGTCCATCCGCCCGAAATCCGCGTCCAGCCATTTGGCTTCGCCTTGGCGCGCGATTGACAGTACGTCCTGCGGATTATCCGGCAGGTCACCGGCGTGATACGCCATGACTTTCCCGGTCTTGTAGCCCTGCACCAAGTCAAGCCCATCGCCCCTTTGGTCTGCCTTGGCCTCGATTGTCGCCCGCAGCGAGGCCAGCGCCACCGCTTGCGTTTCGGCGCCAGCAAACGCGGCGCGCTGCCGCGCCTCGGCCAGCAAAGCCTCGGTCAGCGCCTGCAATTTGGCATGCTGGTGGTGATGGAGATGGTCGGCCTTGGTCGCGGCAAACAGCAGCTTCTCGACGCGACGGCCCAAAAACATCTCGCTGAAAAACCCGTTCCGCCCGGGTCGGAAGGCCTTCATCACATCGGCCATCACAAGGCGCAGGTTGTCGAACGCCTCAGGTCCGGCATGGAGCGCGCCCAGCACGTCAACCAGCACGACCTGCCGGTCGATCTTGGCAAAATGGTCGCGGTAGAACGGCCGCACCACCTGCTTGCGATAAGCATCATAGCGCCGCTCGCATTCGCGCCACAGGCTGGCGCGGCCAACCCGATCATTCTTCGCCAAGGGCACAAATGTCAGCGCCGGAGATCCCGCCAATTCTCCCGGCATCAGGAACCGCCC
>Ga0164241_10005903_pt1 | contig 11293 bp, 7 predicted proteins | sample OricomyardsoilBY_FD_108780 | JGI IMG/M metagenome (GOLD analysis project Ga0164241, IMG submission 108780) | Backyard soil microbial communities from Emeryville, California, USA - Original compost - Back yard soil (BY) | ecosystem: Environmental > Terrestrial > Soil > Unclassified | place: USA... | reverse complement strand
TCAAGATCTGACTTCGTCTTGCGCGAAACGGAAATGAAATGTTTTCCTTTCGAAAAGCCACGCCTGATCAATTGCTGATATTGTTTACCTGTCCATCCCGTTGGATTTTCCTCTATCTCGTTAATTGCTGACTGCAGGGCCATAAAATCATGGCAATGAATAACGTGTGGCCTATGCGCCATTGCGGGCACCCACGGTCCAAGCGCCTGATCGGTAAAAACAAAAAGCGTGTCTTTGAGGTATTTCTTTGCCCGCCGTTTGAATTGGTAGGGGAAAACGATGTATTGATCTATATAACCCAGCCATTTCTTAATGAATGGCGAGTTGCTGAGTTTGGCGACTTTCTCGTCGGCAGTCCAGATTTCAGTATGGTGACCACGCGCAGCCATGCCTTCCGCCAGCATATTGGCGAATCGAGGCATGCTTTTATGGCCCAGGAACTGCGGATGAGAAAAGAAGACGATATTCATCGAAAGCGGAGGTGGGTTGCCAGGTATATGTAGCTATGAATTTTGACAGATTGATAGGGCGTGGCGAGCGCATCGACCATCGCTGAATTATGCATGTACCGGCATTACGTGTTCCAATATTTCCCTGCAGAGATCCTCGTGACCAAGTTTAAGGCTACGCACTTTCCGCATGCCATTCTTGCGGATCTGTTCCCGTTCAGCTTCATCATTCAGCAATCTGAGACAAACGCTCGCACACTCGTCAGCATCTTTCCAAAATACTGCTTCGACGTTTTCTTCATAGAGCTCCAGGTGCTCGTCCGTACGCTCTGCGCATAGCAATCCACCCGCGAAAGGAACTTCAAGCGAGCGTGTCGTATGATCGTCTCGATTCCCTTTGGAGAGCATGCCGATACAAATTTTGGACCCTTGAATAGCGGCCACATAATCCCGGCCATACAGGGCGTTGCCTCGCCAGTTCGCTTTCAGTTTTTCGAAGTTTGGACTTTTCTGCCACCGATCGCCCCAAATGCTCACCGGTACTCCCTTTTCAATAAGACGAAGCAGGAACTCGTCACGCTTCTCATATCTCATCCACGTGCCTACGAATACAACCTCCGACCTCAAATTCTGCGGAATATCCTGAAGCGAATCGAAAGGACGATGCATCACTTCATCATAGTTTCTAAAAACCCGTATTACTCTTTTTGCGCCAAGTTTTACAAGTTCGTCACGCGTGCTGTTTCTTACCACCACAATCACGTCGTAGCTCTTAATAGACCTAAGCAATAAGTCGAAACGCCTTCCGTCGCGACCACCTGTTGGATCATCGATGTTATAAAGTACGATTGGACAGGAAAGAGACTTGAGTATTTCCAGGCATCCGCGACCAAAGAGCTCACCCATGTCTACCCATATGATATCAGGTCGTTGAAGCTTCTCAGTTTCGTTCTTTAGCCATTTCTCTAATCCACTTTGCAGTAGTCTGTAACCACTACGAAAATTCAGGCTTCCTCTCAAACCGACAAAATTTTTCTGAAAGGCTTTGTATGGGTCCAACAACTCCACCCGATGCCCAAGTCGCTTTAACGCTTCGGCACGTTGGGCAGAGGTCGATCCCAAAAAACCATCTCCGAAATATAAAATTCTCATCTCTTAGTTATGTTTAAAAGCAGCTGCGGCCCTTTCAGTCTGAATACTCACAGGCCCATGGAGGGAGCGAACTTTTTCTTCCTTTGAAAGAGCCTTACGACTAGACGGCTAATGTGATAGATTACGAAATACAGCGTCATCATTTGAAGCCAGCCACGAACGAGGTATGTCGCGAGCTGAACCACACTTTCCATTTGAAAAAACTGGAAAAATGATGTCAGGTAAAGAACGCCACACATGCTCAATTGGACCACGCGCTGATCACCGGTTTCCGAAGAAACCTGGTACTTAACGAGCGCATCGCACATGTAAAAAAGCGGAATTGAAAGAAGACCAAGCAGGCCCAGATACCACCATCCAAATGTGGCAAGTCCGGTACCGGCAATTTGTCCGGTTCGATAGCCCTCAAGGGTACCTTGTCCTCCTGATAGCACATACATGAAATCCCCAAAGGACATGGATAGGGTCCAGTCTTTGTCTACACCAAGATCAAACGCGTCGATGACTGGCTGCGGAAATATCGCAATGAAAGCGTCAAGCGAATATTGCTGCATGTCAGGGTCAAGCTGGCCAACTTTTGATGATGTAATCAGATTGCTATCATTGAATTTAATGTTGGAAAAACGAGCGGTAAAAAGATTGTCGAGATAGCGTTCATCCCAATCCCAGTCCATTGATGCATCCGTATCATCTCTTTTTCGGGCCTCGATCGCACTCTTATCACCCGACGCGTCTATGGTTGCCTGGATCAACTCACCGGGTGCCATGTCAGTACGTGTTCCCCGCACAATAAGCATGGCAGTTCCCAAATCAGACAGCGGTCCCGCGAGAATCCACGCAGCCACAGCGGCAAGGACGACATTCTTGACAGTGATCAGCTTGTTCTTGTAAATGCCAAGCATGAGCCCAAGTATATAGGCAAATACAGGCGTTGTAAGCCCGATGATAAATGCTCCTCTGCTGTTTCGGGCGATACTAATGGCGAAGAGTGCTATTGAATAGGCGATGATGGCTGCTGTATATCCTCGATGAACTTTTTCATTGTTGCCATACAGTCGGGCCACAAGAATGAGGAACGGTGCATAGGTGAACGGTACAAGGCCTTGCAACAGCTTGTCCTCTGCGGCACCGGTTATTTCGCGCCCGATGTCAGGACTGGTAAAATAAACATAAAAAGACGCTGCCATTCCCATCAACCCCATGATCCACACCTGCAAATGAGAGGGTGGATTAAAATAACCCAGCTTTGACACAATTGACGTCGAACGGCCCGCAGATAGTCTTCTCGAAAATCTATAGGCGCCATGGGCTACCAGTAGAACGAGAAAGCAGAGACTTGAGTGAAGGAAAACTTCCTCCGGCATCTCAAGGTTATAGATCACAGGCTTGTTTTCAAGCGTGGTGAAAAGCAGCGGAAAAAAGAATTGTGATCCGGTAAAGCCAACCAACATAAAAGTTGAAATGAGATACTTACCGAGTATCCGCGTTTTCAGCCACACAAAACAGCAAAGTGCCCATACTACGACTACAGAAAGAATGGCAACAAGATTCATCAGTTCAGGGAATAAGATTACCTGATAAAGCCCACAACAGACGAGGACAACCCATGACGCAATTATCATTTGCTTCAGAAATGTTCCCCGACTTCCGCTTATGATTTCGTTTTCCATTATTTCAGATTAAAATATCGTGATCGCCGCTCGCTGCGCCGATCAGACTATAACAAGCTAAGCTACATCTAATTGTGGAAGCGTTTCCTCGGCTTTTGACTGCGTTATTCTTGCGTTGGATTGCTTAATGATGGCTCCTGCTAGCCTTGTCGTGACCGCGAATCTCAAACGCTCAGATAGTGCGAACGGCAATAGTCCAATAGTTTGAAATCCCGTCGGCCAAAAGATGGGCGACTTCAGTGACATAAAGGATTTCAACGCCGTAAACTTTCCTCTCAGGGCAGACCTGATTGCATCGCGCAGGTGATACGAACAAAGTTCAATGTTGTAGAAGTTGATTAACAATGAACGATCACAGAATGGGGTCAAATCATCAATGATCTTCTCATAGACCGCAAAAGACTCTTCGTGATATTCCCCTTTCGTGATCATCCGCGTTGCGGCAACACCATCGTGCCTGCGGATGTACACGACGTCCTTGTTGCTCAGGTATATTCCTGTTCGCTTTACGAGACGCATGTAGTACTCGTAATCGGCAGAATATTTAACGTGATACAAATAGTGTTCAGGTGCCATAACCGATACCCGTCCCGACACTTCAGAGAAGTTGCCGGGAAAACATCCGAAAAGGAAAAATGCTACAGAAGATTGCCACCCGGACATACGGTTCGGCAATACGTCGACGGCGTACGCAGCCAGGGCGTTGTGTTTTGTTTGTCGGCTCTTCCAATTGAAACTGATCATACCGACATCGGCACCAACACGCGCCCATTCGTCAACCAATTCTCCCAATGACTTAGGATTAAGGAGGTAATCGTCGGCACACAGTCCGGCGAAAATCGGGGCGCTCGCGTGATTGAAGAGGAAGTGAATATTGCGATATATGCCCAAATTTTTCTCGTGCCTGTATACTTTGATCCGGGGATCAGTGAGGGATTTCAGGTATTCACTAGTACCATCTGTTGAACAGTTATCGGCGATAACCAACTCCCAATCCTGGAATTCCTGGGACAAAACAGAGGCAACCGTTTCCTTGATATAAGGCAGCCCGTTCCAAACTGGAGTCAAAAGAGAAATGGCAGGTGTTCTGGACATAGCAACTGGGTTTTATTCTTTGTCAGGGTTTGATAATTGCGTATTGATCAATAAGATAACTACTTATATGTGTTGAAGGTACTTTGGTAACCATTCAGCAAGTCAAATCTCCAAATTTTCATACAAAATCGACTCGTCATTTTTTTTCAGCCATCCGGCCGCGAAAGAACAGATTCTCAATTGCAGGTACTTTGCTGATTACGTTTCTGGCGCTGGTGATAGCCACCTCGGGTAGCACCTGCCAATATTTCCATCCATTCCAGATAAATGCCAGAATGGAACAGGCAAAGACCGGCCACTTGTAACTTGGAAATATGACCATTCCGAGCAGCGACGCGCTGCAAATGGCCAGGGACTGCATAGCGATCTGGAATGCACGAGAAGGCCATTTAAGGCCACTCCGAACTAGCCATTTTTGGGCATAGTGAAGATAAGCGGCTGCGGCGCCTATTTCCGCCACTAGCAAAGCGATACCGGCCCCAAGAATGCCAATAAGGGGAACGAGCGCAAACATCAGCCCGAGGGCCATTGCGGCAGCGACTATGGCTATGGCAAGCTGCACTTTTGTCAGGTTGTTACCCATCACTACAGCCATAGCGGGCTGAATTACGGCATATACTAGCACGCCGAGGGATAAAGTCGCAAAGAGCATCGGATTAAAGGCAATTTTGCCATGCGTCCAGATAGGGAAAAAGGGTTCAATGACTACCTGCAGCACGACGATACCAGGGGCGACGAGAAAAACCACCACAACCCATATTGTTGAAAACGCAGCTTCGCTTCGCTCCTGGTCCCGATTGTGCAGAAATCGCATCAAATCAGGAACAAGCGGATGGATCACCGTATTTAAGCCTTGTAGCGCTGCATTTGCACCGGTGCGCATTGTTGAAAAGGCAGCCAGACCAGCAGCACCAGCCAGCGGCGCCAAAACCAGCCTTACGCCCTGCTGACGCAAGTTTTCCAGCACAGATTTCCCCAGGAGAGGTAAAGAAAGTCGATAATATGTCCATCCCAGGGGAAACGATGGCTTAACCAGCCTGATTCCTTCGCGTTTCAGGAGCTTAAAAAGATCGAGATACAGGGCAAATGCATAAATCAAGGCACATACCGTGAGGGCGAGGGCGGCGTGCAGTAAATCGCCCCCAAGGACAACGGCGATTATTGGTGAGACGGCCGCAATAATGGCGTAGGTGAACGACCACCACGCCGTCCGGGCGAAGTAGCCATAACCTGCCAACGCCTTTACCATAAGGCCCGGAAGGCTCCAGACAAGCAACCAGCAGAGGCCTTGCAGCATGAGCGCGACTCCCGCCTGGGTTAAGGTCGACGAATCAGCAATGTCTTCCGCGCCAAAAAGGAAAGGCATCGCCCCAAAATAGACGATTGATGTGATGAGCAGCAGTTGTACTAAGCTAGATACCACAGCTATCACCAAAGCAGACCACAGCGACTTGCTTAACAAGAGCTTATCATTTCCGGCAAGCTTCAGAAACTCAAATGACAGATAGGTATGATATCCCATATCCAGCATGGTCACTACGCTCATGATGCCCTGAATCGCAAGCCAAATCCCGTACTTTTCCACACTCCAATGTGCCAGATATATCGGAACCAGGACCACCTGAGCGATCATAGTCACACCTATCTGCGCCCATTGCGCCATACTTCCAGAAATTAGCCTCGACGCTGTCGACATCTCCCCGCGTGATTTGTTCTTTGTTGAGCGCAATTTTACGCTTTCGAAAATTCGGGCGAATGGCCTATATTCACAATGACCGGAGTTTTACCGCTGAATGATATTTCTCATTTGACCGTGTGAGTGTCCTGGACCAAATGCCCTCGGTATAAGCAGCCTGTCAGTGATAATTTTGCGTTATCTTCATTTAATATCGATTGCAGGTGCCGCGCTGCTATGTGAGGTGCTGCAAATTTTTGCGAAGTGAATAAGTGCATTCATTGAAATAATAATTGCCGATGTTAGCCTCCTCCATTCCAGATAATTTTGCTAGCCACGTGTTATTCAACAAGTTGGGTAATTTTTCACCACAATACATCCATCGCCAGATGAGGTTACCTGTCGATGGAGCCACGCCGCCAAAGATTCCAATTCGCGGGGACAAGGCCTTTCTACCATATTTGAGGTTCAAGCCTGACGCAATTCTCAATTGCGGCTCCAGCCAGGGAAATTGTTTACGGGCATTAGTGGATTTGTATAACTTAAAATTTCAGATGATGATGAGGTGGTTGCTATTAGTAGTTTGTCTAAGTTGGTCAAGTCTGGTTTTTGGAACGGACTATTATGTGGGTGGATCAGGGGCATCTGATAACAACCCGGGAACAGCCACTCAACCATTTGCAACAATACAAAAAGCAGCAAGTGTAGCGAAGGCAGGAGACGTTGTGAATATTAGAGGAGGTGTCTACCGTGAAACAATCGTTCCATCGTCGGGGTCAACTTTCAAGTCTGACAATGGAGCAAACGTGATCATCAGCGGTCTCAACGAGTTGGGTAATGACGGTTGGTCAGTTCACAACGGAGGCATCTATAAAAAGTCTATCACGCTTCCTGTAAATGGCTACGCATCAAACATCACCAGCACGACGTCGCTGTTGGCCAATCAACTCTTTAGAAATGGAGACATGATGATTGAGGCGCGGTGGCCAAAAGTTGCTAATGCAGAAGAACTGTTTGATCAGCTTAAGGGACGGAAGTTTTTGCCGGCTTCGGCATTTGGAGCAACCTCTCTGAACGATGCAAGCATACCCGTTCCCGCTCCGGGGCTTACAGGAGCAACGATGATTTGCAACGGATGGTTTGTTACGGAATCAAGAACAATTACTTCTCATAGTGGCAGTACGCTCAGCTATAATGCCATTTGGAGCGATCCTAATGCAGGTCCCAGAGTACGCAGAAACTATTATGTAACCGGAAAGCTTGCATTGCTTACGCAACAAAAAGAATGGCACTACGAGAATGGTACACTTTATTTTTGGCAGGAAGGAGGAGGATCGCCTACGGGTGTAGAATATAAAGCACGAAATTGGGGATTTGACCTTCGTGGGAAATCGAACGTAAACATTGTAGGACTAACCTTCAAAGGATGCGATCCAGTGAATGGCGATGACAATACGAACAACAACGTTGTCGATAATATAAGGGCCACGTTTACAAATCATAACGTACGTCACGATGTATTACGTTGGCAAGGCGTTGGGATGACACGTCAGATGGGTCTTAAACTCACCGGCAAAGGCAACGTATTGAAAAATTCTGAGATATCATGGAGTGCAAGTGGTGCCGTTTGGATTGGTGCGGACGGCCGCGTAGAAAACAATCTAATTCATCATATCGGATATGATGCGTCATTCTGTTATGGCGTTGATTTGTGGGGTGAGGATCACGTGAATAATGTGGTGCTTACCAGAAATACGGTTCACACAACTAGTCGTGGATGTTTTGGGATGGGATACATGTTCACTGAGTTCGATCATAGGCGGTCACTCAACAAGGAAATTAGCTACAACGACTGCTACAATTGGGGATTGCTGAATCAGGACGGTGGTGCGATTTATGCCTGGGGCTATCAGGATCATACGGGATCACGTATTCATCACAATTGGTTTCACGATGCCGGGTTTAAGGCAAATCCACTTGGTATAACACTGGACGGAATACAGGTCGCAGTATATTTTGATCAAGGTTCGGGACCTTTTACAGTCGATCATAATGTTTTCTGGGGCAACTGCGAAAACTTAAAGCAAGACGCCTCTGATGTTTACGACCAACAGAGTTTTAACGGCGGTGCAGGAGGAGCGAGAAACAACGGCGGATCAAAATTTTATAACAATACGTTCTGGTCGAACGCGCCCATGACGTACACAACATATTGCAACACGCCGGCAGACATGATGCGCAACAACATTAGCCGAAAGACATTGAACTTTAACTGGGGTAAAGGTACCAGCAACGTAGCAAACGCTCTACTAACAGGAACAAATCCACAATTTCAAGGTGGTGATCTGGGTAGTTTGAAGGGATTGTATTTCCGTTTGTCGACAGGTTCACCAGCGCGCAATGCAGGTGTTGCCGTGCCTGGCATTACAGACGGTGCCGTAGGTGCGCCTGACATTGGAGCTTACGAATTTGGTGGTGAGGAGTGGGTACCCGGCTACAGAGCTGTGTCTGTGACGCCTGCCCCAAATACGCCGCCTACTGTCGCTATTACAGCGCCTTCTAACAATGCCGCCTTTGTACAGGGAGCCAACGTTAATATCACCGCCAACGCTTCAGACAACGCAGGTGTGACCAAGGTAGAGTTCTACAACGGAAGCACAAAGATTGGCGAAGACCTTACCAGCCCGTATGCCTTTGCCTGGAACAGTGTGCCTGCGGGTACGCATAATTTGACGGCCCGTGCAACGGACAATCAGAATGCTACTACGACATCCGCTGTGATAAAAATTACGGTAACCCCTTCAGCGAATCCTGTGGTGGCGATTACTGCGCCAACCAACAATGCAACAATCGCTCCCGGTACGAACGTCACGATCAACGCCACGGCTACTGTTTCGAGCGGCACGATTGCGAAAGTCGAATTTTTTGATGGCGCAACTAAGTTGGGGGAAGATACATCGAGTCCTTATAGCTTCACGTGGAATAGCCCGGCACTTGGCGCCCACGCGCTCATGGCGAAGGCAACTGACAATAGCAGTAAATCAACTACATCGACGGTGGTGAATGTATCTGTCGCTGCCAATGCTGCGCCACCCGCGGCTCCTACAGCGAGTATCACAGCACCATCGAACAATGCTTCATTCACGCAGGGTGCAGCCATCGCGATATCGGCAACCGCCAGCAGTGGAGTTACCAAAGTGGAATTCTACAATGGGACGACCAAGGTGGGTGAAGATACGTCGAGTCCATACGCTTACACCTGGACCGGCGCACCATTGGGATCGCACAGTCTCACCGTAAAGGCTTTTACGGAAACTGCCAATGCAACTTCTGCGGCTGTACTTATTACCGTGGCAGCGGCTCCAGTGGCGTCTAACGTACCCCCTACGATATCACTCACTTCTCCGACCTCGAGCCAGGAGTTTGCTACGGGTTCTAACGTGACCATCACTGCGACCGCAGCTGATAGCGACGGTTCAATAGCCCTGGTTGAATTCTTTGTAGCGAATGAGAAGGTTGGCGAATCAAAGAGCGCGCCCTATTCTATAACATGGAATACACAGGAGGCCGGTACATATCCATTGACTGCCATGGCATGGGATGATAAATCGGCTGTGACTAAATCTGCTGAAGTTGAGATTTCTATTGCCGTCGAAGGTGGCGAAAGTCCTGATGGAGAACTGACGGCACAAATCCCTCGTTTCTTTTCCCCTAACGGAGATGGAAATGGAGATACATGGATTTGGGCTGATGACGCAAAGTATGCAAATGCTGCAGTTTCTGTCTTCAATCGCGCAGGTGAGAAAGTGTACCAATCGGCATCTTATAACAACACCTGGGATGGACGTTCAGAAGGACGCCCTCTTCAGGACGGAGACTATTATTATGTAATCCGCCTGGCTGATCAAACGGAATTGAGAGGTGCGTTGCGGATAGTCAGGTAAGAATGAAAATCACGGACGGCATACACGTCCTGTGAGGCAAGGCGCACCTGATCTACGGATCAGGTGCGCCTTTCACTTTCGGGCAAAGACAGATGTGTCGAAAAAAGGAATCCTGTTGAGTCCTATCGACAGGTTCTTGTGTATTCTTTCAAGTGAGGAAGTAACGCACGAGCCAGGAGATTTTGCCCAGCGGAATTGAAATGGATCTGATCAATATACATTTCATTCGATTCACCTGACTCAAGACCTGAAATAAGCGGGATCTGATTTTGCTTGCAGAAGGCGATAATTTCCTGTCCCCCCTTATCAAACTTGCCTTCTTTAATCTCCTGGACTTCTGCGTGCAGATAAACGAGCAAAGGAATATCATGCTCGTTACTATAATTCTTTAGGTAGCTAAAGCCACTGTTAAAGCCCTGGCCGTCTTTGTTAATCATGAGATTATCTTCGGCAGACTTTCCAAAATAACCCGCAAGCCGGGGAATCAAATAGCAGTCAATAACTTCCACTGTGGCACGCGGATATTATTTGTCGGGGTCGGAAGGATGTCTGCCCACGATCTTTTCGAATTGCATATTGTCGTGTGCATCATGACTGCTTACCACAAGAACAAAAAGTTTTGCGTGAAAATCTCCATACTGTTTGAGGTAGCCGGCACAATTGTCGGGACCCCAACTGCCGGCACTCACGTTGAGCATTCGTATGTTATTGCCCAGCGAGTCTTCCAGGATTGTTGTGGCCAGGTCGTCCTGGTCTGTCAGGGTTCCGCCGTTGATCACAGAATCACCAAAACCGATGATTGTGCAAGAGTCGTTTTGTCCCAGCGGTTTGCTCCTCATGGATTGAGCGTTGTACGAAATGCGATTATCAAGGCGTACGATGTCCTGGTTTGGGCGAGCGATGTATTCGTACCCGGGATCCTCATTAAAGAGAAGCATGGTTCCGAATCCCCATTTAATTCTTAAGGTAAGTTCCACTATAGCGAACAATACTATCGCTGCTGCAAGCCATAATATCTTTGAGACTTTGGGAGTCACGGGATCTGCGAATTTGGACGTGGAGAATTTTCAGTATCAGAGGAGGGTGTCTGCTGTGAATAGCAACAGAAAAAAAGCACAGGCATTTTTGCCCGTGCTTTTAACTTTGATTTTTAGGAGATGGTGACTTCGCGTCTGTCCTTCTTTTTCTTTTTCGCTGTGCCGTAATTGTAAGCATAGCCGTATGCCTGCTTGGCGTCTGCCCTTATGTCGTTGATAACCACCATTGGATGCGCTAACTTCTGATTGTGGTAGATGTCGTCGAGCAACT
>Ga0164241_10005902_pt1 | contig 11293 bp, 12 predicted proteins | sample OricomyardsoilBY_FD_108780 | JGI IMG/M metagenome (GOLD analysis project Ga0164241, IMG submission 108780) | Backyard soil microbial communities from Emeryville, California, USA - Original compost - Back yard soil (BY) | ecosystem: Environmental > Terrestrial > Soil > Unclassified | place: USA... | reverse complement strand
CGCGCTCGATCTTCCACCGCAAGAACTACTTCTATCCCGACAGCCCCAAGGCCTACCAGATCAGTCAGTACGACATTCCGCTTGCCAGCAACGGGCGCCTCGGCGACGTGCGCATCCATCGCGCCCACCTCGAGGAGGACGCGGCGAAGATGATCCACGTCGGCGAGTCGGGTCGCATCCACGGCTCCGGCGCCTCGCTGGTCGACTTCAACCGCGGCGGCACGCCGCTGGTCGAGATCGTCACCGAACCGGATCTGCGCAGCGCTGCCGAGGCCGCCGCCTGGGCCCGCTTGCTGCGTGAGACCGTCCGTCAGCTCGGCGTCTCCGACGTCAACATGGAGGAGGGCAGCCTGCGCGTCGACGGCAACATCTCGATGCGGCCTGTCGGCAGCGAGGAGCTGGGCACCAAGACCGAGCTGAAGAACATGAACAGCTTCCGCTACCTCGAGCGCGGCATCGAAGCCGAGCTGGCCCGTCAGCGCGAGCTGATCGAGTCCGGTGGGACGGTGGTTCAGGAGACCCTGCACTTCCATCCCGGCGACGGCACCCTAACCCCGCTGCGCTCCAAGGAGGAGGCGCACGACTACCGCTACTTCCCCGAGCCCGACCTGGTGCCGCTGGCGCCGACCGAGGAGATGCTGCGCGAGGCGCGCGAGTCGCTGCCCGAGCTGCCGGCGGCGCGGGCCGAGCGCTACCGCGAGCAGTTGGGCCTGACCGACGATGCGGCGGCGCTGCTTGCGGCCGACCCGGAGACGGCTGGGTATTTCGAGCAGGTGCTCGGGCGGGCGGGCGAGACCGAGCCGCGCGTCATCGCCAACTGGGTCACCGGCGAGCTCGCCGCGGCGCTGCGCCAGGATGGGGGAGAGGCGAGCGCGACGAGCTCCAAGGTCGAGCCCGCTGCCCTGGCCGCTCTCGTCGCGCTGGTGCAGGAGAAGAAGATCTCCCATGGCAGTGGCAAGACCGTGCTCGCGGCGCTGGTAGCCGAGGGCGGCGACCCCGCCGCGATCGTCGAGCGCGAGGGCCTCGCCCAGATCGCCGACAGCGGCGAGCTGGAGGCGATCGTCGCCGCCGCGGTCGAGTCCAACCCCGCCGCGGTCGAGCAGATCCGTTCCGGCAACCAGAAGGCGATCGGCGCGATCGTCGGCGCCGTGATGAAGGAGACCAAGGGCCGTGCCGACGGCGGCGAGGTCAACCGGTTGATCAAGGAGAAGTTGAGCACCTAGGTGCGCTTGGGGGCGAAGCCGCTCCCCTCGTGACTTAAGTAGGCGTGGATACCGCAACCGCGGCGGTCCTTCTTGCCTTTGCGGGTGTGTTGCGAGCGCTGATCGCGCTTGCGTCAAAGCTCGCAGATCGTTAGGAGGTCACGCCGCAAAAGAAACGGCCCCGGGAGGCACCCCGGGGCCGTTCAATGCGGATACCACTTGCCCGAAACGTTATCGCTACATGGGGTCGAGCGCAATGACCCTCATGCCCGAGGTTTGCTCCGCTTACTCCGCCATGCTCTCCACGCCTGAATGCCACGCTCAAAGAGTGAGGGTGTTCTCATCGCTCTTCTATAGCGGTCTCGCATCTCGGCCGTATCTGAATCAGCCTGACACCAACCGTCAATGTCGAAATCAAGGTTCCGTCGCACAGCTCCGATCTGCTCGCCCCTCTCGTGGGACAGCGCAAAGCCAACAAGGATCGAGACAATCCCTACGAGGAGACAGAAGAGAGGTACTCCCTTGAGGAGCGATTCCCCGGTCGCTGCGGCTCCAACCGCGGCACCGGCCAGCCCGACCCCGGCCGACAACACGACCGTTCCGATGTCAAGGGCGCTGATGCGACTCAGCGCGTCACTCAGCTTCAAAAGCTCAGATAGACGCATTTCGTCCACCGTCTTTACGGAGGTTGGCTCCCTCTTGAGGATTCCTGCCGCAGATACGTCGCTCAGCTGATAGTCGGACCCATCAGCTCCGATATCTGTCTCGGGAGGGCCGCCGTCGTTCATGCGTCACGATCCTCCGTGTTTTCGCTCGGGATTCCCGGTACGTCTGCATTGACCAGTGTGGTGTGGCCGCAATTTCCACAGCCGACAAGGAACATCGGCTCGCTCCAGTAGAAGCCGTCCCGAACCGCGAGATAGAGCGGCGGTCCGATGCTCCATTCTCGGGCAGCGCAGTATGGGCAAGCAGGAGCCTTTCCCTTCTCGCCCCACTTGAGTCGCAGCCACGCAACCTGCGCCTCGTGGATGGCCTGTGCCAGCTCGTCCTGCGCCTGGTCTGCTGGGCTTTTCTCTTGGATCCCTTGCAGGCGCTCAAGTGCCTTGGAGAATCCTTCCTCTCGAGGATCAGGCTGCTCGATGTCGTCGCCAGCTGTGAAGACACCCTCATCAGGCACGCGCGGACCCTACCGCTTGGAGTTTGATCTAGGTACTTAGACGTCTCAGTTCTGTGGCTCTTATCTCCGTATAACGGCGATATTCGTGCAGATTCACACGATTATCCCCTTGACACAGGGTGAGAATCCGCCGCCCCCAGCACCTACTTTGCGAGGCCAATCGCAAAGCGGCCGGGGCGGCGCGCTAACGCCCCCCGGCCTGGCACCGAAAGGTCAGGCCTTCCGATGCAGGAACCAGATTCTCCGCAGGACCCCGAGCGCCTTCAACGGGCCGTTCTCGCCCTCGCTCTAGATCGCCACCCCAAGCGTGTTCACCGCAGAGAGTTCAAGGCCGAGCTAGGAAACACGCCAGAGGTCGCGGACGCAATCCGCCACCTCGTCCGCGCTCGACTCCTCCGCTGGGAGGACGAAGAGCTTGCCGTGACCGTGCCCGCCCTTGTCTTCGACGGGTTGGGGCTGTGACGGTCGCAGAGCAGTTTGGAGCCAACCTCCGCCGCTGCCGTAAGCGAGCTGGGATCTCGCAGGAAGAGGCCGCTGTGCGCGCTTCGCTCCATCGCACCGCCATCGGCCAGCTTGAGAGAGCGGAACGCGTGGCCCGCATAGACACGCTGGTAAAGCTCGCGGGCGCGCTTGAAGCTGAACCGAGCGAGCTGCTCGCCGGGCTTGCCTGGGAACCGGGCGGGACGCGTCTCGGCAGCTTCACGGAAGCCAGTCTGCCCCGAGAGCTACCTTGATAGCTGCGCCCCAGAAAGGTTGATCGATTGACATTCCTAGACGAAACCGCAAGGATTCCCGACGGTCACGGGGGCGCGTCACCTGAGCAGGGGACTTAAGCCGTAGCCGTGACGGTTATGGCTGAAACTTCATTCGAGGTCAAATATGAGGGCGATGCCCTCCGCGATGGGCGCATGCCTGTCCGCGACCTGGCGCCCGCCCTGCTTTCGCTCGGAGAGCTGATGAAGGAAGCCAGCCTCCTTCTGTTCCCGGACAACGATCCCGTCGCTCTTGAAATCGAAGCGACGAAAGAAGGATCGTTCGCGGTCGATCTGATCATGCAGGCCGCCAGCGAGAACTGGGAGCAGATCGTGGCGGGGGCAACTGGTGGCGGTATGGCTACCTCCCTATCGCTCTTGAAGGACTGGGTGATCGGTGACGACAACGACGTAAGCCTGTTCGGCCTCTTGAAGAAACTCAAAGGCAAGCGCGTTGAAAAAGAAGCCCCCGGCCCTGGCCCTGGCGAGACGACGCTGACGGCAGAAGACATTCGGCTGGTCGTTCGGTCCGAGATTGCCGTGCTCAACCGGGACAAGGGAGTCCGTCGCCGAGTACGTGAGGTCGTGGAGCCCCTGCATCGCGAAGGGATCGACGTTCTCAAGTTCCGATCAGACAACAAGCCAGTTGTCGAGATCGAAAAGGGGGATGCGCCCGCGTTCGAGCTTCCGGCAACCGACGACTCGGAGATCTTGTCGGAGCAAGAAATCGACGTCTATCTAGAGGTGCTAACAGCCGAGCTAGAGAAAGGCAGCGCCCGGAAGTGGCGGTTCGGAGGCATCGGAGAGACCTTCCAGGCGACCGTTGACGACTCGGCCTTCCTTGAGAAGGTCAACCTCCGCGAGGAGGTCTTCGGGACGGGTGATCAGCTTCACTCGCGCCTCCAGATCATCCAAAGGCGAGACCCGGCTACGGGCAGAATTCGAGCGGATCGCCGTGTTGTGAAGGTCTATGACTACATCGAAGCTCCTGAGCAGCTTGCGTTTGAGGGGCGCGTTGAGGAAAGCCAAGAATCCCCCGAGAGCGACGCCGAAGCTGGCTAGGCCGCGTCGGCGTCCGCGACCAACTCCGCATAGGGCAATGTCTCGCCCTCGATCATCCGCAGCAGTGTGTCGCGGAAGAGGAATGCGTTGTCGCGATTGTTGAAACGAAAGGCCATCTCGTCCAAGTAGGCCGGCAAGTGCTTCGCTGATAGCTGGTGGTAGCTGCCGACCACTGAGCGCTTGAACAGGCTCCAGACGCCCTCAATCGTGTTGGTGTGGACGATGCCTCGCACCCATTCTTCACTGCGGTGGTCGACCTTCTCGTGGGCCGTGTCGAAGTCGTTCATGTCGCCCCAGGAATAGTCGGAGTCGGTGAAGATCATTTCGGCCCTGCCGTCTACGTGGGTCTTCACGAAGCTCTGGTAGGAGACTTTGGACTCGCGGCCTGGGCCTTCGCGAACTTCCAGCCGGACCTCGCCACCTCTGGCGATGGCACCGAGGACCATCTTCTTATTGGATCTCGCGGTGCCCTTCGAGCGCCGCTGACGCCCGCCGATCCAGGTCTCGTCTACCTCCACGATCCCCTTCAGCGGCACGGGCGAGTCGTCCTCCATCGCGGAGCGGACCCGGTGGCCCAAGTACCACGCGGTCTTGTAGCTGACGCCCAGCGTGCGCTGAAGCTGCTTGGCGCTGATGCCCTTCTTGGACTCCCCGATCAGATAGATCGCCAGGAACCACTTCCAGAGAGGAAGATGGGAGTCGTGAAAGACCGTCCCCGCGGTGACCGAGAATTGGTAGCGACATGAAGGCTCGTTGCACTCCCATTGGTGGCGCTTCTGGATTCTCGAGACTGAATCGCCGCCACAGCGCGGGCAGCGGACGCCGTTGGGCCAGCGCAGGTCTTCGAGGTATTCGCGGCACTTATCCTCAGAGCGGAACTGCTCGATCAGATCAGGGAGGTTCATAGTGCCCCGCCGCAAGAAGAAAGCTCGCGAGCTGACCGACGAGGAGACGATGAAGAAATTGTTCCCGAAAAAAGTTCGCGAGGCTGCGAAGAAAACCGCTCTGGAAAGCCGAAATCCATCCTCTAAATAGTATCTAGAGGATCGGACACCCTGTAAGAACTAGATAGTGAGTTACTGGTTTTCCGGCACGCCAAGCTCCTCAGAGGCCAAGGAGTTGGCGGCGGCATCGATCGCCTCTATCGCTGACTGAACGTCGCCGGCCGGAAGGTCGGCGGGAAAGTCCCTCGGGACCAAGATCCTGGGATTGTCCGGATCGCGGATGTACTGCGTGTTCTCGATGCTCTCGATCTTGCGATAGGCCTGGCGGGCTTTCGCGTGGGGCAGCGGATTCTCAAGCTCCAACAGCGTTGCTTCGCACTCCTGCCAGTGCTTGCCGGTCAGGTGGTGCAGTTCCTCCAGGTCCCCCTCTGTCGCTCGGGTAATCCGATGCTTGTTGTCAAGCAACTCCTCGCGGACCCAACGAAGTGCCCGACGCTCGGCCAACACGCGCCTTCGCTCCTCCTCTTCGACTTTTGCCGTGTCGTGCTGTCGCTGGAGCGCGCTCGCCTGGGAATAGGAATTGGTGACCGGACTGGGTTGAGGCTGCGACGCGGAGGCAGGCGTCGGCCTCAGAGGCTCTCGCAGGAAGTGCAGCGCGAGAGCAGCCATGAGCGCGGCTACCCCGAAGATGAGCAACGTAATAAACGGCTGGGGAAAGACATCCAACGTCACGAGGATCGTCCCCACGACCGCCGCCGTGATGAACCCCACGGCCAGCACGACAAGCATGAGCGCCCCGCCCACATCTGAAAGCAGGCTGAGGATCGCCCTGCCTCGCGTCTGGAGCCAGTTCCCCACGGCGGCGAGTCTAGCCAGCGCATAGGAGCTAGCCCTGCGTCAAGGGGATAATCGTGCAGATTCACACTTTGTAACAAGTTGTTACAAAGTGCTAAGTTGGAGGCATGGCCTGGAACGTCGTCATTGCCGGTGGAGGTTTTGGTGGAGCGATGGCGGCGCGGGAGCTGGAGCGGATCCTGCCGCGGCAGTCGACCCGGCTGACTCTGGTCAACGACGTCAACTTCCTGCTCTACACGCCGTTCCTGCCCGAGGCCGCGGCGGGGACGCTGGAGCCGCGCCATGTGGTCACGCCGCTGCGCGAGATCCTCAAGCGCACCTACCTGCGGCTGGGCTCGATCGACGGCCACGACCCGGTGGCCAAGACGGTCGAGCTGCGCACACGCGACGGCGAGGTCGAGCAGCTTCCCTACGACCAGTTGCTGCTCGCGCTCGGCTCGGTCTCGCGGGTGCTGCCGGTGCCGGGGCTCTCCGAGCACGCGATCGGCTTCAAGAGCCTCGCCGACGCGATCTGGCTGCGCAACCACGTCATCGAGACGCTGGAGGCCGCCAACGCGACCGACGACGCGGCGCGCCGCGACGAGCTGCTCACCTACGTCTTCGTCGGCGGTGGCTACGCCGGCCTGGAGGCGCTCGCCGAGCTGCAGGACTTCGCCGCCGACGCGATCGAGAGCTACCCGCGCGCACGTCTGCACGGCATGCGCTGGGTGCTGGTCGAGGCCTCCGACCGCGTCCTGCCCGAGATCGATTCCGAGCTTGCCGACTATGCGCTGCGCGAGCTGCGCGGCCGCGGCATCGACATTCGCCTAGGCACGACGCTCGAAAAGGTGCGTGCCGACAGCGCCAGGATCGCGACCGGCGAGACTCTGCCGACCCGCACCGTCGTCTGGACCGCCGGCGTCTCGCCGCACCCAAGCCTGCGTCGTCTCTCGCTGCCACTCGACGAGCGCGGCCGCGCCCCGGTCGACGATCACCTCAGGGTCAAGGGCTCCGACGCGGTCTGGGCGATCGGCGACTGCGCCGCCGCCCCCGACCCACGCGGCGGCCTCTGCCCGCCGACCGCTCAGCACGCGGTGCGCCAGGGCCCCGTCGCCGCCCGCAACATCGCCGCCGAGCTGGGCATCGGAACGCCGCGGTCGTTCGACTACCGCGGCAGCGCCGCCTTCGTCAACCTCGGCCGCTACAAGGCCGTCGGCAAGGTCGGTGGCCGCACCTTCCGTGGCTTCCCGGCCTGGTGGATGGCCCGCACGTACCACATGAGCCAGATCCCGGGTGCGGCCCGCAAGGTTCGCGCCGTGATCGACTGGACCGCCAGCCTGCCGTTTCGCCGCGACATCTCCGAGGTCGGCTCGATCGGCCATCCGAAGGCGTTGGAGGCGACAATAGGGCCATGGGATTCGAGTACCTCGTCATCGCCTTCTTCTTCGGCCTAGCCACGGCGATCATCGGCAAGGGCAAGGGCAGCTCTTTCTGGCTCTGGCTGCTGATCGGTACCGTGCTGCCGCCGCTCGGCCTGATCGCCGTGATCCTCTACCGCTCCGAGAAGGACGAACCCGAACGGCAGTGCCCGAACTGCCACAAGACGGTCAAGCTCTACGTCCAGGTCTGCCCCCGCTGCGGCATGGACCTCTACCTTCCGGACCCCGCCGCCGTCCGCCACCCGGGCGTCAAGCCTGAGCCTGCAGGGCAGCCTGGATCCCACTCGGGTCCCAGCGGCCAATCGCCTCGCTGACCCGGCCGTCGCGGAGCTTGAAGCGGCCGATTCCGTCCCAGGCCACACGCTCGCCGTTGACGGTCGCCTCCATCGCGTACTCGACGAAGATGACGTCCTCGCGAGCGGCCCAGTTCCTCATCTCCAGCGAGATGTCCGGCATCAGCGCCTTGATGCCCCTCACGTAATCGGGCTCCTCGTCGCCCCTGATCGGCTGCTCCATCCCCGAGTGATCGATCGTCGCGTCGGGGTGGACCATCTCGAACTTCTCGAGCCGATCGGCGTCGAAGCTCGGCCAGATTTCCTCGTAGATCTGAATGAAGCGCTCGACATCCGACATTCGGTCCTCCTTGGTTGGCATTGACGAGCTGGCGACGATAGGCGCGGACCGGGGTCTTGTCTGGCGGGATTCCGCCATGGTCGCCGGCGTGGGTGGTGCTGTCGTAAAACCGCCAATCGGGGTCGGCCCGGCGTGGGACCATGCCCTGGTGGTCGAGGACTTCGAGACCTGTTACCGCTTCATGCGCAGCCGCGATCCGCGCTACGACGGCCACTTCTTCGTCGGTGTGCTCTCGACCGGCATCTACTGCCGTCCCAGTTGCCCGGCGCGGCTGCCGCGACGACGCAACATCCGGCTCTTCCGCAGCGCCGCGGCCGCGCAGGAGGCCGGGCTTCGAGCCTGCAAGCGATGCGACCCCGACGCCGCGCCTGGGTCGCCGGCCTGGAACCGCCGTGCGGATGTCGCGGGTCGCGCCTTTCGCCTCATCGCCGAGGGCGAGGTCGATCGCCAGGGGGTGCCCGGACTGGCGGCGCAGCTCGGCTACAGCGAGCGCCAGTTGCAGCGGATCCTCTTGGCCGAGGTCGGTGCGGGGCCGGTGGCGCTGGCCAGGGCTCAGCGTGCTCAGGCTGCGCGCCTGCTGATCGAGTCGACCGCGATCCCCTTCGGGGAGGTGGCTTTGGCGGCGGGCTTCGGCAGTGTGCGGCAGTTCAACGAGACGGTTCGGGCCGTCTACGCCCGCACCCCGAGCGAGTTGCGCGGCCGCGCCCGCCGCCGGATCGGCAATGGTGCCCCCGGCGCGATCGAGCTGAAGCTCGCCTGTCGCCAGCCCTTCGACGCCGACTCGCTGATCGGCTTCCTCGGGGTCAGGGCCGTGCGGGGAGTGGAGGAGCTGGACGGCTCGACGTACCGTCGCTCGCTCTCGCTGGAGCACGGCGGTGGCTTGGTCGAGTTGAAGCCGGAGCCCGACGGGATCGCTTGCCGGCTGCGCCTCGACGACCTGCGCGACCTGACCTCGGCCGTGACGCGCTGCCGGCGTCTCCTCGACCTCGACGCCGATCCCCTCTCCATGGTCGCGCAGCTCGAAGGGGACAGCGTCCTCGGCGAGCTTGTCCGTGCGCGGCCGGGACTGCGGGTGCCCGCTTGCGTCAATGGCTTCGAGCTGGCCACGCGGGCCGTGATCGGACAGCAGGTCTCGGTCGCCGCGGCGAGGACGGTGGCCGCGCGGGTGGTCGAGCGATTCGGCGAGAGGCTGGCGGAGCCGCTTGGCGCCGTGACACACCGCTTCCCAACCGCGGCAGCGTTGTCAGGGGCCGATCCGAAGCTGCTCTCGATGCCCCGCAGTCGAGCCAAGGCCCTGCGTGTGCTGGCCGAGCTTGTCGCCTCTGGCGAGCTGAGCCTCGGGCCCGGGGCGGATCGGACAGCCACCGAGGCAACACTGCTCTCCGTGCCCGGGATCGGGCCCTGGACCGCGTCCTACATCGCGATGCGGGCGCTCGGTGATCCCGATGGCTATCCACGCGGCGACGTGGGATTGCGCCGGGCGCTCGAACTGCGTGGGCAGCCTGCCGATCGTGCCGGTGAGGATCGGCTCGCCGAGGCCTGGCGTCCGTGGCGCTCCTACGCTGTCATCCACCTCTGGCGCAGCCTCGAGGAGCAGCCGGCTAGCGCAGCCAGGTCCTGACGATCGCGTTGGCGAAGCCGAGCCCGTACCGCACCACGGCGGGCTTCTTCGAGTGGCCGTGGAGCCGCTGCTCGACCGTGATCGGCACCTCCTTGGCGGGGATGCCGCGCTTGATCGCCTCGATCATGAACTCGGAGGTGTGGAACTGCTCCTGGCGCAGGACGAGCTGGGGCAGGACAGTGGTGCGCACCGCGCGGTAGCCGTTCGAGCAGTCGGTGACGTGGGTGCGGGTGATGAAGGAGACGAGGCGGTTGAAGAAGACGATGCCGAGCTCGCGGGCGAAGTGGTTGCGATCGGCATGGCCGAGCACACGGGATCCGTGGGCGACGTCGACCTCGCCGTCGAGCACCGGTTTGACCAGCCGCTCCATCTCGGATGGCAGGTGCTGGCCGTCGGCGTCGAGAGTGACGACGATCTCGGCGCCCGATTCGACCATCAGCCGGTAGCCGGTGCGCAGCGCCGCGCCGCCGCCACGGTTGGTGACGTGGCGGGCGACAGCGGCACCGTGCTCGGCGGCGACGTCGCCGGTGCCATCCCGCGAGCCATCGTCGACGACCAGCACCGACGTTTGCCTGCCACAGACCTCACTCGGCATCAGGTCCAGCACATAGCCGATGTTTTCGGCCTCGTTGTAGGCGGGGACGAGGATCGCGACTTTGCCCTGGAAGCGCTCCGGCAGCTTCGCCTGGCGGAACTCCTCCCAGGCCAGGCCCTCCAGCGCGGCGGAGAGCTGGCGCGAGTTGCGCGCCGCCTGCGAGAGGGCGCGCAGGGTGAGCAGGAAGAGGATGAAGATCGCGAAGACGGCGAGGCCGAGGATGCGACCGCCGTTGCCCTTCTCGAAGGAGAAGGCGGAGAGCAGCTTGTCGGTGACTTCGGTGCCGGCGACCAGCGCCAGGCCGATGCCGCAGGCGAGCAGGATCAGCACGTCGACGTTGCGCAGCGAGCGGCGGCGGATCAGCGCGTAGGCGACGAGCGCGATCGCGGCGATCAGCCCGGCGCTGCGCAGCGCCGTCAGCTCGGGGAAGCTGCCTGCCTGGAGGACCATGGACGACTGGACAATAGGGCCGCGTTCCCCCGTGACAGCGCCGCGGCGGCAAGCGGAAAGACCAGTGTCATCAGCACCTCGTTGCGGCGAGGGGCGGCCAGCGAGGCGGCGCCGACCGCGGTGACCAGCAGCAGCGGCGTCGCCATCGCCGCCAGTTGCCACCAGCGACGGCGCCAGGCGAGCACCCCGAGCCCCGCCAGAGCCAGGGCGACGGTGAGGATCTGGATCGCCCGCCCGGCGCCGCTGCTCATCGCTTCGCCGATGCCGCTGCCCCACATCCGGCCGACCTTGCGAACGGTCATCGCCAGGTAGCCGGCCGGGTCTTCCTCGAGGTAGTGGGAGAAGTTCTGCTTGCCGATCTTGCCCAGGGCGGAATCGCGGGGAAGGTCCGGGTAGCGGTCGGCGACGCGGTCGAAGAGCGGTGTCGGGTTGACGTCGTCGAGGGCCTGCGAGCCCGGCTCGAGGAAGCGGCCCAGGTAGCGCGAAGCGAGGATCGCCTTGACCCGCTGGTATTCGCCGTAGGCGGGCAGGAAGGTGCCGACGTAGAGCGCCTTGCCGCCGCCGGTCGAGATCGGCACGGTGCG
>Ga0164241_10005901_pt1 | contig 11295 bp, 11 predicted proteins | sample OricomyardsoilBY_FD_108780 | JGI IMG/M metagenome (GOLD analysis project Ga0164241, IMG submission 108780) | Backyard soil microbial communities from Emeryville, California, USA - Original compost - Back yard soil (BY) | ecosystem: Environmental > Terrestrial > Soil > Unclassified | place: USA... | reverse complement strand
CTTGCCACGACTATTATTTATTGCAGTCAAAGAAATGATGATAAATATCCATAGCAACTGGACACAAACCAGCTTGTTTCATTTTCAAAAACATGAATTTAGTACACAAATTTACTTGATTATTTCTTATATAGTTACTATCAATTAGTAGCGAATTTGGTAGTTCTAGTAATGATATCGTTCTGTAAGACGACCCATTTACTATATGATATGACCCAAATTTAAATGAAATGATTGAAAATACTTATCGGCATTGGTCAATCATTCTTTTTTCCATTCTTTTATCATCCCCATCATTTGATTTTATCGAAAGTTTGTTTTATTCTATGGGATAATTAGAAAAGATAAAACGGGCTATAAGAATTCAAAATACAAACACACAAACAAATATGCCTCTAAATCTTCGATTCGATCTACTATTCTCTAATTACTTAACAAACCTCGTTGTCAATAACCTTATCAATTCAATAACTTTTATTTATTGAGTTTAAATTGTTTTTAAACCGTCTACTATATATTGGACAGCGATTGCTGCAACTAGAACTGCAAATATCCTAGTAACGATTAGAGAACCCCTCCTACCCAGTATTTTGTAGATTGTCCCAGTTAAATAAAATACAAGATAGGTGATTCCTATCACAATCACGATTGATAGCATCGTTACGACCAATCCCGCAGTCTGATAGGAAAGTATTACAGCAGTAATGGCGCCGGGCCCTGCCAACAAAGGAAATGCCAATGGAACTACTCCCGATTCATCAGAAACAGTTCCACCAAAACTCCAACCACCATGTGTTAACAATTCTATTGAGACTACAAATAGCAATATTCCGCCTGCAATCATAAAGCTAGAAATAGTAATCCCAAAGATTGACAGAATTTGTGTTCCTACAGCTGCAAAGATCATCAATAAAGCACCTGCAGTAATAACGGTTGTTTTTAGTACCGTATTCCGTTCTTTTTTTTGCATTTTTTGAGTAATGCTTGCAAATAAGGGGATAGTACCGATTGGATTGATTACAACAAATAGAGCAATAGTGGATCTTAATAGATCGTCTCCGAAAATATTTAAAAGGGAAAATAAATCAATCAACGTAACAGAAACTATTTCTGCAATCATGCCTATAGTAGAAATCTCTTTGTTATTAAAATTCCTCTAAAACAGCAAAATACAGATCGCATCGGTAGTACTGTAATGGAAATTAAGTAAACATGATATTGCCAAGAAAATCTGAAATTGTAATGTAGAACAATATAAAAAAGATCAGAATCCAAAAAAAAACAGCAAAACAGCATATTCAACATGATAACAAAATTATTGAACAAATCCTTGTCAAAACCAAAAGAAGAAAGACAAGCGATATTGCAGTTACTGCGAATCTAACATCTGATCTCCTATTTACACGACATCAAATGAAATAGACACTTTGTAAGAGGATAAAATCTAGATAGATCAAGATATGTTATGATTTTTTTGAGGTAATCTGATTTATGATTGATGAATTAAGGATTAGTTGATTTGGATAAATTGAGAAAGGTAAAAGGATAGAATAGACTCAGTGATTTATTTAATATAGTTTCCTTACACAGTTTCAGCCATGCCATGAAGTTATACTAATTGAATTATCATCAATAACTGTTGTTCTCTTCCACTAAATTATCATTAAGAGACAGTAACGCGTGAAAAATTTTCATGGCTTATAATAAAAAAGACTTTTTCATAGTCGAAATAACTTAGAATTATTATCTCAGTGTTTAATCAAATGATTTTAATATTTCTTCATGAACTGATAAATTACCCTCGTCGACCTTAATTGATTGAGTAGGACACACTGTTACACATGCCATACACCAAATACACGCTTTTTCCCTGATGGGATCTGGTTTGTCAGTATAATCTCTTCTGCCTTCTCTGTTATTATCATCTCCGGTCCCTTCACTTATTGCATTCACCATTTCTATTGCGGGAACATCCTGTTCTGATCTATACCACTGATATACTTGAACAGGACAAGCCTCTATACATGCTCCGTCAGAAATACAAGAATCCCAGTCTACCGCTACAAAAGTTCCATGTACCCCCAAGGGGACATATTCTTCTCCTCTTGATTTGTATGCATCTTGAACATCCTTGTTGGTAGAGGATTCTGCATCTGCCCTTCCTGGACCCCAAACCAGATGAGTATAATCTCCATCTGAAGTTGAATGTTTTCCTACTGCTTTGTGATTTTTTGGAAATTCTGGATCTATTGGCATATCTATATGTTGTTAACAAAGTTGATATAAGTTAACCGGTAATTTTGAGTTTTATTCTCTCCGAGAATGAGAGGAGTTCTAAGTTACGATAAAGCTACTCGTATGAGTAATGACCTTGTCATTGCATACCTCCTCGGATACAATAAAAAAGATGGTACGGGGGATTAAGTTTCTCATTGTAGGGGTTTGGTAAAATCATGAGGATAACGTATATATTTTCAAGTTTACTTGTAAATAATTTCTAATCATAGTCATTTTTTATCTTTTAGTCTATTAACCTGTTTTTCTTTTCTTTGTTCCTTTGAAGATGGAGAATTAGGAAATTTATTTAACCAATGATTGGTCAGTCATTCGGTACTCTTAACAGACTCATACAGGTCACTCATTATTTCAGTATTTAAGACCAATTCTCTATACAACTCTCATTTTTTCTGAGCGTTTAATGTATTCTTGGTATATTTCAGTCATGGATGTAACATAAGTAATATATTCATCACACATTTCGCTCCAAGCGATAGGTGAGTTTTGTTGTCACCAATGCATAATCGATCTAAACTGATTGGGATAGTTCATGTTTCGCTATTCATTGTTGTTGGTGTTATTGTTTCCCTTTCCCTGCTTTTCCATAATAATCACAGATTCTCAATGTTTAGAGGCTTAATATTTTACAGTTTTTGTTTGATTTGTAACCTACCTAGGTTGGTAGGATTTCATAATAAAGTTATTAAAGAGCGATTTTCAACTAGATAAAACTACAGGAAGTTGGGTTATGGTTTCAAAATATGATTAACTATAAGAATATTCTACCGGTGATAACTAATTAAGAATCTATTTTGTTGAAATCTTAATAGTGTCCGTAATGAATGATTATCATGCCTATAGTTAGTGTACAAATGTATAGTGGGAAAAGTCAAAGAGAAAAAGACAGATTGGCAGAAGCAATTACGGCGGATGTAGTTAAAATATTAAACGTAAGTAAAGAAGAAGTTATAGTATTGTTTACAGAAGCAACTCATGGAAATTGGTATTCTGCTGGTGTACGTCTCTAAGGAACAACAGGAAATGCTTTAACATACTGTCCACGCACTCTGATTTAATGTATTTCCTAAAACAAGTATCGGTTTTTGTGATCTTTTATCGAATTGCTAATTGTAAATGAATAACACGGAGATGTATAAAATAGGGCAGTTAGTATAAGAATACATAGACTTGAAGACAACCCAATTTCGAAAGGTATTTGTCATTCAAGATCTGGTGAAGCATCGCTATTTCCAAGAGTAGCTAGAATGCCTAACGGAATACACGCATATAGTGTATCAGTCTATTTACTTCCCATACCAGAATAGATAGTATGACAAGGAATAATCCCAGAATAATTGCCTATCAATAGTTTGAGATTCCAAATTCCCTTAAATGGCCAGACGATAATGATGACATGAAAATTTATATCGTATTTTCATAAACATTGATGGATATTGTTTACTCGGGAGGAAGTAGTTAGTAAAATTCGTGAATGGTTAATAGCAGAAAAATGGAAACTTTCTGAATTTAGCGATGCCAATTTTCAATTGGCTTATAAAATAATTCTCTCCAGCGGGAAGGAAATTTATTTAGGGTTAGAAAAATCAGTAGACCGGATAACTATTCAAAATACTCTCCCACTACCTCCAGACATTAAAATCATTTATGAATTATCTCCCAATAAATCCAAATTCTTGAATGAGTTAAAAGTCCATCTAATGCAAATGGAAGTTTCGACGGAAATATATCCTAGTTTTGAGAAATTAGAATCCATTAATCTAGCTAATTTCATTTACTTCGATGGATTCTCAAGAAATAAACTTATCCATGAAATCCATAAATTGGCAGATGCAACAGACTTGGTATTTATCATGTGGAAAAAATTTACTGAAAGCCATCTTCCTTCTGATGGGCAGAAATCTTAGAGATCTTTATATGATTTTTCAATAGATTTGTTCTATCAGTCTATCCTCACCAGATATAGACCAGCCTCTCATGGCCAATCTTTTCATTATATAAATTCTCATTATTATAATACCTTTACAGATATTGTGTTACTCTATCCATCCTCGATTGGATCTAAAAAAAATGGATTATACAGGAATCAATCCAATTGTTGACGACATTCACCACAAGAAAATTGTATCACATTAACTAATGTGGAGTGTCTTTAATTCTCCGAATGGATTCGTTTCAAATTCTTCTAGAGGTATAGGTGACAATACAGGGGCTCCAATGTACATATCTTTAGACACAATCAATAATGAATTATCTAATCCATATTGAATTTAATCAGTAATTTGATGCTTATAAAAGGAAAGAGTGGTAGTTACAGAAATCTATAGATTTATTCTATCGAGGTAGAGACGATCAATTTATTTGGATATCTTCAATTAAAGAACAAGGATTCAAATACTTGTCTTTCGGTAAGGGTGCTAATTGTCAGATATACCAAAATGATTGAATCATCATCATTTTTTGTCAGGTTTTCAAAATTGTTTGTATACAACATTTTACTATTTTGGTAAGGAAGCATAATTATCCACTTCATAAGATTCAAATTCTTTGATATTCATGTTTAGGATGATATTATCTCCAACTTCATATGTTTTTGATTTTGGAATATCATATCTTTGTACATAATTCCCAAATACAACGATCTTATCCGTGGTTTCCTTCATTATAAAGCCTACAAAGTCTTCATTTAATATTTTGACACCTTTGCTGAACAATGAATTAGGGTACTTGCTTGGTAAGCCATGGTCAATGTTTGTGGGACGATATCGTGCATTAATTTCAGCATCAACATATGACAGACCATTTCTTTTTGCTAGATTCTTTCTTGACATTTTTTTAATTGTTAGATCCGTTAACAGATTTCTGGGAGTTGTTTTAATCTCAGAAAAATGTATATTATTTCTCCCATTTTGTTCTTCATATATGACCAAAGTATCAATGGTCTCTTTGTTTTCATACCCTAAATAAGGAGAAACCAAACTCATTACACCTCGATTAAATATTTAATAAATGTCATAACTATATACCTCTATTGAATCTATTAAGGTTATCAACCAATATCTCGTTATTAATGCGATTTAATCACTATTATATCATAAATTTTGAATGATTCCTTCTATAGAATCATAAAATTGTCATTAATCATCTTCGATAAAGAATTAGATCAAGTACTTCATGAATTCTAATAAAAAGAAGTGGTCATCTACATTTAATCAAATCTTAGAAGCATATAGCAATAACTAGTTATCAACTGTCGAATAAGTTAGGACTACATTTGTTAGTAATTGCTTATGACATTCATATTTTCTCTACTGGCAATTTATTTTGGAAAGTCCATTTAGTATATTATCTAAGGAGTTTAGCGATGGCGGTATCATATTCTAAAATCAACTAGTAATCAATGTTAGCTAGTTGGTGCCTATTAAGAAATAAAAATCTAAACAAATCGTCGACTGATTCATATCAATTAATTAAAAACAAAAGTAGTCAGCATTCACAATTTGCTATTTGTAGGTATTGGGTCTTGGTATTTAGATCTGCTATGCCATCTCAAGACCTTTATTGGCTTGCATCAATGTCTACAATCTTTTATAAAAGTATAATTTAATACGTGAATAGACCTTAAATTATTGATGGATATTGAATTATTTGTCTAGATTTTCTCTTTGTTGATATATCCTTTTCATGATCGCGACAAATTAGGAATGCTTTTCTTGAACAATTATAGAATCGGTTGTAAGTTTTATCGATTATAATGCAATTTCACCGATAGGAGGATAGTATTTGCTGCGCTTGCTAAACAAATAAATCCAAACATAAAAAAATGTGGAGTCATCTCCGTAATTATAACCCAATTAGCGATGTATAGACACCAGAATATCAAAGAATCCCATGAAAATAACAAAAACAGTTACATAAATACAATCAGGTTCTTTAAGATTCTATTCTTAATGGATCAATTTGGTTGAAGGAAATTGCACCATACTGTCTATATAACAAGATTAAAAAAATTTAGTTTTTGTTTTCACTAAATAGTTGACATTTTATCGCTTTTGATAGTTAGTATAGTCATCGATTAAACTCGAATTATGGGACTACCATCATATCGTTTATTTTCAGATACATGGTTCAGTGGGTTGGGAGGAAGTGCTCAAATGCCATCTTGTGTATGATCTTTATTCATGTTGGATGATGATACCAAACATTACTAAAAAAACTGTTCATCTTGATTCCCTAATTTTATTTTATGATCAAATAATGCTGATGGGTTATCCAGAGTTGCATCGATTAGTGTTCTATCTGATTTTATTTGTTTACTTTCGACTTTCTTAAGTTGATAGTTCCTTTGGGATAACACATTTAGTATGATACCAAGTGATTTACCCGAGACTCGCAAAGGATCAATGATAATAGTATCAATCAAATCGTTCTGAATCACACCTATAACCTGATTTAAATTCTTAGGATCTTCATGATCTGACGAACCAATGGACGAGAAAGATGCAGTAAATCTTTCTTCATTATTACCAATTTTTTCAAGACCCCTGATATATAATGTCAAATTTTCCGTCTTCATTTATTTTCAATCAATTCTCGAATTTAATAAATGTGATCAGCATCGACAAATGTATTTATCCTAAATAAATTGTTTCTAAATGAATATTTGCATTCTAATGCTTGTTATAATCATGCCTATTCGTATGATTTCCATTTTTAGTAGCCTGACTAATATTTGTGTGTGTATTATCATTTAGAACCAGTTGAAATCTCTATATTTCGATTTATAGTAACGAATAGAGCAAACTATTAGCGAAATGCTTCGTGACATATTTAATAGATACTAAATGTATATATATGATATGACAAGCGAAAAAAATTCTAATCGTATAATGATGTCTATACATTCTCTCCATAAGGCTATTGCAGCTAAGAAAAATGTCAAATAAACAAGTGGATATTTTAGTAAGTATTAAAATTTCTGAAGTCTTGATTCAAAAATTCAATAAGGTAATTGATAATTAAACAATGCAATTAACCGGCAATGACGAATTAAGAAGGTACTTGTTAGATAGAAATGATATTTTAGTATCTACAAAATTAAGTAATGAAGAGGAAATATTTAACAATGAAACAGGCGAATCTGCTATAGATAAATTTCCTAGTTCTCTTTTTAACAAAAAAGTAAGTTTATTGAATGAAGACTTTGTAGGCTTTATGATGGGAATAACAGATACCGAGATAACTATATTTGGTGATTATGATCAAAGATTTGATGTCCCAATATCAAAAGCCAGGGAAGTTAATAGTAATCTAGTCCTTGATATGGAATGGACCGAGTTTAAATCATATAGCTCAGATGCTTCATACTTCAAGTCACAGTAATTGAGGGAAAAAGATTAATGATAAATAGATTAATGCGACAAAAAGGGAAATGAGTGGGCAAATTTACTTGCACATTCTCTATGTGGAGTAGAGGAGGTCAGACTATGCACATAAGAAGATGGATAGCGTCATATTTAGTTACTAATGAGGCTCGGATGTTAATTGACAAGCTTTTGAACTTGAGAAGAAGATAAAAAAATTTTGGACAAATTGTTGTAACGCCACCTTTAAGGACGGTGTAGAAGAACAGTATTCCAAATTCAATATTCTATAATCATTGTGGTTAATCATTACCAATCTCAAATTAATGCAGAATATTCAATCATGCAAATCCAAATGACGCAATATTCTGTATCATTGTGGAAATAATATTGTTCAATAAGTGATATATGCATTCTATCTAAGTGTGGATCCAAGAATTAATGCGATCTATAATTATATAAAAAAACGAATTGAATTATGAATTTTAGTGCTTTACGTTAACTAATCTGGTTTAGGATCTTACTCAATTAGCTCTGAATATAGATCTTACAAGAACTCGAATGAACAAATCATTTGTTCTGTCGTCATAAAGTTTTCAATATGGTATTCTGGAAATGCCAAATACGAGAGAAGATACGCTCGTGAAGAATTCATACAAATTATCTATAAATAATTGATTCCATTTACCTTGAATTCAATTTGAGATGCTGGAAGACCATCCAAAGTAGTGGATATCTCTCCTTTAATGCGAAGATCCTTGAATAATTTTCTCCTTATTTCAGCGGGAGTATCATTTGAATGTGAAATTTTAACGACTAGATCAACCACAGAAATGATGAATTTGGCAATTATGTCAATGGAAGTAGACTTTGAAAATATACAACGTTCTTTCCATTAAGTTCTCTCTTAATTATCCATACGACAGGGTAGTCTATCTTGAACCGAAGACTAGAATCATTAAATTCTATAAAATCACCTTTGATATTCTTACCTTGGAAATCGGAATTGCCTGTTATGTCGGATCCTAAAGAATATATAAATTCAGAGGAATTTATCATTGGTTACGATATTGGCAGGTGTTCTGTATGCTCATTTGATTTAGAAATAAATCTTATGGTATATGACTTGTTTCCTAAAATACAATGACATTCAAGTGATACATTCCATCCTTAAAATGAGACATCCAATGCCAAGTCTTTCTATTGATCACTAACGGTTTAGAATCGTCTAACAAAAAATCTGGCTTGCTTTTCCAGTTTAATCTTTACGTCATTTTTATTTTTTGGATATACAACAGTATTATCTTCCAAATAATCAAAAAATTTCATCAAACTAGCAGGATATTGTCTTTTAGCTTCAGATTATTTGAGTGCATATAAGAGAGGTTAAAGGATCATTATCAAACATCATGTTGTCATTTTTGATGATATATGCAGCTTTGTCTGACTTTATGGACCTCTCAAAGACCACGGCTCCCTCGTTATTAAGAAAAAACAAGATGACGAGTTCTGATGGACAACCTTATCTTCATTCTCATTAGCATTCATATTGTTACCATTAGAATAATTTAGTTGCGATGAATCCTACAATAGTGACTCACACTTTGTTTAGACCAAAAGCAAATCTTGGCCTATTCTAGCAATTCAGCTAATCTTACTATATCTAGAGATCCCTTGCAAATATAAATAGAAATACTAGGGACAGCATGGACTCAAAGCCTATGACATAATTCTGTAAAAATAATGAAAAATTTGACTCTAGTTTGTGACAAAATAGATATTTTTGAGAAATTAGGTCATAATTTGTGACATAGATGCTTTTACGTTTGAATGTTTATATGCTTTGGTATCCTTTATCAAGTATGTCCACACGACCATCTGTGATGGTAGTGGACGATGAGGAGGAACTAGCAAATCTTTATAGAATATTTCTTGAGAGGTCTGGTTTTAATTCTGTTTCTTTCACCGATCCCCTGTCAGCCCTTGAACATTACCGCCAAAATTATGATAAATACTCTTTAGTAATTACGGATTGGAAAATGCCTAATCATGATGGAATACAGCTTGCTAAAAAGATTAGGGAATACAATGATACTGTGAATATTCTTCTAATAACTGCATTTTGTACTGACGAGTCGTTTAAGGACGAGGTTTACCGAGAAGCCTTTATCTCGGATGTAATTGAAAAGCCATTTAAATTCAAAGAGCTAGGGCCGCGAATAACTGAACTATGTATCAGCAAGGTTCAGTAAATGTCGAAGATTGGATCATTTATTGTAATTGACGAAACCGATCTAAAACTTATCGAATTGATGATCTCAAACCCTGCTATCAATAACAACAGGCAAATGTCAACAAAGTTGGGGATATCCCTTTCAACTGTTCAGAGACGTCTAAGAAATTTGATCCAAAAAAGAGTATTAGTATCCAAATTTCATGTTGATTATGAAAAGATTGGGTATAGAACCGGACTCATTCATGTATTTAAAATGAAAGGTAACTCAAACGAAACTGTTAAGGCAATATCTAAACTTAAAGGAATCACCTCAATTGAAAACCATATTGGTGATTCACATATTCTAGTCGGTGTAGTATATAAGCTGAGCAGCGATCTCTCTGATGTCTTAGATGGTATCACACAAATGGAGAGTGTCCAGCGAATAACATGGTCAGAGCGAATACCCAATTCTCCACCAAATATGGACACACTTGTTCCACGATTATAATACCTATGTGTATTTTTGTATTAATGTTCTCCAGAATGTATTTATATCATTAAAAAAAGCAGTCTGAATGTAAAATAGGTACAAACAACACGACAATAAATTAGGAAGATAAAAAAGGGCAACCAAAAAAGTCTATGACGGATTGGTTTCTTTACCACCTGAATCAATGAAATATACAATGATTACAGAGGAAGAAGGAATAGAAGAACACTTTCAAATAGGTGCTGTCGCGATAACATCAAAAAATATTTGACGGGCTTAACGTATTGTTACTATATATGTAGCTGGTTCGCTGGAAATCATGAGGATATCCTCATGAGTTACCTTTTGAAAATGGGTTTGTTTTTTTAGATAAATTTCTTACATGGATAAAAAAGACAAAGGTCAGAAAACTGAATTTAATTTTAGTATTGATTAATTTAAAAATTTTGAGTTTATTTAGCTCTAAAAGGAAAAACCAATGAGCTAAATTTTTTCTAGTCTTTGGTTTTTCTTATTTCGCTGTTAATGAGTTGTGGACTTTGTGGTAGTGTTGGTAGATGTGTTTACGTTTGAACTGGCTGCTGCTACATCTTGAACTTCTGCTGCAAATTGTCTTGAATTTTGTTCAAATACTCTTGCTGTGTTTACTCCTGTGTTTGATATGTGTCTTGAAACGTCCTTTGCTTGTTGTAGTAATGGTTTCCATGCATCAAGGGTTGAGAAAATAACGTTGTTTGAAAGTCTAATAGTTGATACCGTATTGTCTGCAACGTTACTAACAAATCTTGTATATGCTCTCATTGCTGCATCAGGAGAATAGAAGTTGGTAACTGATCCATTGTATATCTCATTGTATGGCCTCCATGCTGATTGGAGGGAATTGACTACTTCTTTTTGAGATTCAAGATATTCTTCTGATATCTCTTTTG
>Ga0164241_10005900_pt1 | contig 11298 bp, 13 predicted proteins | sample OricomyardsoilBY_FD_108780 | JGI IMG/M metagenome (GOLD analysis project Ga0164241, IMG submission 108780) | Backyard soil microbial communities from Emeryville, California, USA - Original compost - Back yard soil (BY) | ecosystem: Environmental > Terrestrial > Soil > Unclassified | place: USA... | reverse complement strand
GCGGATGAGGCACAAAGGGGGCTGTATTTGATGATGAACTCGCTTCGCTCGTTCATGCGCCGAAGTCCTTTCGGAAGTGACGGACGGCACTTTGTACCGGCATGGGTGTCAGCCCGCCCATCGCGAAGAGCGAGCCGTCGGTCATCAGTTCACACAGGTCGTCGAGCAGGACGAGGTTCTTCCGCCGATCCTCACCGGCCACGATCCGGTCGATCGTCTCGACGCCGCGGACCGCGCCGACCCGGCACGGCGTGCACTTGCCGCACGACTCGGCCGCACAGAACTCGAACGCGAACCTGGCCATCGCGGCCATGTCGACGGTCTCGTCGAACACCACGATCCCGCCGTGCCCGACCATCGCACCGGCCGCCGCGAACGCCTCGTAGTCCATCGGCAGGTCGAACTGCTCGACCGGCAGGTACGCCCCGAGCGGGCCGCCCACCTGAACGGCCCGCACCGGGCGGCCCGACGACGTACCGCCGCCGAAGTCGTTCACCAGTTCGCCGAGGGTGATGCCGAACGCGGTCTCGACGATCCCGCCGCGGGCCACGTTGCCGCCGAGCTGGAAGACGCTTGTGCCGAGCGACCGGCCGGTCCCGTACGCCGCGTAGGCCTCGGCACCCTCGGCCACGATCACCGGGACTGTTGCCAGCGACAACACGTTGTTCACCACCGTCGGGCGGCCGAAAAGCCCTTCCAGTGCAGGGATCGGGGGCTTGGCTCGGACCTGACCGCGCTTGCCCTCGAGGCTCTCGAGCATCGAGGTCTCCTCACCGCAGATGTAGGCGCCGGCGCCGACGCGGACCTGCAGGTCGAAGGCGAACCCGGAGCCGAGAACGTTGTCGCCGAGCCACCCCTGCGACCGGGCGATGTCGATCGCGGCCCTGAGCGTCGCCACCGCGTCCGGGTACTCGGAGCGCAGGTACACGTACCCCTCCGAGGCCCCGACGGCGAACGCCGCGATCGTCATCCCCTCGATCAGCGTGAACGGATCACCCTCGATCAGCATCCGGTCCGCGAACGTGCCGGAGTCGCCCTCGTCCGCGTTGCAGCAGACGAACTTGACGTCGGACTCGGCGCCGAGCACGGTCCGCCACTTGATGCCGGTCGGGAACCCGGCGCCGCCGCGGCCTCGCAGGCCGGAGTCGACCACGGTCTCCACGATCTCGGCCGGCGTCCACGTCAGCGCCTGCCGCAGTCCGCGGAGTCCGCCGTACGACGTGTAGTCCTCGACGGAGAGCGGATCGGTCACCCCGACCCGGGCGAAGGTGAGCCGCTGCTGCCGCTTCATCCACGGGAGTTCGTCGACGAGGCCGAGGTACGCACCGATGTCGCGCACGGCACTCTCGAGCATCCCGGCCGCGACCAGTCCGTCGACATCCTCAGGAGCCACCGGTCCGTAGCCGACACGCCCCTCGGCCGTCTCGACCTCGACCAGCGGCTCCAGCCAGAGCATGCCGCGCGAACCGTTGCGGACGACCTCCACCTCACCGCCGACCGCCGCGATCCGCTCAGCGACCTCATCCGCACCGACCGACCGCGCCGCGGAGTCGCGGGGGACATAAACCTTCATCGGGCCTCCCCGAGCAGAGCGTCGAGCCGTGCCCGCGTCACGCGACCGTGCAGCTTCTCGCCGACCTGGACAGCCGGGCCGAGCGCACAGTTGCCGAAGCAGAAGACCTCGTCGAGAGTGATGCGGCCGTCATCGGTGGTCTCGCCGAACTTGCAGCCGATACTCCGTTGGGCATGCTCGGCCAGATCGGCCGCGCCGACCGAGCGGCAGGCCTCCGCCTGGCAGATCGCCACCGTCGTCCGGCCGGCCGGCGCCCGACGGAAGTCCTTGTAGAAGGTGACCACGCCGTGCACCTCGGCGACGGCGATGTTCAGCACGTCGGCGACGACCGGGATGTCGGCCTGGTCGACGTACTCCAGTTCCTCCTGGACGGCATGCAGGATCGGGATCAGCGATCCCCGGAGCCCTTGCAGTTCGGTGGCTATCTCGCGCACTCGTCGGGCACGCCCGGGAACCGGGACGGAGGCAGCGGCCACGACCTCACTCGTCATGTATACAACATTCCGTCGCCAGCATGCCACGGTCAAAGCAATGCTGCCTATCAGGTGATAGCCACCACCTATCAACCGCCGTACCCGAACTGAACCCCGCACCCCACAGCGCGCCACAAATCCGCCCAGCCGTGGATCCGGGTCCCCGGCAAGCGCATCTGGCTGTCCACATCCACGACTCGGTACGCCGACCGGCCGGGTGGCGTGCCGAGAGCAGGCAGTGCTCCCGCCGATCGCTCTCCGGGGCGAGTGCTTGCCCAACCGGGGAGGAACACTGCCCGAATCAACGGGCGAATCCTCCCCAATCCACGGGCTGTGAACCCTGGACACGGCGGCACAGACACACCGTCTCCGCCCAGTCGCGGATCCGGGTCCTCGGCCGTCCTACCCGGCAACCCGCATCCACGACTCGGTACCGGCGGCCGGCCGAGAGGGGATAGTCGTGCAGTTCGCCTCGGAGATGCTCGTCGGCTCGCCGGAGGGCGAGGACCGGTGGTCTGCGGGGAAATGTCGAGGTGGTGCGGGGTGGTCCGACGTCTGGGGCATGGACGACTACGGAGTGACCGGTGCGAGCACCGGGGTCGAGGTGGTGTTGAGGGTTTCCGTCGAGCAGGTGTGGGCGGGAATCACGGCGATCGATCGGTACGGCGAGTGGAGTCCGGAGTGCTGTTACGGCGCCTGGCTCGACGACCGGATCGTCGCGGGCGCACGGTTCGAGGCGCGGAACAGGTTCGCGGACGGGTTCGAGACGTACGTGACCTGCGTGGTCACGGCGGCCGAGGAGGGGTGTCGCTTCGGTTGGGATGTGTACGGCGGCGAGGAGGAGCCGTTCGCGCATTGGGAGTACGAGCTACGCACGGAGGGCGCGGGGACGGTGGTCCACCAGACCTTCACCCACGGGCCGGCCAACAGCGGAATGCGGGTCGGCGTGGAGCGAGACCCTGCCCGGGCGGCCGAGGTCATTCAGGGGCGACTGGATCAGTTGGCCACGAACATGCGGGCGACGTTAGGCGCTATGGAGGAGGCGCTTCGGTCAGGAGGCGGCGGTGTCGGCTGAGGTGGGCGGGGCCACCCACAGGCAGTCGGCGGTGCCGTCGCTGACGTGCCGGCTGTAGATGTCGACCTTGTGGGTGATGACGTTCAGGCACTCGTTGAGTTCCTGGATCTGGGCGGTGACGTGGTCCTGGTGGCTGCGGAGCAGGGCCAGCCGGTCCTGCTCGTTGCCCGGGCCGCGGCGGACCAGATCGGTGTACTTGCGGATGGTGTCGAGCGGCATCCCCGACGAGCGGAACTTGATGCACATGTCGAGCCAGTCGACATCGTCCTCGGTGTAGACGCGCCGCCCGTTCGACTCGCGGCGGACCGGATCCGCGAGCAACCCTTCGCGCTCGTAGAACCGCAGCGCGTGCACACTCAGCCCGGTCCGCTCCGCCACCTGCCCGATGCTCAGCCCCATGTCCGGCACCCTAACCGCTGAGCAGGGGCTTGAGAGCGGTGAGAGCCTGCTGTACGTCGGCCTGCGTGGAGTAGATGTGGAACGACGCACGGAGCTTGCCGTCGCGCACCGCTGCGCGGATTCCGGCTGCCTCGAACGCCTCCTGGGCGCCGGGAAGGTTGGTACTGACGATCGCGGAGTTCGACGGCGGCAGGCCGAGACCGGCACGGAACTCGTTCGTCAGTTCGAGGTTGTGCCGGTTGATCGTCTCGACGCCGATCTGCTCGACCAGCTCGAGCGCGGGCGCGGCACCGACGAAGCAGAACCACGCCGGCGACTGGTCGAACCTCCGGGCGTCGTCGGCGAGCGCCATCCGGGTTCCGTAGTACGAGCCGTGCACGTCCCGGGCGGCGTACCAGCCGGCGGCCGTCGGGCGGCAGAGCTCCTGCAGGCGTGACGAGAGGTAGCCGAGCGTCGCGCCGCGCGGTGACATCAGCCATTTGTAGGTGTGGGCGACGAGCGCATCGATGCCGTCGACGGTCAGCGGCAGCCAACCGAGCGCCTGGCTCGCGTCGATCACCACCAGCGCACCGATCTCCTTGCTGGCAGCAACCACCGCGGCCAGGTCGAGGACGACACCGGTCGACGACTGGACCGCACTGACAGCGACCACGTCGACACCCGGGCGGATCGCGTCGACCAACTGGTCGCCTGGTACGCCGACCACCTCGACGCCACGGTCTTCGTGCACCTTCCACGGGAAGACGTTCGACGTGAACTCGACGTCGTCGGTCAGCACCTTGGCACCGTCCGGGAGGGCAGCCGCGATCGGCACCAGGGCGGCGGACACCGTGCTGCCGACGAAAACATCGCGAGGGTCGGCACTGACCAGACGTGCGAAGGACTCCCGGGACCGGGTCGTCGACGTATCCCACGGCTCCCAGCTCGTCGCGCCGACCCGCCAGTCGGACAGCGCGGCCTGCAACGCCTCCCAGGCCGGCCTCGGCGGTAAGCCGTACGAGGCGGTGTTCAGCCAGCCCGGCTCCGGATCCCACAGTCCCGCGAACTCGTCGACACCGCCCACGTGCACTCCCTCGCTCGTCGTCGCCCTCCACCCTACGGAGCGCGGTCCCAGCCGGCCGTCGTACAGGGTGAGGGTGAGTGACTTGACCTAGACAGCGGTCTAGCTCATAGCGTCCCGAACATCAGGAGCCACTACCCGAGGAGTTCGTTTCATGCGCTACCGCACGTTGGGTGGGACCGGGATCGAGGTCAGTGTGCACTGCCTCGGAACCATGATGTTCGGTGCCGTCGGCAACCCCGACCACGAGGACAGTGTCCGGATCATCCACACCGCCCTGGACCAGGGCATCAACTTCGTCGACACCGCGGACATGTACTCGGCGGGCGAGTCCGAGGAGATCGTCGGCAAGGCGCTGAAGGGGCGCCGCGACGACGTCGTCCTGGCGACGAAGGTGCACTTCCCGATGGGCGAGGGACCCAACCGCGGCGGGAACTCGCGGCGGTGGATCGTTGAGGAGGTCGAGAACAGCCTGCGCCGGCTGGACACCGACTGGATCGATCTGTACCAGGTGCACCGGCCGGACCACACGACCGACATCGAGGAGACGCTCTGGGTGCTGTCCGATCTGGTCAGCCAGGGCAAGATCCGCGCGTTCGGCTGTTCGACGTTCCCGGCCGAGGAGATCGTCGAGGCGTATCACGTCGCGGAGCGCCGCGGGTACGGGAAGTTCCGTACCGAGCAACCGCCGTACTCGCTGCTCAGTCGCGGGATCGAGCGGTCACTGCTGCCGACCTGCCGGCGCCTCGGCATGGGCGTGCTGACCTGGAGTCCGCTCGCGTGGGGATTCCTGTCCGGTGCGATCCGCAAGGACCGTCCGGTCGACCTGACCATCGGCCGCGCGGCGCTGGCACCCGAACGCTTCGACCCTTCGATCCCCGGCAACGCGGCGAAGTTCGAGGCCGTCGAGCAGTTGGTCGAGGTCGCCGAAGGCGTCGGCCGGACGCTGCCGGAGCTCGCCCTCGCCTTCGTCACCACCCACCCGGCGGTCACCTCGGTCATCAACGGCCCGCGCACGATGGAGCAGCTCACCGGCCTGCTCAAGGCCGTCGACCTCACCCTGGACGACGCCACGCTGGACCGCATCGACGAGATCGTCCCGCCGGGCACCGACATCTACGACTCGAACGGCGCCTGGCCGTGGCCGTCACTGACCCCCACCGCCCGCCGCCGTCCGCTGTCCGACCGGTGAGGTGCGGACCGCCAGGCCATCACAATCCATCCAAGCGGCGCCGAGTCGCGCTTGGCGGGGTCCCGAGTCCCCCGTTGTGATGGCCTGGCGGTTCGGCTCTCCTACTTGCCCGCCTGCAGCGCGGTCCATATCGCCCGGGCCGACCACGCCGTCGACGTCCAACTGCCTCGTGCGCTGGTAGTCCCCGGCGGCGGTCTCGGTGGCGGGTCCGAACTGACCGTTACAGAGTGGTTAGGTTTTGACAGCGCGTGTGTGGATCTTCGCGATCAGCGCCTGCAGGGTCGCCCGCTCGGCCTCGGTCAGCGGCTGCAGGGTCGCCTCCTCCGCCTCCCGGATGACGCGGTGCGCCGTCGTCAACGCGTTCCGGCCCTTCGTCGTCAGGGTGATCCGGTAGCGGCGCCGGTCCTGCGGGTCCCGCTCCCGTTGCACCAGTCGCTTCTCGATCAGGTCGTCCATCAGGCGAACCATGTCGGCGGCGTCGATCCCGAGCGCTGCCGCGAGCACGTTCTGCGCGGCCAGGCCGAGCTCGGCCAGCTCCGCGAGGGCGGCGTACTCCCACAGCGTGAGGCCCGGGCGCTCGGCCAGCCGGTCGGCGATCGCGCGCCGGCTCGCCACCGCCACCTTGTGCAGCACGAAGGTGGTGATTCCGGTGAGCGTCTCCATCGGCCTATTGTAGGCTGAGACCAATCGTTGGCCACTACCAACTAATGGAGAGATTCACGATGGATGCGCTCTACCCGCGGCTGCTGGTCCGCGACTTCCCTGCCGCCGTCGACTTCTACCGGCCCGCACTGGCCGAGCTGTACGGCATCGAGCCGGTCAAGGTGATCCCCGAGGCGCAGTACGCGAACTGGGATCTCGACGGCCAGGCCGGTCTGGTCCTGTTCGGCCGGGCGATGATCGCCGGCACCATCGGTACGACCGAACTCCCGGCCGAGGCGCCGGCGCAGGACGCGATGATGCTCGTGCTCAAGGTCGACGAGGTCGACCCGGCGGTCGAGACGCTGGAGAAGCTCGGCGCGACCGTGCTGAACCCGCCCCAGGACCGCCCGCAGTGGGGGCCGAACCTGCGCAACGCCCACCTGCGCGCGCCCGACGGCACCCTGCTCGAGGTCCAGTCGTACTGAGGCGTGTTTTTCAATCGTTGAAAAGAGGGCACCGGGGTGGTGAAGCTCAACAAGGAGATGTGAGGTCGATGGCAGCCCTGCCACAGTCCATCCGTAACGCGTCGGAGCCCTGGACAGCGAAAGAACTCAGCAAACTCAAGTCTCTGGCCGCGGAGAACCTGCCGCCCTCGGTGATCGGCCTCCGGCTCGGCCGCCCCGAAGGAGCGATCCTCAGCAAGGCCGTCCAGGCGGGAATCACGCTCACTCCCCTGAATCGCCCGCCGTACGGCGTCTGACCCGGGCCGGTCGTCGTACCGTGGAGGTACGGGGACGATCCCAGGGGAGGGTGTCATGAGTTTCGACAGGCCCGGCGTACCGCATCCCGGTCACGAGATGGACCCGAACATCGACCAGGCTCTGGTCGAGGAGGGCGTCGAACTGACCGACCACGAGCCGGACATCCCGGATCACCCGGGCGGTCGCTCGGCCGGCCCGCAGCCGAACCCACCCCGGCGCCCACCGCACGAGGTGCCGCCGGAGGATTCCGCCGACGACAGCTGACCGGTCCCAGCCGCCGCGTGCATTACCGTGTGTGCCCATGACCGGTGGTTGGGGGTGGCGCCATGGCTGTGACGATGCGTGACGTGGCGCTGCATGCCGGGGTGTCGCCGAAGACGGTCTCGAACGTGATGAACGGCTATCCGTACATCCGCGAGGAGACCCGGACCAAGGTGCTCGCCTCGATCGCCGCGCTCGGCTATCAGATGAACATCTCCGCCCGGAACCTCAAGTCCGGCCGGACCGGCATCATCGGCCTGGCCGTGCCGGAGCTCAGCCTGCCGTACTTCGGCGAACTCGCCGACGCGGTGATCGAGGCCGCCGAACAGCACGGGCTGACAGTGATGATCGAGCAGACCGGCGCGGACCGCGACCGCGAGCTGACCGTGATCAAGCGGCCCCGCGGCCACCTGGTCGACGGCCTGCTGTACAGCCCGCTCGGCCTCGGACAGGAGGACATCGGGCACCTCAGCACGTCCGCACCGATGGTCCTGCTCGGCGAGCGCATCTTCCACAGCCCGGTCGACCACGTGATGATCGACAACGTGGCCGGTACCAAGGCCGCGGTCGAGCACCTGCTGCAGCTCGGCCGACGCCGGATCGCGGTCCTAGGCGTGCACCCCGGCGAGAAGATCGGCACGGCCGGCATCCGGTACGGCGCCTACGCCGAGGCGCTCACCCAGCACGACGTCCCGGTGCCGGAGGAACTGGCCTTCCACGCGGGCAAGTGGCACCGTTCGACCGGCGCGGAGGCGATGGAGGCACTGCTCGACACCGGCGCGAAGTTCGACGCCGTGCTCGCGCTGAACGACACCCTGGCCCTCGGCGCGATCCGGGTGCTCACCCGGCACGGCATCCGGATCCCCGACGACGTCGCCGTCGTCGGCTTCGACAACATCGACGAAGCGCAGTACAGCACCCCCACCCTGACCACGGTCGACCCCGGCCGCACCCAGATCGCCCGCACCGCGGTCGATCTGCTGGTCCAGCGGATGGCCGGCGACGAGTCCGAACACCGGGAGATCGTCGCGCCGTACGAGTTGCACACCCGCGAATCCACCCTCGGCACGAGCTGACCCCGCCGAGCCCTTGACGGTCCCCGAGCACCCGGGCATCATCTCTACACCGATGTAGTACACCGATGTAAAGGTGCCTCGCATGGTTGACGACCGCCCTCCTCGTCCACGGCGCAGAGCAGTACTTGGTGGCATGCTCGGCGCCCTCGCACTCACCGGTTGCGGCAGCCTCGGATCCCGGCCGCGGGTCCGGGAGTGGAACCTGTTCGGCGGCGGCGACGGCGCCCGGCTGCTGCAGATCCACCAGCAGTTCGTCGCCGAACACAAGGACATCGACTTCGAGGCCCACACGCTCGCCTGGGGTCCGCCGTTCTACACCAAGCTCGCGATGTCCGCTGCCGGCGGCCGCGCGCCCGAGGTCGCGACGCTGCACCTGTCGCGGCTGAAGGGCTTCAGCCCGACCACGATGCTCGACCCGATCCCGGTCGACCTGCTCAACGAGGCCGGCGTCAGCGAGTCCGACTTCCTGCCGGAGATCTGGAACCGCTGTGTGGTGGACGGGAAGCTGTACGCCGTACCGCTCGACCAGCACCCGTTCGTCCTGTACTACAACACCGAGATCTGCAAGAAGGCCGGACTGCTCGGACCGGACGGCAAGATCAAGCCGGTCAAGGGCGTCACCGAGTTCCTCGACATGCTCAAGGCGGTCAAGGAGACCACCGGCAAGTACGCCGCCTCGGTCGAGACCACCAACCCCTGGCGGATGTGGTGGACGCTCTACGGCCAGCTCGAAGGCAAGTTCTTCAGCGACGACGGCAAGCAGCTGATCCTGGACGACGCCAAGGGACTGGAAGCCCTGGAACTGATGGCGAAACTCGCCAACGACGGTCTCACGCCCCGGTCGTCGAACTACCCCGCGCTGGTCGCCCAGTTCACCAACGGGGACGCCGGCCTGAGTTTCAACGGTGAGTGGGAGGTGACGACGTACCAGACCGCGAAGATGCCGTTCAGCATGGCGCCGTTCCCGGTCGTATACGACGTCCCGAGTTTCGCCGGGGACTCGCACACGTTCGTGCTGCCGCACCAGGCCAAGCGGAACAAGGACGATACGACGGCGACGATCGAGTACATCGCCTGGATCCTCAAGCACAGCGCGGAATGGGCCGCGGGCGGACACATCCCGGCGTACCAGCCGGTGGCGAAGAGCCCGGAGTACCTGAAGCTCAAGCCGCAGGCGGAGTACCGCAGTGTCGCGCCGAACGTGCTCTACGACCCCGACGGGTGGTTCAGCGGATCGGGTGCGCAGCTCGAGAACGAGGCCGGCGCCGCCTTCAGCGGTGTCTTCTCCGGCCAGGCGACGCCCAAGGCGGCACTCGCGCAGTTCAAGGCCGCCACCCAGAAACTCCTCGACACCCCGTCCCCGGTCTGAAGGAGGTCACTCATGGCCGTACAAACCCAACCTCGCATCACGACGAGTACGCCGGCGATCGCGGCGAAACCGGGGACGGGCAAACCCTGGAAGGAACGCTGGGGCGGGCTGTTCTTCGTCGCGCCGTTCCTGCTGCTGTTCGCCGTCTTCATGATCTGGCCGGTCGTGTCCGGGCTGTGGAACAGCTTCTTCAACACCAGCCTGGCCGGGGTGAAGCACGAGTTCCTCGGCCTGCAGAACTGGCGGGAGATGTTCGGTGACCCGGCCGTCTGGTCGTCGCTGAAGAACACACTCGTCTTCACCGCGATGAGCACGCCGCCACTGGTGATCATCGCGCTGGTGATGGCCCTGCTGGCCAACCGCAAAGGCCTGCTGGGCTGGCTGTTGCGCTTCTCGTACTTCGCTCCGTTCGTCCTGCCGGCCACGGTCGTGACCCTGATCTGGGTGTGGATCTACCAGCCCGGGTTCGGCCTGGTGAACGGGCTCCTGACGGCCGGCGGCTTCGCGGAGATCGACTGGCTGAACACCGAGAACCGGGCCATGCTCGCGGTGGTGATCACGACCGTCTGGTGGACGGTCGGGTTCAACTTCCTGCTCTATCTGGCCGCCCTGCAAGGGATTCCGGCCCAGGTCTACGAAGCGGCCGCGATCGACGGCGCGAACGGGCGGCAGCAGCTCGTCCGGATCACGCTGCCGCTGCTGAGCCGGACCACCGGGCTGATCGTCGTACTGCAACTGGTGGCGTCGCTGAAGATCTTCGACCAGATCTACCTGATGACCGACGGCGGACCGAACTACGCGACCCGTCCGATCATCCAGTACATCTACGAGAACGGCTTCACCAACTACCGGATCGGCTACGCGTCGGCGGTCTCGTACATGTTCTTCGCGATCATCGTGGTCGTCGCGGTGGCGCAGTTCAAACTGTTCTCCGGCCGGAAGGAGACCGGCGAATGAGGACCTCGTGGACCTTCCCGAAGGTGGCGACCGTCGTCGGTGCGGTGATCCTGGCGATCGTCTGGCTGGTGCCACTCCTGTGGGCGCTGGACACCTCGCTCAAGCCGGAGCCGGAGACGACCAGGTCACCGATCACTTGGTTGCCCAACGCACCGACCACCGACGCCTACAGCAGCGTCATCGATCAGGGTGACCTGATCCGCTGGTTCTTCAACAGCAGCGTGGTGTCCGTCCTCGTGACCGCGCTGACGCTCCTGGTCTCGGTACTCGCCGCCTTCGGGTTCTCGCGGACCACCTTCCCCGGCCGGCGGGTGTTGTTCGGGCTGATCATCGCCGGCATCCTCGTGCCGCCGCAGGTGCTGATCGTGCCGCTGTTCCAGGAGATGACCGGGCTCGGCCTGGTCGACACCTACTGGGGCATCGTGCTGCCGCAGGTGGTCGCGCCGGTGATGGTGTTCGT
>Ga0164241_10005899_pt1 | contig 11299 bp, 15 predicted proteins | sample OricomyardsoilBY_FD_108780 | JGI IMG/M metagenome (GOLD analysis project Ga0164241, IMG submission 108780) | Backyard soil microbial communities from Emeryville, California, USA - Original compost - Back yard soil (BY) | ecosystem: Environmental > Terrestrial > Soil > Unclassified | place: USA... | reverse complement strand
TCACTGGATCTTCTGATTCCACCTGATACTACAGCTTCTCCTGCTATATTCATTAGATCGACAATTAAAGTAGAATCTACAGGTTTTTCTTTATTTAAATAACTATCTAATAAATTTGTAGTTTTTTCTATCAATGTTTGTAAAGGTTGAGACCCCGGACAAATGCCACCAAACCCTAAAATAGGAGTGCCTGCAGGACGAATTTTAGATAGGTCGAAAAATCCCGGAAGAGTGTCCTTCCTCACATAGCTGTCTAAAATTCTTTTAAATACTTCCACCCACCCTTCTCGAGAGTCCTCTACAATATGGGTTTCGGATTTAAGGACTCTAGGTTCCTTTAAAAAAAGTACATCTTCTGCACCTAATGTATCAAACCCTACACCCACCCCAAACATAGACATATCCATTAGCCATACAAAGGGGGCCGAAAAATCATTTGATAGATTTTCCGTAGTAACAAATGCACAATTATTTAAAGCGGCAGATCCCTTTTTAAATAAAAACTCTGTACCCATAGCCCATAAACCTCTACCTGGAGGTAGAAATTTAAAATCAAAAATTAGTTTAAACATCTCTTGAGCGGACTTCTTAGCCTGTCTCTCATTCCAAGGTGTACTAATTAATTTGCAATGTCGTTTTTGTAGAAGAAAACAACCTTCTACTACTCGCTTAACTGTTTGCCACCAAACCTCATTTTTACCATTAGGTAGAGGTCGGGAATAAGTTCGGAAATAAACAAATTGTCCTAATGAGCCCCAATTAACAGGACGCTTTTTATATTTATCAATGAAGGTTTCTGGAAGGGAAAATTCTATACCATCAAATTCCATTATATATACCTAACTCCTCAATTTTTAAAGCAAATTTTTCAGCCTCATCTTGGGTTTTAAAACTGTACCTAACTAACCAATGTTTATTTCCACAAGAACGAGAGTTAGTGTAAGTTACTAAATCCACAAGACTTTGAGTATTAGATGAATTTCTACGATTCTTTTGATTTTTAGAGGAAGAAACCCACCTGCAATTAGTAGGTTCATAATTACCATTATTATTTTCTCGATCTAGTTGCAAATTTTCCTTATAACCCTGAATAACATCGTTATAAAAATTCTCAAATGACTCTAACCATTTTTCACAAACTTTAATCCCTCTGCCTCCATAGTTAGAGTAATCTTTATTTTTTTCACTATAGCACCGTTCAATCATATGTTTATAGGTATGATATAATTTAGTGTTAGATTTTCCATGAGTCATTCTATAAGTGTTGCCCTTTAACATCTCTCTTCTTTTTTCCTGTCTATAACACCCACAGGACATGGTTCTGTTACTCTTTAAATAATTTCCAACTACATCTCGTACAGTACCACAATCACATTTAGATACCCACCAACTTCGTCTGAATTTATCAGTATAGGAGTATCCTAATACCACCCATCGATTAAATCTTTTCCCAGTTAAATCCTTTCGTGTAGGTGCCATACAAATATAAACCTATTTAACTTCCTTATTTTTTAAACTATTAACTACAGATTGTCTACTTTCCTCTATGATAGCTAGAGCAGTAGCCTCTGGAAATTGACTGGATTGAGCTACTAGTTTAGCATAAAGTTCAGGATTAGATTCGCCATTTTGTTGAGCTAATAGCAGTTCAATAACTTCTCTTTGGAAATCAAATTCCTTTATCCATTGCTCTTTAGATTTTATTGGTAAAATACTCATAGAGTGTTTATCTTCTTTTGTAATTTTGCAATTTGCTTCTCTAGTTTTTCTTTTTGCTTTTCCATATCTTTCTTTTTAAGTTCTTCTCTATATAGATAAGCTTTATTAATATCTACTTGATAAATAGTATTCCATTTATTCCAATCAGCTAAATCCTTTTCAAACTCCTTCCTCAAAGATTGTCTTCTATTTTCTGTAGCTAGTTTATCATATGCAACTAGAGAGTTATATTCTACCATCATTTGATCGTAGGTTATATTTAATTGATCTGCCCACTCACATATGTTTTGTAGAGTATAAAATTCACAAAGTTCCTTCTCGACCCTTATTGGATATGTGATTTCTATATATGAAGGTCTATCATAGATAACAATATATCCATTTCTATCTAATTTAAATGGGTACTTCTCTTTAGTTTTCATACTAATCTAATTTCCTTTCCGGTAGGTAGAACACACCTACCATTGACAATACTAATTAAATACTCGGTCCAACTCTCATTACCTACGTACACGATACATACCCCATGAGACCACGAACTAGGCGCGCCGCCGACCATGTATATTGGTTGCAGTTTAGATAGTGTGCCTGGACAAAAAGCTTTTATTATTTGTCCCGTCCAAGGGTCTCTTGAAGTCTCAAGCTGCTGTCTATGGGTATGACCATGTATCACAGATTGGCTCCTGCTCTTCTCTAGGTGCGCTGAGGCGGCATGTTTAGCAACTGACCACCCATGGACTGCAACAAGTCCTGGACGCTTAATTGTAGGCTTAGAAATCTGTACAAACCCTCTTCTATCTCCAGTAAGAGGAGAATAAGGAATCATAGTAAAGTTCTCTCTATGTTTGGCAATGGTAGATCTTGGACTAATTAAATCATAAATAGATTCGCCAATTCTCCCATTCGCCACCGACCACCTCTCGATTCTACTATTACCAGTAAAAGCAACTTTACCATTTCTCCTAGTAATAATAGTACCGTCCTTAGATTGAATAGATACTACAGGCCCTTCAGTATGCAAATTTTTAATAGTGACGTTTCTCTTATTACTAACTCCTTTATCAAACATAATTGCTACATACTGAGTTTTCCCATTTTCAATAAACCCTGATTTACCTGATACTCTATAATAGCAGGGAATTTCATTGAAAATACAAGCCAATTGAATAGTCTCGATATCAGATAAGCAAGTGCTTCTCCATTCAATATGATTGTTTATTGAAAAGGTACCATCTGTATTTTTAATTTCAAAAAGTACTGCTTCTAACTCTTCTTTAGAAAGATTTTTCCAATTTGATTGGATCCTTTTACCTTCAGGTAAAAGTGAAGTTAGCTTTCTAGCATCCTCCCCATAAATACAAATATAGTAGGGTTGTAGTTTATTACTTGGGGATTTAGTTGCAGGACGATAAGTAAATTTAATACCTGCCGCAGAAAGCAATTCTTGAATTCTTTGAATTTTTCTAGGCTTACTTAGTTTCCATTGGATTCGAGTTTTAATGCCTGGACCAAACACTAAGGTAGCATCCATAATAGTCCAAGTTAGTACTCTTAGAATATCTAAAGGAATATTTACTCCCGGTTGATTACGTTTACCTGCATAAGTAAATCTGTTAGACTTTATTTTACCTTCCGATACTAGTTGTAACTTATTATCTATTACTAGTTTATGCCTATCTGATACAATTTCATTATGAAGATCACCTTCAATTGAAAATAAAGGAGCATTGTGTTTAGATAATGCTACAGGTTTTGCAAAAGATATTTCTTTTGTATTTAGATTATAACTTGCTATATCATCTTCAAGTGTTAGATTTGAAGCTTTAATCCACCCTGAATGTGCAAGTATCTCTGTATCCTCTTGAATTGATTCATGGTTCCCTTCAAGAAAATAAGTATGAAGTTTTGTATTCTTCTGTAACTGATCAATCATAGTGTTAGCAGGATTAATTTCTAATTGGTGAAAATCATACGCGCTGTTTTCAATAAAGTATCTTTTAGGGTGCATAGAGAAAAGACCACAATCTAATACGTCTCCTAATAGGAGAGTATAGTCAGGATTAAGTTCTCTATGAGCAGCCAACATTACTTCTACTGCTTCTTGGTCCTGCTCAGGGAAATGCAGATCAGGAATAATAAACCAAAGCTTTGAATTACCTGGTTTATTTATTTTTATCTTCTTGCTCAATATTGTTTACTTCCTTCCACAACTTTAAAAAATCATCTAAATAAAATGATATGATTGTTTTTTGCAATCCTTTTCCATGGGGTTTGTGACATACACAACTTGTGTAACCAGGAGAATTGGCATTAGCCTGTTCTAATGCAGCTACTAACGAGAGGGTCTTTACATTTTTACCTTCGATACTAAATGGGAAGGCCTTTCTAGCAGTCTCGGATAGCCATATATCCTCTCCTCCTACGGAACCTGGAGGAGATTTTACATCTGATTCAGGTAATGAAAATACTTCACGAATTCTTTTAACTACGTGATTAGTTAATAATTTGCCTTTCGCTTTAGCACTTGAAGTTAACATACTACTTTAGTAACTTCATTTGCATGGATATACGATCAGGGGCTCTTCTACCGCACCCCTGACATATATACTTCACAGACTTTCTCAAAAGAGGTGCAGCAAAAGTTCTACCTGTTAAAGGATGGTGATGCTCCACCCATGGAACACCCCTAAATCCATTTTGAAGTTCAGTTCCCTTAATACTCCAATATGGAGAGGTATCTTCCTTTTCAATATTCCTTTCATCAATAAAGAATTTCTTACCTCGAAAAGCAATTCGAATTTTATCTCCTTCATTATAATGATAAATAATCTTTTCAATAATAAATGTTTTATCTTTTGAAGGTTCAAAGAAATAGACTGTACTCAAATCAGGTTCAGGATTAAAGGAGTAACCATCCTTATTCTTTTTCTCACCTGGAACATTAACTACCCTATCTAACTTTACCTTGATATAATATTTGGTACTATCCTTTTCATGCTCGTTTCTATTCCAGCTATTGGCTGAGTGTTTAGTTGCTCCTACATGAATAAGAGAACCTTCTAAAACCTCATGATCTAATTTAATATTAGGTTTCCAAACTAGATATTGACCTTTAACAAATCTAAGAGTAATTCCACCATCATCTGTAAATGGTAATAACCCAGTGTGAATTTGGTGTATCATATGCTCCTTACTATTGAAGTACTCTTTAATTTGTTGAATTGTTTCAACCATTTAATACCTTCTGTTGTAAAATAATATGTTCGGGGGTTTTATTTTACATTTAAAACAATATTCATTGTAGTCTTCTGGAATATTATATGACCAGCTACTATTGCAGGCATGGTAAATAGAAAAGGTTTTAAAGTTATTCTTAATAAAGAAATAACCTTGCCTTTTATTTGTATGCACCCTACAGATACTTCTTCTACCTTCTACATTAATTCCTGTTAATTTAGATACATCAAAATCTTCTGAATCTGCATGTTCAAGAATGAACATATTAGTAGACACAGAGGTATTCATTAGTTGTTTAATATACGAATCATTATAATGAAGAGTAAACAATTTATCTAATAAACCTAGATCTGTCTTCAACTAGACACTCACATTTCGAGAAGAGAAAGGTTCAAATTGGCGACGCTTGGGTTTAATGATTTCATCCACTACGCCCCGTTCAATAAGGTCAGCGGCATTCATCCAAACCTCAGACTTTTTCTTGATAAGACTTACCCATTTTCCTGCAGATAGTTTAGTGTGGCGACCTAAACATTGCCACAATCTACTTGCCATTTTCTGGGTAACCTGAGCTCCAGAAATGATTTCATCGTCATGTCCAGACAGCTCCAGGGAAATCTTATGAACCATTACCCATGTAGTTTCATAAACGAATCTCTTATCACCGCAGGCCAGAATGAGAGATGCAGCACTGCACACTTGCCCAGTACCTACTGTATGAACCTCTGCCTCAGACCCAATGATTGCCTCATATAGAGAAAACATATGATCAATACAACCGCCCGGTGAATTAATTATAACAGTAATTGGATCTCTAAATGTATCAGGACAATGGGTAGGACTATTAAAATAGTCTATTGCTGCTATGCAAGTATCGGTATAAGATTGTTCAATCTCCCCAGTCAAATAAATCTTTCGGGATTTAATATCCACCCCATGATTTATCATTAGCCAAAAATCGTAGCTTTTTTCTTGTGGTAGCATTTTATTCCTTAATTGAGTCTACTAATACCTTTTTCTTTTATAACTGTTATTTTCTGTGGAAAAAGATCTTTTATAGAACTTTCGTTACTAACTAATAGTACCGTATCCTTTATTTTAACCAAATAATTATTTATGTAGGAGACTAATTTTTCCGCATTGGCAGAATCCAAAAACATAAATGGCTCATCTAAAATCATTACATTAGAGTCAAATCCATTTACATGGGACACGAGATCTGAGAAGGCAAGCCAAGTAGCAAAGGAAACAAATTGCTGTTCTCCTCCAGATAAAGAATCATATCCAGAGGCTCCTCCATTTAAATTCTTTACAGTGGCATTAAAGGAAACCTTATGATCTCCTGACTTTAGTTCTTTATCTGTGGAGAAATTTATTTGTAGGTGAGGTTGACCCATTTCTCTAATATGTTTACTCGCTCTTTCCTCTAGAAAGGGGCAAGACTTTTCAATTAGGAAATTTCTAAAGTCAAGATTAAAAGCCCTCTCCCAAAAAGCTACATTCATTAATTCGTCTTTTAAAGAAGCTCCAATTGCATTATATCTCAATAATTCTTTTTCGTATTCTTCTTTTCTATTTAAAGAATTAGTTATATAAATTGTTTCAACTTGACCTTTTAGAATACTAATCTTTTGAAGTTTGTTTTCAATAATCTTTAATTTACTATTAGCTTCATTCTTTAATGATTCATATAGAGGCATATCTTTATTAATATCATTTAATTGAGAACTAATTAATTCAATATCTTTAAAGATATTCTTCTGACTCTCTACCAATTTATTGTAAAGACTTTCATCAATTACTTGATCACATGTGGGACAGGTATTCTTTTTAATCTTCCTTTTTTGGGATCTTAAATTGTTTTGTTTATAACTTAGTTCTTTACTTTTTTGTAATAAGCTTTGATATAAATTAACATTGTTTTGAGATACAAATTTATGATTAGCTAATTCGTTTTCCAATTTAATAACTAATTCATCTAATGATATATCCTGCAAGTCATCAATTAATTCATTTTTTGCATTATCAATTACTCGCTTTTGATTATTTAAATTGGCTATTTGTAACTCTACTTCATTTAAGGCCCCTATTGTTTTGGCAATTTTCTTATCATTTACAGTGGATCTATCTAATACATCTACCTTTCGAGCCTTAGTTCGCGTAACTAATTTAGTTATTTGATCTAAAGAAATAACAAATTCAAATAGGGAGTTCTGTTGGAGGGAATTCATTGTAAGGAAAGTATTGGATTGACCCTGACCAAAAAAGTCAGTATTAGAAAATACTCTGAAATCTTTTTTCAAAAGTTTATTAATTGTTTCTTGAGTTTCAGTTTGAATTTTATTAGATATATCCTGCCATTCATCAACATTAAAATGCTCTAAAACAGTCTTTGAGGGATTTCTATATCTAGTAATTCTATACTTCATCCCATTACAAGAATCAAATTCAATCTGTCCCCAACTTTCACCCTCTGAACCAATTCTTTTAACCTCATCTCCCTTTAGTCCATTAATGGTTTTACCATAAAGGATCCAGGAAATAGCTTTAGAGGTTAAAGAACTTTTGCCACTACCATTAGCTGTATTATTATCCTGATCCCATCCAGTGATAAGAAGCACTCCCCTCTTATCCATATTAAATTCTAAAGAATCAAAGGAGAATAAATTTTTAAGTTTTAAATTAATTAGTTTCATGGATTTTCATTAATCCTATACTCAGGAATTTCATAGGTTTTAAAACCATCCCCATCTTCAAGCATCTGGGCTTGAAGAACTATATGATCTGGAACTTTTTCTCTACACTCACACCAATTAGACCATATCCATGCTCCACATTTTGTATGGATTAACCAATACCATGAACCGGTATAGAATTCCCACTCAGGTTTATCCATAAACAAGTTCCTTTCCTATTGCAATTTGTTCAGTAGTTAAATTTCTTGATTTAACATAATCTTCAAAAAAGTCTACAGTAGAAAATGATTCAGATTTAATCACTTCAGGGGAAGTAGAAGCTTGAGTAACGTACTCTACAGATAGAGCTTAGCCAGGCAGAAGGTGAATACTATCTTTAACTGCTAAGAACTCTTTTTCCGAGGGTATACCTGTAACCTTTAAATTAAGTGCATCAGATTTAAAGAACTTACCTGAATTAATACAATCTACTACCTGATTAAATCCAACCTTTTCAAACTCCAATCCAAACAAAGATGATAGAGTATTCATATTACATACTCTCGAAATTTTAATTCCTCGGTCTATAGATATATCTAGGAATCCTCTAGCCTCAGAGCTATCTCCCCATCCATGTTGAATTAGAGCTCCAGGAATGGTGAGGTTTTCAGACACCTGTTTATTGGTATGGTAGTGCCCTGAAAAACAATGCATAACATTTTGAGGGATTAGATCAGGGTGTAAAGCCTCATTCAAAGTAAAGCCTTTTGAATTAAGTTCTACTCCATTTACTCCCTGATGAGTTAAAAGAATTGATTCAGATGGAAAATCACTATCCTTTAAAAAGGATTTAAGCTCTTCTTTATCGTCAATATAATCAAACCCTTTTACAGGAACTCCATCAATAGTTACAATGTCTCCTGAATAAAGGAGTCTCCCTTTAGGTAGGAGATTCACTGCCTCTAATGCAGTCACAGAACCATCCTTAAAATAGTGATCGTGGTTCCCACTAATACCAGTCAAAGAAAGATTAGCTCGCTTAACTTCAGAAAGAAACTTATTCCATACCCACATGGCCTGAGTATTAATACTTGAAGGAGAGTGGAATATATCACCAGAAAATAGAAGGTTCTTTATACTGTTATTGGTAGCATAACGAACAATATTTAATAAACAATTCTTCTGGTGCTCTAAAGTTATTAGATTCCAGTTAAATAAATGAACATCCGAAAATAATAAAAATCTAGCCATTATTTAGAACTCTCAATAATTTTAATTAATGGGATTAAAAATAGTGCTAGACTCTCAGCGACTTCCTTTTCCCTATGAAATACAGAGACTCTCCATTTCTTAGCAGATTTATCAAAACTTACTCCGTCATATAAGCTTTGATTTTCTTGTTTATTTCTTTTATTTTTTGCATTAGCGCTAGGAGAAACCCAACGACAGTTTTCAGGAGAATAAGGACCATTATTATCTATACGATCTAATTGTAAATGTCTTTTCCATCCTGAGCTTATAGCCCAATCAATAAATTTACCTGCATCAGTTTTCCATTCATTACAAACTGTCACTCCTTTTCCTCCATAGTATACATAGTGTGTATGATTCTCTTTGTAGCATCTTTCTATTATTCCACACCAACGTCTATATAAAGAATGATAACTGTATCCATGTGTAGTAGCTTTTAAAGTAGAGTTTTCTACTTTCCAACATCCACAACTTTTAGATTTGTTATTTAAAATATCAAAAACTCTTACATCTCTTGTTACTCCACAATCACATTCACAAAAAAAACCAAAACCAAAATTTGGTTTTTTAATAACTCCTAAAATTGTCCATCTATTAAAGGATTTTCCTATAAAATTATCATAATCATATTTATGATGCTTAGGCATACTTTGTTAGGAGTCCTTTCTGTGTAGCCTTTGCTAAATACCAGTTGTAAACACTTTCAGGACCAGAAGAGTAATTCTCAATAATAGTAGGCCATTCAGCCTTAGCAAATTGAACTACCTCTTCTGAATTAGGAACCTTAAACTTATAGGTTTTTTGATTAACCTTTTCAATCTCACCAATTTCTAATAAAGCTTCAAAGAGACCAAAAGAAAGATCAAACCCAGAACTCAATAGCTCCGTCTCTACTTCCAACTTACCTGTACTACAAACCTTATTCTTTTCCATCTTGATCTTTACTTTAAGTCCAGTCTTAAACTTAGACCCTTCAATCTCTTCCTTAACAAATCCACAGGCAACTAACTCAGTTCTCAAAGAACTGAAAAACTTGAGCGCATGGCCGCCTGCACTCTGACTTTGCTTGGCAAATGCAGTAGCTGCAGTCTTAGCAATTGAGTGATTAATGTATAAAGCTAAGGCTTTAGTATCTGCTACTTTACCTGTTAATCTCTTCATGCTGTCTCTAATAGCCCTAGCATCCGTACCAATTCTATTAGATTGATCAAAGGTTCTTTCTAATGTTTCTAGAGAAGGGACTGCAGTAATCGAATCAATAACCATCACAAATGGCTTAGAGAAATCTTGAGACTTTTCTCTAGTTTCCAAAGCTTTCATTTGTAGATTAAAAGCAGCCTCAATAGAATCTACCTGACCAATAAGCATCTCATCAGGATTACAACCATTCTTTTTAGCCCAACTCGGATCGAATGTACTTTCCGTATCGATCCACAGCGCAAAACCGCCCATCCTTTGAGCGCTCGCAACCGCCGCCAGCGCAAGCGAACTCTTGCCCGCCGCTTCGAAGCCGAATACCTCAATAATGCGCCCTGCAGGCCAACCAGGGCGCCCAATAGCTAGGTCTAGAGAGGGAACGCCAGTCGGGATTCCGTAAGGAACGTGAGATCCTAGACCTAGATCGGTTCCTTTAAATATTTCAAATTGTAGATCTTTTGAAGTCTTGGAATCAGCAAGTTCACTTACGAAATCCTCGAATGGGTTACTCATTTACTTTCCTTTATCCAACTTTTTTGCTAATTGATATGCTTGATATAAATCTTCAATTTGTTGAGAATTAAGAACAAGCTTTTCAGTTTCCATTTCTGAATCACAGTGTTCACAACGTTCATCACTATATTGTTTTTCAATATATTCCGAACGCGCAGATTCAGACCTATCTAGATACTTAGCCATTGCCCAAGCAATCTTTTCTTTCTTTGTCATTAATCATTACCTAGATCAAAGAAGTCTCGGGTAGGTTCTTCGTTTGATTCTTCAGCATTGTCTAGTAGAGACTCGTCTAGAATCTCTACTTCCCCTGTGCGATTGATCCGGGCGAGAGGGCTACGAGGGCGGCCGCGGCTACGAAGTGCCACACCCATTTCCTTTAGGACTATTCGTACTTGCTCAACTGGAGCCTTATTCTCTCGAGCTAGTTGTCGAAGACTTACGTCCGCATACCGATTTTTCATTTGCTGTTTTTCTTGTTCTGTGAATACCTTGTTTGACATAATAATTTGCCCTTTCTGTTTAATTTTCTGGTGGAGCGGTTGTCTCCACTGTTATTGTACCGGAGGGGGCATTATTCCCCTCTACTCTAATATTAGGAACAGTATTCGAATTAAGTTCAGGCTGAGTAACAACCCCCTCAGACCGTAGGGTTTCTAGAATCTCCTGTAGGTCATGCAGTGATTTAGTAGGATAAACTACATCTA
>Ga0164241_10005898_pt1 | contig 11300 bp, 7 predicted proteins | sample OricomyardsoilBY_FD_108780 | JGI IMG/M metagenome (GOLD analysis project Ga0164241, IMG submission 108780) | Backyard soil microbial communities from Emeryville, California, USA - Original compost - Back yard soil (BY) | ecosystem: Environmental > Terrestrial > Soil > Unclassified | place: USA... | reverse complement strand
CGGCGCTCCCAAGCAGGAGATTTGGAGCTACACGCGCGCGGAGCGGCTCAAACCTGCGGTATTCGTCGGAGTCGGTGCCAGCCTCGATTTCGTTGCCGGAATTCAGAAGCGCGCCCCGAAGTGGATGTCGAAAGTAGGGCTCGAGTGGCTGTTTCGTCTACTCCAGGAGCCGCGCCGCCTGGCTGCACGCTACTTGCTGCGCGACCCCGAGTTCGGCCTGATATTGCTGCGCCAACTCACGCAGGGCCCGAAGCGCGCCTGAGCAGGTGCGTTCCCGCGCTCAGGGGTTCGCGACGACGGTCTGCAACCGCTTTTGGCGGAACATCGCTTGCAGTTGCGCGAGTGAAGGAGAGCCCTGCGGACCACACACATACACGACGCCATCGGCGACGGCGTCGAGCGCTTGTGACTCCACCGCTAGCGAAGTGCTGGGGCCGTCGATGACGATGAAGTCGTAGTACGTTCGGAGATCGGCGAGACCGTCCGAGAACTTGCGCGAAAGCAAAAGCCCGGGCGAGCGCATCATGCCCTCGGCCAAGACGTGCAAGACCTTGTCGCAGCTGACCACGGTCCAACGCCGCTCGATGCTTCCGTTGATGCGATCGCGGAGCTGTTGCGAGAAACCCGTGGCCATCGGCATGTCTACACGCATCAAGCGATGCACGCGGGGACTTTGGATGTCACCCTCCAACAGCAAGATTCTCGGATGGCCCGACTCCGCTAGGGCAAGCGCGAGTTCGGCGGCAACCCGGGATTTCTGATCGAGCGCCTCGGGCACGCCGACCACCAACACGATGAAGCACCCTTCGACCGCGAGGGGATACAGCTGTTCGCACACGGGGCGTCGAAGCCCTGGCTTGAGCGACGGATCGGGCGCCCAATTCGCAGGACCCGGACGTACCATGGTCACGGTGTTTTCGCCCCCGGGCGGCACCGAGCTCACGTAGCTGTACCGAGATTGAGACTGGGGACCAACCGATGGATACCGCTCGGGCGTTGGAGAACGGGGAGCAGTGGACGGACGAGGCGCTTCCGTTGGCCGAGCAGTTTCTGCGCGTGGATTTGCCGCTTCCCGTGCGAGCAGCTCAGGGATGAAGGAACCGAGCGGTTGCGTCACCTTCATTTGAGTTCGCGGTCGTGAGCGAGGCGCGGGACCGGCAGACACTTGAGCTGGCGCAGCCTCGACGGCAGCCGGCGGTGATGGCGCATTCGACCCGGCGCGCGCGGGCGGTGGCTCGGAACCCGGTCGCACGACCGCAAAGCCAGGCACGGCATGCGCGCGAATTTCGTCATCCCAAGCGCGCGTTGCTGTCGCGAGCACGGGGTCGGCACGAGGATCGTTGGCGAGTGGATTCTCAGCAGGCGGCAGCACCAGAGTCGACGCGAAGCGACGGGGCTGTGCACCATCAGGCGGCGGGTTACTCGAGGGGTGATTCCGGCGCTCCGCGTCGGGCGCAGGTGCTGGGGAAATGGGCTGCGTCCGATTGAAACGCGCCGGCGGCGAGGAGGAAATCGGGCGCTGCGGGATGGGGATGATGGGCGGTGCCGCGCTCGCTTGAGGCATGGGCGGCGGTTGATAAGAAGGAACACTCGGGCCCAAACCGCTTGGCAGCGCAGGCGCCAACGGCACATCGACGTTCGGCGCTTGTGGAGGTGCCACGGTTGGGGGGCGGCTTGATTTGGTGCGGCGCTGCTGCGCCGCGCGTCCGACGAGCGTGTACGCGGCGCCCAAACCTCCACCGAACACGACGCCAAAGAACAGGAAAAGCGGGCGATTCGGCTCGATCGGTCCGCGGGGCACCGGAGCCGCCGTTGTTACTCGAGCAACCAGCGCCGGGGCCGCGACCTGGCCTTCCTCGCCAGACTTGGTCACGGCGTCGAGGAGCCGCTTCCATTCGGCGTGCAACTCGGGCGATAGCACTTTGCCCGGAGTCTTGGCGTTGAAGGCCTCGCGACGGGCGTTGAGCGCCGCATTGATTTCAGCCAAGCGCCGACGCAAAAGGGCTGGATCGAGCTCCCGCGCCTCGAGATACGGGTTGTCCGTGCCACGGCCCGCACCTAGATCCTGCAAGCGTTTTTCGAGGTTGGCTTTTTCGGCGTTCAACGCCGAGAGCGCTGGGTCACTCTCAGCAGATTGTCCACCTGCCGGCGGGCTTGCCGCAGCAGCTTCGGGATGCAACCCGAGGAAGGCTGCCAGTTCTTGCGTCTGTTGCTGACGCTTCAGCTGACGCTCGCGCTCTCCGGCGCGATCGACGAGTACCGCGGGAGCCAGCTCGGCCGCGCGCCGTGCAAGGTCATTGCACGCAGCTTGAACGCGCTGCGCATCCGTATCGCGATAGGCAATGCTGAAGGCGTGTGCGTCGCTGGTGTCGATCTCGAGCGACTGGCGAACTTGTCTGGCTGCCACAGCCCTCGATTCGGGAGCGTCAGCGCCGGCACGCTCCCGCGCGAGACGCTCGAGCATCGACCGATCGAGAACAGCTTCACTCAGCCGGCGAGCAGCCTCGAGCGGCTCCGGAAGTTTGGCCGGTGCCCCGGAGTTCGCCGGTTGGACACTGAGCAGCGCGCTAGTTCGATAAGTGGCCGGAGCGAGATAAGCGTACGCCGCGAAAATCGCGAAAACGATGACCGCGATGAGTATGCCGGGGCGTATTTGAGACATCGTTCGGAGCAGGGGGAGCCTTCCGTCAACTCCGCTTGCCGGTATAGCATTCCCCGCCTGCCTCATACCACTTCGCGGGCGGGTCGAATCCTTTCGGAACGCGGCAAATCCGGCCCACCGCGCTCATTGGCGCTGAACTCCGCGCGCTGACAAGAACGCCTGGATCGCCCTGACCGCGGACGATTCCAGCGCAAACAGAGCAAATACCGCCGCATCGAGGCGCTCAGCCAGTGTTTGGTCGAAACCGGAGCGCGTGAGCTCAGCGCTGAGCTCAGCGATTTTTGCACACCCGTCCGCATCGCGCGGCGGCTCGGGGAGTGCGCGGAGGTGCCCGATCTTCACCTGCGGGAAAGTGGCTTGGCGGGCGTCGCGGCGTAACGCGAGATGTAACGCCCGATACAGCGCGCTGTTCAATAATCCGACCACCAAGTCTGCGGATAGGCCCTCCACGGCAAACCCGGCCAGGAGCGAATTGCGAAATGGGCAGCCGCGGTGAAGTGCTGCAATCGGATAGCGCGCAGTTTGGCGAATGACGAATCTGACACGCTGGTACTCGTCGCGATTTCGTAGCCGACAGCGCGCCTTGGACAAAACTTCCGGGTCCGGCGCAAGAAACAGCCGCGGTTCGCCTTCCGCAAACTCGCGCACGTCGCGCCCCTCGAGCAGCGGGTAATGGTAAACCGCGTCTGGTTCGGAGCTCCTTCGCAGCAGCTGATTGGTCACCGTACGCGTCGTTTGAAAACCCATCTCCCCAAACAGCTCGCGAGGGAACTTGCGCGCATCGGCCAACGCGAGCAGAGCGGGAGGTGCTTGCACTTCGACAGCCGAACCTGCGGCTCGTTGTCGTTCCGCGAGCCTGAACGGTCCTTCATCGCCAACGCTAGCCAGCGTGCTACCGGTGCTGGCTTCCGCGATCAGCGCGAAGCACGGCTGAGTCACCGAAGCGAATGCGTCCTGACCGAATTCGAGCATTGGCTCACTCGGCGTGTGCGTGGCTCGGACAGCGCGGCGCACGGCGCGATACCCGTGCAAATCAGCGATCGGACTCGGTACGACCAGGGCGACCGTTCCCTGCCGCGCCAGCTGGAGCGCGCGCTCGACGAACAGGCCGTGCAGCGTCGGGTAGCCACTGAGGGTGCTGTAGTGATTCGCGAAGTAAGCTTTGCGCTCGGGTGAGAGCGGCTGCGCCGCGCGGCCCGCGTAGGCCACCCAAGGCGGATTACCGATCACCAAATCGAAACCACCCCGCTCGAATGGCTCCGGGAACTCCGCCCAAAAGTCGAAGGCTCGACTCACCTTCGGCTCTGGCTTGCGCGCTCGCGGCGACCGCTCGAGCGCGGAGTACGGTGGACCTATCAGAGAGTCGCCAACGCGCAGGTTCTTCCCTGCGTCTTGCATGGAGAACGTGGGGTCGGCAACGAACAAGCACAGCGCCGCTTCGGCGACGGCCACCGCAACCGGGTTGATGTCGACTCCATGCACGACGCTGGTCGCCAGCGCTCGGCGTCGCTCAGCGCCTGCTCCCGCGCTGGACTGAAGGCAGAGCGCGCGCAGTACCTCCAGCAAGAACGCACCACCACCCACCGCGGGGTCGCAGGCTCGGAATTCGATCACGAAGTCGTGAGCGCGATGCGACGAACTCGCGATCCGTCGCCGTAGCGGTTCTAGGGCGCGCGCGACCACGATTTCGGTCAGCGCACGCGGCGTGAAAAAAGTTCCCGTCTGCTTGCGTCTCTTCCCCGACTCGAGCGAAAGCTCACCCGTTTCCCGGCGGCGAACGCCTTCGCCCAGTAGCAGCTCGTACAAGTTGCCGACCAGCTCGGCCGGGCAAGTCGCGAAATCAACGCCGTCGCTTTTGAGACCCTCTTCCAGTTCGAACCGGACAGCGGCTTCGGCAGCCACGAAGGCAGGCGCGAACTCCCAATGCAGCGCCCCGGCTCGAATCGAGGCGCGTGTCTCGAGGCTCGGAGCGAGCGGCGCGAACAGACGCCCGCCGGCGAAGTCTCGGTCGGACGTGAACAACCCCCGGGCTCGTCCCAGAGATAGTACGACGACACGCAAGACGGTGATCGAGAGCACCTCGTGCACGTGCTCGGCATCCCAACAACTACCTGCGAGCGCGGCTGGCTCGCTCGCGAGAGCCCGCAAACACGCGAGCATCGCCTTTCGAGCGCGCTGATGAAAGCACCGCGAGAGCTCGGAGTCGGACAGACCCATCAACGCCCCGAGACGAGGCGTCGCCCGAGCTCCAAGGCCGAACGCATGCCGGCCGCGTCTGCGATGCCTTTCCAAGCAATGTCGTAGGCTGTCCCGTGATCGACGCTGGTTCGAACGATCGAGAGCCCCATCGTGACGTTCACCGCGTCACCAAAAGCGACCAGCTTCATCGGTATCGTGGCCTGGTCGTGGTACATCGCGACCACTCCCTGGTAGCTCCCGGCCACCGCCTTGCGATACGCCGTTTCGGCGCCGATCGGCCCGAGCAACTCCGCGCGCCGCCCGAGGCGTTTGGCTGCCGAGCGAATCCCGGGCAAAATCGCGGTGCGCTCCTCATGGCCGAGTAGCTCACTTTCCCCTGCGTGCGGGTTGAGCGAGCAGATCGCAATCTTGGGACGCTTCGTGCCGAGCGCGAGCAACAGCTCCGCCAAGTGAAACGCGGCGTCACTGACACCGAGCGGTGTGAGCGCTCGAGGCACTTTCGCGATCGGCAAATGCGTGGTCACCAGACTCGTAACCAGAGGCCCTGCAGCGAAGCACATCACACTCAGGGCCGAACGATCCAAATCGCGGAGCCACTCGGTGTGGCCAAGGAAGCGCTCGGCACCGCTGACCCCAGAGTGTGCGATCGCTGACTTGCTCACCGGCCCGGTCACCAACGCGCGCCGCGGCGCGGCTTTTACCAGACGATAGGCTTCGTTGATGTAGGCGAGTTGCGCGGCTCCCGAAGCCGCGTTCGGTTTACCTGGCCTGCGATCACGAGCGTGCAACTTGGGGCCCACGCCGTGCACGTAAATCGCACGCGGATCGCGGCATTCGCCGTCGAAAGGCAACAGCCGTTTGGGTGACACTTTCACCAGCGCCGCGGCGTCGCGCAGCATGTCCTCGTCGCCGACCAGCACCGTGCCAGCCACCTTGGCGGCCGCGCGCACAGACACCTCGGGACCAATTCCGCACGGGCAACCCACCGAAACGACGAGTAGGTCTGCCTTTGCCGTTGTCGCTGAGGGAGCCATCGCCCGAGTCGATTATCAGAGCCATGGACTCGCGCAAAGCGCTGCCACCGATGACGACGAAAGCTGCAGAAAAGAGGGCAGAGCGTCTGCGCCACGGGAGCTCGAGACGGCGTTTTCGGAGGCGCGACTCCGCGACGGGTTCCTCAACGAAGGAACGCTACCAGCCAGTCTGGCGTGAAACGCGCGGTGACGACGATCGCACCAATCAGAGCGACGCAACTCAGGCTCTTGCGATCGCTGAGCGCGAACTTGACCGGGTCTTCTTGCATTTGCCCGCGTCCGGCCAAGAGCCAAATTCGCCCGAGCCAATAGAGCAAAGCCGGCAACACCAACCACAGTAGGCCCGGCTCACGATAGGCAGCGCGCACCGTGCTGCTGTCGACGTAGAGCATGAACACGAGCGCAGCCACGTAACCACTCGCAGTTCCCATGCCCGTGACCATCGGCAAATCTACCCGCGAGTAGCCGCGATTTTTCACCTGCTCGTCGTTGACCAACGCGTGCAGCTCCACGAAGCGTTTTGCAAACGCCAGGCTCGTGAACAAGAACATGGAAAAGCCGAGGAGCCAGGCGCTGACACGCACGCTCGAGGCGATGCCGCCCGCGAGGATGCGGTGGGTGTACAAGCCCGCGAGCACCAGCACGTCCAACAACAAGAGCCGCTTCAAGTACAACGAGTAGGAAACGGTGCCCACGAAGTACAACGCGAGCATGATGACGAAGGCGTTCGGAAGGAACGTGAGCGCAAGCCCAAAGCTCAGCAGCAGGAGGCCGATGAAGATCGGAAAGCCGAGCACGGTCGGAAGCGCGCCGCTCGCGAACGGGCGTTTCGATTTGGTCGGGTGAATGCGATCGGCATCTAGATCGAGTAGGTCGTTGAAGACGTACCCTGCCGACGCGCACAGCGAGAACGTCCCTGCCGCTAAAATGCCGTAGCCAAGCGCCGAGAGCGAATGTTCGTCCGCCAACAGCGCCGGGACGACCACGAGCGCGTTTTTGGCCCACTGGTGTGGGCGCAACTCTTTGATGAAAGCGCGCAGAATGCTGGGACGCCGCGACAGCACCTGCACTTGCTTCAAATCCCCGAGCGCTGAAACGGCTCCGGGAGTAGCGCCGACCAAAAATCCACGAGCCGCGCTGGCGAGGGCTGGCCGATCGGCGGCAGAGTGGCCGATGTAATCGAAGCCTTGCGGGAAGGCCGTCACGAGTGACTCTGACGTTGCCGAGGCAGCACCCGCGGACTCCGTGACGTATACGGCGTCGAACAAACCAAGGTGAGTTGCTACGCTATTTGCCAGTTCGGCATCAGCAGAGCCAGCGAGCACGACCTTCCGGCCGGCATCGCGGCAGGCCCGAAGCGACGCAATCAAAGGTGCTCGGTAAGGCAGGAAGGTCGCGTCGAGCTTGCTGCTTTGCGAGAGGCGACGCTTCAGCCCCTTCGGCCCGCTGAGGAGCCAGAACGGCAGCGCGAACGCAACCCAAGGGCGTTGTCGAAAGAGCAACGCGACGCGCTCGGCGAAAAGCTGCGTAGAGACAAGGGTGCCGTCCAGCGCGACGCACACGGGGCGCGCCGAGGCGTCAGGGTCACGTAGGGCTTCGAACGACGTATCCGGGGGCATTCGCGACATTCATAAGCGATTCGGGGCCCGAAGCGAAACAGCGTGTAGCAGGAAACGCTTCTACGCTCAGCAAACTCCATGACGAAACGCGGGATCATTCCCCCCCCCGCCCCCCGAGCCTGGCTACAAAACCGTCGGCTCAGCCCGCTTCTTCTTCCACTTCCTGCTCTTCCGAGTCCAGGCGCTCCGGGCGGTCAGTTCGTTCAGGGCCGCGGCTCTTGTTGTCTTCGAGCTCGGGGGCGCGCAACTTGTAGCCGGAGCCGCGCAGCGTTTCGAGCGGCAGCGCATCACCCAGCTTGGCGCGCAGACGACGAACGTGAATGTCGACCGTGCGCGGACCGCCTTCATACCGGTTGCCCCAGACACGCGCCAAGAGGTGCTCGCGTGACAACACCTTGCCACGACGCTCACACAAGTAAGCGAGCAGCGCGAACTCCTTGGCGGTGAGTGAAATGGGTCGCCCGTCGACGTAGACCTCGTGGCCCGCCTTGTCGACCACGATGCCGGCGACCTTGTGTCGCTCTTCGGTCGCAAACTCGCTCCGACGCCACTCGAGCGCTCGAATGCGACCGTACAACTCTTCAGGCACGTACGGATGTAAGCAGAAGTCGTCGAAGCCGCTCGACGGATCGATGCGGGCGATCTGCCCAACGGTGACCGCGATCAGCGCGCCCACGTTGTCGAAGTACGGTTCCTTTCGCACGGCGCGCAGCGCCGCGACTGCCAAATCGGGGCGATCCAACGCCTCGAAAACCAGCGCTCGGGGGCGGATTTCGAGCTCGTCGTCATCGTCACCGATGAGTTCGACGGGATCGTCCCACAGGTCGAGGGTGCGTACAGTCGCGCCGAGTTGCCTCAGCGTCGATGACGCGCCCTCCTCCCGTTCGAGCATCGGGCCATGCCCAATGACCGCCACGAAGCTTTTTGCTCGACTAGAGGTAAACTCAGGAGATTTCGGTGCCACCAACGGTTATCCGCGCAATCTTGATGGTTGGGCAGCCCACGCCGACGGGAACGCTCTGGCCGTCTTTGCCACAGGTCCAAATTCCATCGGAGATGGCCACGTCATTTCCAAGCATTGTTACATCGCGCAATGTTTCCGGACCGTTACCAATCAGATTCACGCCCTTCAACGGTGCAGTTAGTTTTCCGTCCTCGACCAGGTAGCTCTCGGTGAGGGAGAAGACGAAGTCGCCGTTCGAAATGTCGACCTGACCACCGCCGAATGTTTTTGCATAAATGCCGCGTTTTACGCTGGCTAGCATCTCTTCCGGGTCGTGCGGTCCAGCTAGCAACACGGTGTTCGTCATGCGCGGCATGGGGGCGCACGCAAAGTTCTCACGCCTGCCATTTCCCGTGAAACCTACTCCGAAATGTTTGGCAGACAGACGGTCCTGGAGGTAGCCGCGCAGGACTCCGTTTTCGATTAGGACACTCCGCTTCGGCTCATTTCCTTCGTCGTCGACGTTGATTGAACCGCGGCTTTGCAGGAACGTTGGATCGTCGACCACGGTGCACAGATCGCTCGCAACGGATTTTCCAACCTGACCTGTGTAGTTGCTGGTGCCTTTACGATTGAAATCCGCTTCGAGCCCATGGCCGACGGCTTCGTGCAGCAGAATTCCGCTGTCACCTGGCGCCAAGATCACTTCCATCTGACCGGCAGGGGCCGGGCGCGCGTCGAGCAAGACGAGCGCTTGTTTGGCGGCCTGTTCCGCGTGCCATTCCGGCGAGAGACCGTCGAAATAGCCCAGGGTCATGCGCCCTCCGCCGCCGCTGCGCCCGGACTCTCGACGGCCGTCTTTCTCAGCGATGGCGCGGATGCCGAAGCGCAAAAGCGGCTGAACGTCATGCACGAGGCGACCATCGCTGGTTGCGATCAAGATCTCACGCACCTCTTCCACGAACGAGGCTTCGGCCTTGATGATGCGCGGATCGTGCGCCATGGCCGCGCGACTGGCGCGCTCGAGCAGCGATCGCTTGTCGACTCCGGGCAGATCGATCGACAAACGGTCGAGCTCGTAGCGGGAGGGGATGGAGATGCGCTCGATTGCGAGCGGCGCAATCGTCTTGCCGCCTTGGGCGATTCGCGCAGCAGTTTCAGCCGCACGCCTCATTGCCTCCCAGCTCAAATCCTCGACGTGAGCGTAGCCAGTCGCGTCGCCTTTTTGGACGCGCACACCGAGACCCATGCTCACGCCGCGCGAGGCGCTGCGCGTGATGCCTTCTTCGAAGCTTATCGCACCTGCGGCCTGGTATTCGAAGAATAGGTCCGCGTAGTCACCACCGTGACTCAGCGCGATCGTGAGCAGCTTGCGCGCGAGCTCAGCGTCGATTGCGGTTTCACCGCCAGGGCGGAATGGAGCTTGGTAGGAAGCACTTTGGGTCATGAATTCCGCTCGGGCAGAGTGCACATGAACCCATCATGAGGCGCTCGGCTGGGCCGTGCAAGCGCTGGGCACGCCGCGCCGCCTGGCCCTCCAAATCGCAGCAATAGCGCGTGCGGGTGAGGGCCACGCCAACGCGCTGACCAAGACCAACAGCGAGAGTTCGGCCAAGATTTCGAGCGCGCCGTTGGTGAGCAGCGAGTGAGTCGTGGCGTACCAAGCGGCGAACACCGACAGCGCGCAGAGCTTTATCGCGAGCGCCAAGTAGGCCCAGGAGAGCGAATCGCTCGGACACGAACGGCGCGCAAGATCGACCAACAGCGCGTAGGGCCAGACGAACTTGAGCCACATGCCTGCGGCGATCAGCCACCACAACTCTTCGTAGCGGCTGATCGGCACCCAATCGAACATGAAGTGAAAGTCGATGCCCGAAAAGCGCATTCCTACCGTCGGCCAGAGCAAGAGATAGCCTGCGAACGCGAGCGTGACTCCGCTCGCCACCGAGCGCGCTCGTTCGTCGTCCGGGAAGACGCGACGAAAGTACTCGAGCGTTACGGCGATGCAGCCGAGCAACACCTGCATCGGCAGAACCCGAACCGCCTCTTGGTCGTACATTTGCCCCAACGCGAGCAAGCCCAAAAACAACCGCGTCGCGGCCAGGCGAGAGCTTGGCGTCACGAGCAGACCCAAGTAGCCGAGGACGGCCACGGGTAGCACCGCGCGCTGCGTGGGCAGGTGCTCGAGCAATGACGCGGCCCCAGCGAGCAGCGCGGCAATACTCAGATCGCGCCGCGAACGCTGTCCCACCCACGCGAGCATGAGCCACAAGCCGAGCTTCACCGCGAGCCCGGTAACTGCTGCGTAGTGTCCGAAGGCCGGAGACGAGAACACGAAGTAAGCCATTTCGCGCGTTCTTCCGCCGACGTCTCGCAAGCCGTACAAGCTCCACAAACACGCAACTGTCACGAGCGCGAGCACGAACGAGATCAGCCGCGACCGAGAACGCACCGACCTCAGTCGAGTGCCGAACACGACGAACAGCGCGACCATCACCGCCAGCACCGTCGCGCGGCTCGCTCCGTAGTAGTATGCCGTTGGAAAGAGTAGGCAGAAGGACAGCAGCACGGTGCCGAGGGCTCCGCGTTCCAAGCGCGCGCGCCACGTCAGGGCGGCGCCGCGTCGCGCGAGCGCGAGCCCGAAACCAAGTCCGAGCGGTACGAGCAGCCAGAACGAGCGCTGCGGTTCGGACCCGTGGTCGTGAATGTGATGGCGTACCGCATCGTAGTATCTGCCGGCGAGGGCCAGCGCGGCCCCGAACAGCAACGCCGCCGACCAGCGCCCAATCCGCGAAGCTCCGGCCGAGCGCAGCAGGCGCTGCGCGACGAAAACGGCAAACGCG
>Ga0164241_10005897_pt1 | contig 11302 bp, 11 predicted proteins | sample OricomyardsoilBY_FD_108780 | JGI IMG/M metagenome (GOLD analysis project Ga0164241, IMG submission 108780) | Backyard soil microbial communities from Emeryville, California, USA - Original compost - Back yard soil (BY) | ecosystem: Environmental > Terrestrial > Soil > Unclassified | place: USA... | reverse complement strand
CGCGTTGCTGGCGCAGCAACCGGCGCTGCGATACGCCCTCGCCCGCGCGCCGCATCGCTCCTCGCGTTGCTGGCGCAGCAACCTCCGCTGCGATGCGTCCTCGCCCGCGCGCCGCATCGCTCCTCGTGTTGCTGGCGCAGCAACCGGCGCTGCGATACGCCCTCGCCCGCGCGCCGCATCGCTCCTCGTGTTGCTGGCGCAGCAACCGGCGCTGCGATGCGTCCTCGGCCGCGCGCCGCATCGCTCCTCGCGTTGCTGGCGCAGCAACCGGCGCTGCGATACGCCCTCGCCCGCGCGCCGCATCGCTCCTCGCGTTGCTGGCGCAGCAACCGGCGCTGCGATACGTCCTCGCCCGCGCGCCGCATCGCTCCTCGTGTTGCTGGCGCAGCAACTGGCGCTGCGATACGTCCTCGGCCGCGCGCCGCATCGCTCCTCGTGTTGCTGGCGCAGCAACCGGCGCTGCGATACGCCCTCGCCGTCGTGGTGGCCCGGCCGCCAGAGCAGCCGCATCGCTCCTCGTGTTGCTGGCGCAGCAACCTTCGCTGCGATACGCCCTCGGCCGCGCGCCGCATCGCAAAAGACAATCGCTCTCGGGACGTCGACCGCGCCCGGGGTCCGGAGTTGTCGCCTGCCGCACGGCTACTCTGCGATGCTCGGCGCCGTGGAATCCTACAAGCGGCAGTTCGAGGCGCTCGCGCGGGCAGTGGAAGCACATCCCCTTTGCGAAGTGGTTCAGCCTCTGACGTTCGGGGCCGCTCTCGAGCGAGCTGCGATCGACAACTTCGCCGACGTGTTCAGCGGCCTCGTGGTTCCCGAAGAGGTCCGGCGCTTCTATCAAGTGATGGACGGCGCATCTTTCTTCTGGCGAGCCCGCAGCGCGATACCAGAGGCGACGATGTCCGCCTACAACGCGGGCAGTCACCCCACTTGCATGGATTGGGAGCGCACCAATGGCTTTTCGATCGTCGGCATCGCGGAGCTCCTGACGGCCCCTGCGTTCACGGATCTTCGCGTGACGGAGCGGTCGCCTGAAATACTCGCGACAGTCGCCGGGCCCGGCGTGTCGAGCGAGACTATGGGGCAATCAGTGAGGCCGTTCGACCGACATCTGCGTCACGACAACGAAGATGGTTGTGTCGCGCTCCTGATGCTCCCTGACGTCGAGGCGCGGGTAGTCGGCATTACCGATTCGGGAACAATCGATCCGAAGCGCCCATGGATGCGTCTGACGGACTACCTCGATTACATGATCGCCATGTGCGGAGATCAGGGCGGTCGCTACGAGTTCAGCGGGCTCGGCGACCTCTCTTCGGGACAGCTGCGGTTTGATGCGGAGTCGCTCACGAGCTTTCGCAATGGGATCTTGCGTCCGCTGCCTTGAAACGCGTCTCAGCCGCCGCACTCAATCCCAGCGGTGCTCGCGGTACCAGGCCGCGGTGAGCCTCGCGCCCTCTGCGAAGGCGATCTTCGGCTCCCAGCCGAGCTCTTTGCGCGCGAGGCTGCCATCTACGGCGAAGTGCTCCATCAAGAGCTCGGGGAGCTTGTCGCGGGTGAAGATCATGACCTTGCCCGTGACGCGGCCGAAGAGCTCGGAGCCCATGGCTGCGAATCGGACGAGTGGGACTGGCAAGCTCGGCGCGCCGAGCAGCCCGATTCCATACGCCGCGGCGATCGAGTGGGCCATGTCTTCAAACGTGTACGTGTAGCCGTCTTCGACGAAGTAGACGCGCCCCGATGGGACGTCTGCGGTCATCGCGCGAACGATGGCGTCGGCGCAATCGGGGGCGTAGATGAGTGACATCGTCTTCATCGAGCCGCCCATGCGGAACGCGACGCGGGTTCGTCGCACCATTTGGAAGAACGCGAGGATCTCCTGGTCGCGGGGCCCGTAGATCGCGGGGGGTCGAACGACGACGATGGGCAGCTCTCCCGAGAGCTCGAGGAGCGCACGCTCCCCGGCAAGCTTGCTCGCCGAGTATGGAGTGACCGGGGCCGGCGCGTCGCTCTCGACATGCTTGTGCCCCTTCTCGCCGAGTCCCATGACGCCCGCGGTCGAGACGTGCACGAACCGTCGAAGGTTCTTCGCGTGCGCCTTCGCGGCCCTCGCGAGGGCGAGCGTCCCGTCCTTGTGCACGCGCTCGAAGTCCTCGAGCGAGCGGGCCTTCACGACGCCCGCGCAGTGAATGACCGCTTCGACACCGTCGAACAATGCCGGCAACGTCTCGGGCGCGTCGACCGCTCCTGTCGCGAGCGTGACGCCAAGCTCTCGAAGGAAGTTCGTGTCGCTCGATTTTCGGACGAGGCAGACGACGTCGTTGCCCTCTGCCTGGAGCTGCTCGGCAACGTGAGAGCCGAGAAAACCGGAGCCGCCTGTGACGAGCACGCGCATGAGGCGGCGAATCTCTCCCGAGCGACCCGACGGAGCAAGCAGCATGATACTTTCGCGGCGTGCGAGCGCTGATTACTGGAGTCGCGGGGTTCGTGGGGTCGACGCTGGCCGAGCGGCTCGTTCGAGACGGCCACGAGGTCGTCGGCGTCGATTGCTTCACCGACTACTACGCTCGCGCGGTCAAAGAGCAGAACCTGGCGCTCCTCCGAAGTGGGCCGCGCTTTTCGCTCCTCGAGGCCGACCTCGTGACGATGGATCTCGCGACCGCCCTGGGTGGGGTCGACGTGGTCTTTCATCAGGCCGCGCAGGCAGGCGTCCGCGCGAGCTGGGGCAAGACGTTCGAGACCTACGTCCACTCGAACGTCCTCGCGACGCAGCGACTGCTCGAAGCTGTGAAGACGGCCGGCACCGTTCGGCGCTTCGTCTACGCGTCTTCGTCGTCGATCTACGGCGACACACGGGACCTGCCGATGCGAGAGACCAGCCTGCCGCAGCCATACTCACCGTACGGCGTGACGAAGCTCGCCGCCGAGCATCTGACCGAGCTCTACCGAAACAACTTCGGCGTGAGCGCCGTCAGCCTGCGCTACTTCACCGTCTACGGTCCGAGGCAGCGGCCCGACATGGGCTTCCATCGCTTCATTTCCCGGCTGCTCCGGAAGGAAGCGCTACCGATCTACGGCGATGGAGAGCAAACGAGAGACTTCACCTTCATCGACGACATCGTCGACGCGAACGTGGCGGCGGGGACGTGCCCCGGCGTCGAGGGCGTCTACAACGTCGGCGGCGGCTCGCGCGTTTCGCTCAACCACGTGCTCGAGACTTTGGCAGACGTCTCGGGCGTGAGCGCACGCATCGATAGGGGCCCCGACCAAGCCGGAGACGTTCGCCACACGTACGCAGACACGACGCGCGCGCGCGACAAGCTCGGATACGCACCGAAGATCGATCTTCGCGAAGGTCTCACGCGCATGGTCGCGTGGGCGCGAACCGCCGGGATCTGAGCCGTCGCCCCGGGCGAAACGCGTGGACGATGCGACGTCCTCTTGCGAGACCCAGCGCCTTCGTAGAAGCTGGAGCGATGCGTCTGTCTTATTTCTTCGCGGCTTCTCCCCTCTTCCTCTTGACCGTGCTCGCGTGCGGAGACTCTGGCGACACGACCGGGGGCGGTGCCTCGGGCACTGGAGCGACGACCACGACGACCGGACAGGGCGGCGGCGGTGTCACGGGCTCGGGTGACTGCGACACGGACGGCGACTGCCCTGGCGGGACGTGCGTCGCGCTGACCCCGGGCGGTTTCCGCGTCTGCAAGATCCCGGTCGTCGAAGCGACGATGTGCCAGAACGGCGGCACCGGCGGCGGCGGGACAGGCGGCGCGGGCGTCGGGGGCGCAGGCGGCGGCGGAGTCGGCGGCAACAATCCGGGCGGGCCAACGGACGAATGCTGCACCTCGGACGACTGCAACAACCGCTGCGTCGCGGCTCCGCTGATTCCCCACTGTGGCGCTCAAGAGCCGGCGCACAACGTCTGCACCGACAACCAAGGCGAGTGCGACAATGCGCAGGACTGCGACGGAAACCTCTGCGCCGACCCGGGCACCATTGGCAACAAGGTCCGGCAGTGCCTCACGACGAAGTGCGGCGCCGACTCGGAGTGCACGGCAGAAGCGGGCGGACTCTGCGAGCTCGTATTCGGGTGCTGCGATCTTCCTCGCGGGCTCTATTGCGTCTATCCGACCGGCGGCTGCCGGCACGACAGCGATTGCGGCGCCGGCAACTTCTGCGACGTTCAGGGCAACGACGCGAAGTGCAGCCCGGGCGCGGCGCAGTGTCCGCAATGATGTTCGCCTGACGCCTCGGCGACGAGCCTCGAAGCCGATGTTCGCGCTAGCCCGCCCGCAAGGGCGGCCATGAAAAAATAGGGTCGCCTAGCCGCAACCGAACGTCGGCTCAGACGCGCTTCGCGAGCTCTTTGAGGGCTTGGAGCGCGACGCTCTCCTTTACGCGCTCACCGTCCTTGAAGAACGAGATCTTGTTCTCGAGGAGTAGCTTCACGCGAACATGGAGCCCCATCGACTGCAGCTCTCGCAGCGGCAGCTCGCGAGTGTGCTCGCCCTCTCGGAGCGTGATGCGATCGAAGGGCATGGCAATCATCATCTCGGCTCCATCGGCAAAATGCCGCCATTTTACGAGCCTTGCATCTCAGCACGACGGGCGCCTCGTCCGCTACGCAGCGCGAGCACCTCTTCGCAAAAGCCGGGGGAGACGCGCCGCCGCCAGCCGCTCCGCAACGCCGTCAGGCCGTGATTCACCTCTGAATTCGCTACTGGGCGATCTCGAGCTTGCAGTCCGACTTGCAGCCGTCGCCACCGACGGTGTTGCCGTCGTCGCACTGCTCGCCCTGGTTCGCCTGCACGATGCCGTCGCCGCAGTGCGGCCCGAGCGTGCAAGCCGCCGTGCAACCATTGTACGAGCCATCGTTCGTGCCGTCGTCGCACTGCTCGCCGAAGAGGCTCTGCGTGAGGCCGTCGCCGCAGTAGGCGCCCAGCTTGCATCCGGGCGCGCAGCCGGGTGCGCCGTTGAAGCTGTACGTCGTGAGGTTCGTCCCGTCGTCGCATTGCTCGTCGGGCATCTGGACGACCGAGTCTCCGCAGTGCGGGCCGAACGTGCAGTCCGGGTTGCACGTGCCATAGCTGCCGTCGTTCGTCCCGTCGTCGCATTCCTCGTCGCCGGCCACGATCATGTCTCCGCAGTCGGTCTCACAGTCGCTCTTGGCGCTGACGAACCCGTTCAGCGTCAGGTTGAAATTCGAGCCGGTGCTGTGGCGCTCCGCGTGGAACAGCGCGACCTCGTAGACGTTGCCCGCGACCAAGTTGCCGAGCGCCGCGGCCTTCGCGGGCGTGATCGTGAAGTTGCCGCTGACGGGCGGGTGCAGACCGCCGAGATCGAGCGCGAGGCGACCATTGATGAACACCCAGACGTCGTCGTCGCCCGAGAACTGCAGGAACTCGCCGCCGTTGTAGGTGAACCAAGTGCGGATCTCGGAGGTGAAGCCGAAGTTGTGGCTGGTGCCGTCCTCGTTGCCGCTCGCGACCCAACCAAGGCCGTCGACCGGGAAGAAGTTCGCGGTCGGGAAGTAGTAACTGCCGTCCGGCTGCTGCGTCAGCGAGATGTGCGTGACGACCTTCTTGTTGACCGCGGGCACGTCGTTGTACCACTCGTCGAAGTTCGCCTGCGTCGTCGTCTGTTGGTTGTAGGGGCAGTTCGCAGCGACGAAGCCCGGCCCGCAGAGGCCGGTGTAGACGGGCTTTCCGTCCATACCGAGGAGGTTCTCGACCAGGCCCGGCGTCTGGATCGTGCCGCTGAACTGCTCGAAGTCGGGGTGCTTCGTGTTGCCCGCGGTCGGCAGCGCGATCACGTCGCGATACGCGACGGGCACGTCGAGCGTCGGGGGCAATTGCCCAGTGACCTCTATGCACGTGAAGCCGGGTTCGATCGTGCAGAGTGAAGAGCAGCCGTCTCCGTCCGTCGCGTTTCCGTCGTCACACTCCTCGCTGTCGGAGGGGAGGATGAGGCCGTCACCGCACGCCGAGGTACACGGTCCTTGATTGCATGTCGGCTCGACCTCGCAGAACGGATTGCAGCCGTCTCCGATGTCGTCGTTGCCGTCGTCGCACGGCTCGTCGCCCTCGACGATCATGTCGCCGCAAACCGTCGCGTGACACGGCATGCCGACGACGTCGCAGGCGAAGCCGTGCTCGCGTTTGCACGTGTCCGAGCAGCCATCGCCCGAGACGGGCGGCGAGCCGCCGTCTTCGCACTCTTCCTTGCCGGCGAGGATCCCGTCGCCGCACATGGCCGCGACGCACGGCGCGTCTGGCGCCGGACATTGCCAGCCCGCTTCGAGCTGACACGTCGACGAGCAGCCGTCGCCGCTCGTCGTGTCACCGTCGTCGCACGTCTCGGTGCCGCTGATCTTTCCGTCGCCGCAGGCGACCGTCGACTCGCATGCTTCGCCGGGCGTCGGGCATGCGAAGTCTTGCTCGACGGTCTTGCAATCGGCGCTGCAGCCGTCTCCGGGTGCGCTGTTGCCGTCGTCGCAGAACTCACCGGGTTGGATGATGCCGTCACCGCAGCCGCTCGTGTCGACGCCGCCCGTCCCGGCGCCGCCGTCGCTGGCCCCACCCTGCGAGGTCGTGAAGCCGGCGCCTGTGCCGTTGCCACCGGTCCCTGCGCCGCCGACGTCGGAGGTCGTGCTCGAGCCGCCCGTAGACGTCGTGCTGCCCGTGTTGACGAACTGGGGATCTCCGCAGCCCATCGCGAGGAGCGCGAGCGCTCCGACCCCGAGACCAAGTGAAGAACGAGCGTGTCGCATTGAAGCCAAGACTAGGGGGCGAACCAGGCCGTGCAACTGCAAAATTACGCTCAGGGTGCGCGCCTGTCGGTGATTATGCGCGCAATTTCGCGATGGAGCCCTTCACGCCTGCGGTCGCGCGCAGGTAGTCCGCGGGCGCCAAAAGGATCTGAGTTCCACGGACGCCCGCGCTCACCGAGACGACGTCGTAGAGCTCGATGAGCTCGTCGACGAAGACTGGGTACGCCTTCTTTCCGGCGAGCGCGGTGACCCCTCCGCGCACGTAGCCGGTGAGAGGCTGAAGCTCTTTCAGCGGGACGGTGTCGACCTTCCTATCGCCGGTGAGACGCGCGAGCGCCTTGAGATCGAGCTCGGCGTCGCCCGCGATCACGGCGAACGCGACGCCGTGACGATCGCCCCGCGTGAGGAGCGTCTTCCAGACTTGCTCGGCCGGGAGACCGACCTTCGCCGCGACCGTCGTCGCGCTGAGATCGTCGAGGTCGACCTCGTAGGCGCGCAGCTCGAACGGAACGCCGAGCTTCTCCAGAATTCGGACGGCGTTCGTCTTCTCGGGCGTCACCGGGCTCGCGTCACGGTCCGACGGCTTGGACTTGTCCGTCGATGACGCCGCCGACCCACTCCTCGACGGAGACGTCGTCGATCGCCGTCGTCCAAAAGGACGGCGATCGGAGCACCGTGTGCCACTCGCCAAAGCCGTATTGCCAGCGCGTGCCGCCGACGAAGTACGTGCCCGCCTTCGTCGAGTATTGGTCCCGGAGCGAGAGGAGTCCGTCTTCGTAGACGTTCGCGGGGACGCTGATGGGCGTCCCATCGCAGTCGTCATAGTGGCCATCCGACCAACCGAAGCCCATGAAGCTTCGAATCACCAGATCATGCGTGTTCGAGAAGACGCCGAATCGCGCACTCGGATACTTGGTCACGACGTGCCCGATGACTCCCGTCGCAAAATCATTCGGGTCGGGGCAGTCCGCGCCGCACTCGGCGATCACGGTCTGATCGAGGCCCCATACGTCTCGAAAGGTCTGCTGGAGACACGGAGGAATGACCACGTTCGAGAGCGGCGGACCGGAGTCGTCGATCATGACCATCTGGGGTCCCGAGCCAAAGGCGTTTGCGACCTGAGAGAAGTTCAAGCCGGCGCCGAAGCCGCCCGCGCTGATCCCGGTCAACAGGACCGTGTCGGCCCCCGCGAACGTCGGCACCCACTGCTCGAGATACTTCGTGATGTTCGCGTAGCCGTGGAAGTGACGGACCTGGCCGCCGAGCTCGGTGTCCCTGTCACCACCATGAATGTCCCCGGTGCAATAGGGGACGTAGACCATGCTCCAGTCCTTGACTGGATTACCGTCGTTATCGCGATTGAAGATGCCGTCGGGGGGCGGCACGAACGGGATGCTGAACGCAGAGAAGTCGCAAGCGTCGTTGAAGCACGCGCCGCCGCCCTCGAGGTAGATCATGACGTTCGGCGACGCCGGGTTCAGGCTCACGCCGAAGCCCGCGGTCGTGCCGTCCATGCAGACCGTTCCGGGCACCTCGACCCACGTCCATTCGAGCGCGGGCGTGTCGAGCGGCTCGACGACGGTGCAGTCGACGCGGCAGCCGTCGAAGTTGCTCGTGTTGCCATCGTCACACGCCTCGCCTGGGTCGACGTGTCCGTCGCCGCAGTACGGAGCGGCGGCCTCGCCTCCGACACCGGTCGACCTCGTCGAAGCGCCGCCTACTCCGGCGCTCGTCGCACCTCCGTCGCCTGCTGCGGAGCCGCCTGTCCCGGCCGCGCTCGTTGTCGGTGCAGCGTCGTCGGCGCAGGCCGACGCGAAGAAGAGAGAGACCGCCAACAGCCCAGCCCCAGCGCGCCCCATGACGTCTTCGTTACCAGAGCCGCTCGGTGGCCGCGACCCCCGGCTGACTGAAAGTCAATTGCCGAAGGTCGCGCGTTCTGCGCCTATTTGACCTTCGCCCCGACGGCCATCAGCTGGTGCAGCGTCTGGATCGGCATGGCGAACGCCCTGGCCAGCGCCTGTAGCGCGAGGCCCTCTTTCGTACCGACGCCGCCGCCGAGCCAACCGACCGCGGAGGCGACGACGAGGACGCTGCTCTGTGCGTCGATCTCCGGGAGCGCTGCAGCCACGGTCTTCGCGGACGCATCGAGGCCGAACTCGGAGAAGAGCACGCGGGATTTCTCGAGCGCGGCGTCGATCTCGGCCGCGTCGATCGCGCCGTCGAGGAGACCCGCCAGACCCGTTCCGAGACGCGCGCGCTCGGCGACGCTGATCGCGCCGTCGGCCGCGGCCACGAGATAGATCGCGTCGAAGAGCGCCTGCTTGCGCGTGTCGAGATCCTCTCGAAGCGTGGGTCCGGCGGCGTCTGCTTGCGCGGCGGCCTGCTCGATCGTCGCGATGCGCGCGGCTTCGTTCATCGCGGCCATCTGCTCTTTCGCCTTTGCGACGGCTGCCATCGCGGCGGCATCGTCCGCGGCGGAACCCGCCGTTTCGCCGCTCACTGCTTGCTTCGCCCAGTCGAGGGCACCGGAAAGACTCACGCTCATGGAACCGTCCTTTTCTCTTGGGAACGCGAGGCTACCCCATCGAGACATGCACCGCGCGGCGCACGATTTGCGGCGGATTTCCTGAGGGCTCCCGGCCTCAGTCGGGATGCGCTAAGCCGTAGCGATGCGACTGCTCACGCTTCGAGACGGCACGCGCGACGGCGCGCTCCACGTCGTTCACCCCGACGGAAAGCACGCAGCGGCAGCGACGGCGATCGCGCGCACGATGCAAGCCGCGCTCGATGACTGGGAGACCGTGGAGCCGCAACTACGCGCGCTGGCGGCGAAGCTCGAGTCGAAGGAGATCATCGGCGAGCCGATCGACTTCAACCGCGTCGCCGCGCCGCTGCCTCGCGCGTACGAGTGGGTCGACGGCAGCGCGTACATCAACCACATCGTCTTGGTTCGGAAGGCGCGCGGCGCAGAGCCTCCGAAGACGCTGCTCACCGATCCCCTCGTCTACCAGGGCGGCTCGAGCGACATGGTCGGCGCGCAAGATCCGATCGAGCTCGTGAACGCCGATTGGGGTCTCGATTTCGAGTCCGAGATCGCCGTCATCTTGGGCGACACCCCGCGCGGCACGTCCGGCACCGACGTCGCCCCCTACGTGCGGCTCTTCGTCATCCTGAACGACGTCACCTTGAGAAACCTGATCCCGTCGGAGCTCGAGAAGGGCTTCGGGTTCTTCACCTCGAAGCCGGCCACCGCGTTCGCGCCCTTCGCTGTCACGCCCGACGAGCTCGGCGGCGCTCTGAAGGACGGTCGCGTGCACCTTCGACTTCGCACGTGGCTCAATGGCAAGCTGGTCGGTGACCCAGAGGCCGGCCCCGCGATGCACTTCTCTTTCCACGATCTCGTCGGTCACATCACGAAGACGCGCCGCTTTGGCGCCGGAACGATCGTCGGCAGCGGCACCGTGTCGAACGAGGACCGCGCGCGCGGGATCTCTTGCTTGGCCGAGCGACGGATGATCGAGATCATCGAGTCGGGCAAGGCGACGACCCCGTTTCTGAAGGAAGGCGATTCTGTCGCGATCGAGCTCTTGGACGACGCGGGTCGCAGCATCATGGGCCGCATCGAGCAGAAGGTCGTCAGCGCATGAACACGAAGCCGAAGCTCTACGGCTACTGGCGCTCGAGCTCGAGCTACCGAGTCCGCATCGCGCTCGCCTTGAAGCATCTCGAGTACGAGACCGTGCCCATCCACCTCGTCAAGGACGGCGGCCAGCAGCACGCCGCCGAGTGGAAGGTAAAGAACCCGATGGAGCAGGTGCCTCTCCTCGAGATCGAGCACGAGCCGGGTCACGTCGTCTCACTGACGCAGTCCGTCGCGATCCTCGAGTACTTGGAAGAGCGCTTTCCGGAGCCGCCGCTCCTGCCGAAGTGCGCGTACCTGCGTGCTCGCGTCAGAAAGGTCGTCGAGATCGTCAACAGCGCGATCCAACCGATGCAGAACCTCTCGATGCTGCGAACCCTGAGAGAGCTCGGCGCCGACGCGCAGGCTTTCGGGCGCGCGGCGAACGAGCGCGGCCTCGCTGCGATCGAGGCCGAGGCGGTCGACGCGGGAGGCCGCTTCACAATCGGAGACGAGGTGACCCTCGCCGACGTGCTCCTCGTTCCCCAACTCTTCAGCGCACGACGCTTCTCGGCCGACATGTCGAGGTTCCCTCGACTCGGAGAGATCGAGGCACGCCTCTTGGCGATGCCAGAGGTGGCCGCCGCGCACCCCGACAAGCAACCTGACGCCGAGCCCTGAGCCCCATTCGAAGCAAGACGGAGTAAACCCATGCCGAAGCTAGAGTCCCTCGGAATTCGCCGCGTAGAGTCCGTTCACTATTACGTCCACGATCTCGATCGGAGCCGCACCTTCTACTGCGACCGGATGGACTTCGCAGAGCTCGGCGTCTCGGGCCCCGAGCTGACGAAGGCAGGGAAGCAGAAGAGCGTGGTCTTCGCCGCGGGCGACGTCCGCGTGATCTGCTCGACCCCCGAAGG
>Ga0164241_10005896_pt1 | contig 11303 bp, 8 predicted proteins | sample OricomyardsoilBY_FD_108780 | JGI IMG/M metagenome (GOLD analysis project Ga0164241, IMG submission 108780) | Backyard soil microbial communities from Emeryville, California, USA - Original compost - Back yard soil (BY) | ecosystem: Environmental > Terrestrial > Soil > Unclassified | place: USA... | reverse complement strand
GTTGGATACCGGTTTGGTCGGCCTGTTGGATACCGGTTTGGTCGGCCTGTTGGATACCGGTTTGGTCGGCCTGTTGGATACCGGTTTGGTCGGCCTGTTGGATACCGGTTTGGTCGGCTATTGTAACATATGAAAGTGAAATCGGTATCTCACTTACCACATTCTTATTCGATTCAAATCCTTCTGGATCCCAACAAACAATCTCTACCTCGCTACCAGTTGGTTCAGGTTGTTTGATGTCCTTCTCATCGGTCTTTTCTCGTAAAAATGCGTCAGATATCTTGCTTTTTATATGAAAGAAGATTTCACCTTTCTCCTTATCGCTATAAGAATCGAAAACTTTGTCGTTAATGAAAATCTCCTCATATTTTAGAGGAATCTCAATTTCCTTCTTAACCGTAATCCACTTCTTTTCAATTTTCAAATTCCCATTCTCACTTCTTTTGGTAACGTCAAGCTTTTCGTTGTATAATGGAATTTTTTGAACCAACTCTTCAGTTTTGATCAACCCATTGCTATCAAGATTGCTGATTCGTTGATCATCCGATAATTTTATTCCGAATTTATTCTCATAAGATTGAGAGACCATGCATCTACCCTATCCTATGATGACATAAATGGTATATACATCTTTTAGAAACCACCAAGTGAAATCACTACCGGTGCCTCATTTGTTTTTCCAGAACAGATGCCTTGTAAATTGTATGGTCCATATCAGGTGGTCTAATAACAACAGGATAAGAATCGTAAGCTATTTCTTTCTGATTGTCAAGTGCAAGAAAAACTTTCTCAGATTGGTCCGTGTCAGGTTTTCCCTCCCTTATTCGAATCACAAATATGGTAAACCATCTTGATTAATAAGTTTAATAATAAAGAGCATAAACTGCCTTAATACCTAAACCCCATATTAATACAGGATAGGCGAAGCTGGACATCTTTCTTCTACTCCAGGAGTAATTTTTGATTAAGAAATGTGAAAATCCCCATCAACTGAGTTGAGAATAGAACCAGTAAAATCACAATAAAGAAATAGCTTGAGATTTGGTAGGGAAAAATTATTTGGAAATTTTCTAGCTAATTTTGTAATGGGGCATTCACCCAATATTATTTAGGAAAGGTAATAAAGGCCTTTCAAAGGGTAACAGTTCCTTAAATGGTTGATCATTTCTTACAAGGCATGAACATTAGCACAACTGGATTTACCTAGTATGCATACCAATACACTTTGCCTTTACTACCTTTTTCAGTGGAGCTTGTTAATGGGTCTGGTATAAATAGTAGCGGTTTCATAGTATTTAAACTATGTTTTCTTCGCACCAATTATGTAATATTTTTATATTGCAATCCAAAATTGTATCGATAATTACAATATTAAACAACATAGGATCTATTCCAAAAATAAAGCTTTATTAGAAATCTAGAGATCGATTGCAACTCCGAATCGAATAAGAATGAGATTTAGCTGATAAATAATCCAAAAATTCACAACCTATTGATCGTTTGTCATCTTTGAATTACCTCGAACTATTTAATTTAATCAAACAAAGTGATAATTTGATATCATATTTAACAAAGTAGAGTCATCATTTATTGCCTACTTTTTCTTAATAATGTAAGAACAAAAGTAAGGCAATCATGATTGTCAATGGTGATCACTTGCATAGAACATTTCTTACGAATTCGATGTTATCAATATCATTTCTAACAGAGTCAATAGGAGTTTCCATAATAATTGGAACGTGGCTTAGTTTCTTGTAATTTACCAAACATCTAATACCGTTTTCTCCAATTTTTCCTAAACCAATGTGATAGTGCCTATCAAGGTTCGATCCTAATTCTCCTTTTGAGTCGTTTAAATGAATTATTTTTATGTTTGCCAAGCCAAGATGACTATCTATATTGTCAACAAGGGCTGATACACCACTTTCAGTAGATAAATCATACCCCGCGGCAAATAAATGACATGTATCTATACACAAACCATAATCTTTTTTCCCAAGGATATCGAATATGCTTTGCATTTCACCGATCTGACTTCCAATACTATTTTTTTGCCCTGCACTATTTTCCAATAAGATTTTAACTTTGTTCCTTGATTGACCTAGATCGTTGTAAGCATATAATGATTTAGTACAAGCTTTTACAAGTTGGTTTATCCCATTTTTTGGTCCATGACCTAGATGACTCCCCAGATGTATAACTAAGTGAGGAATGCCCAACAAATTACACCTTGTTATTTCATCTGTCAATACTGATATTGATTTTTCATACATTTCACTTGTAGGTGCCGAAAGATTAGGCAAGTATGGCATATGTACAACAACGGATTCAGGATCAATGGGGCTGTTGCCTAATTTTTCTTTAAAGATCTCGGTTTCATGTGAAGTCAATTCTTTAGTCTTCCATTGTCTTGGACTTCTGGTAAATACCTGAAATGCGGTACAGCCAATTTTCATAGCGTTATCAACTGAATTTGAAATACCGCCACTAATAGACACATGTACTCCTAATTTTAAGACCAATGTGGATAATCTTGTAAGTATTAAATTTATAAGTTGATCATTTACAGCCCCGCGTTAAACTTCATGATTAGTGGACAAATAAACTATAAAGTGAGAGTCGATTCAGAATTATCACATATTGGAAATTAAAAAAACCACATTCTAAGTTGTACTAGACTGATGATACGATTATCGTGAAGGATAAATTTATAATTATGACAAGTCTAAATCAAGAATAACTTCTAACGCAGCTATACTCGCTATAACCTAATTGCGGACATAATCCTAGGGGTAAGAACACATGAGGAAGCAACGCCACAATTGGTTCGTTAACCCTATTCATACTCTTATAATGTCCGATGAAATACGTTCATCTAAAAGTATGCTATTTCTAGCGTACTAAATTAATTTATTTGATATTTATGACGTATTGTTATTTTTTCTGCTAAAAGAATATAGAATAAATCCTTTGAAGTTATCTATCTAGATTCGGGGAAATCCTTTTGTTTGAAAGACAGAATACCAAAGTCGATTTTAGGGTTCTAGTCCTTTATGACGTATTTGGCTTCTACTTTTTTTGGTGTTGGAAAGTTCAGGAGAATTCAAATACATGTTCCTTAAATCCTCTACACATGTATCCCTAGTGACTTTTACAAGATCATGAATAATTGAATAAAATAGATTTGCAATAAATTATTCTTAACACATGTTTTAATGAAGGAATGATTATATCGTTTAGTAATGATTGGATTTGTTTTTGTATCACAGAGTATAAAAGTTGATCAATTACTAATTCAGGACGGACATTTTCTGTGTTTTTCACGGTTTGAAAAAGAACAATCCTGGGAAATTAACCAACTATAAACTTATCCAAAAAAAGTACTTTATGAATTATGGCAACCGTTTATTAACGATGTCAAGAGAGTTTGATTAATACATAGAAATATCATGTAATAAACAATCTAAACAGCGCTGTATTAAAATAGTTATTTACACTTTCTCGTTATAATAATTGGAGTTATTTTTACTAAAGAATAATCAAAATAAATTAACATTATTTGTTTTCAAACTGCTTATATCGTATGTTTGAATCGTATGCTTAGACAAAGAGATGAATGACAAAGATCTAAATATTGTTTGGGTATGTACTCAATGTAATCAAAATTTTCTATTTTATTCCGATGTTCAAGATCATAAAGCTAGCACGGGCCATTCAAAGATATATAAATTTGATTTGCTGTCCGGCCGTATGATCGACAGGATAGAAATGAGCTAGTTTTAAAAAATAAATTAATATTAGATATACATAAAAAGAGGACAATTATCATCTAATCAAAAGCCGGGGTCGCCTAGCCTGGAAGGGCGCAAGCCTGGAAATTAGGGAACTATATAGCTTGTGGCCCGTGAGGGCCTCGAGGGTTCAAATCCCTCTCCCGGCGCCTTAAATGTGGGTTCTTCATCAAATGTTATATACCAAGTTTGAAAATTTTAATTATTCTTGGCTAATCTGGAGGATAGTAATTTGATAGGGAATAACACCCCTGATTTTTATAGTGATTTAGATCTCGATAGAAATATTAAACTAATAACTAAATCTTTGTCACGACCTTATTTCAATACTGCATTAAAGAGGTTAGCAAAAATCAATCCGATCAATACAAAGTTAGTTTGTGATTATATTTTAGTAGAACAGACGGAATTCAACATTAAAGGTATCTAAATTCCCTACGTAAACCATCAGATGAAGATCCATCTCATACATGGGTAGGCTCTTACAATGGAAGGCAAGCAATTTTTCTACGTGCAATATGAATTTCATTGAACAAGTATCCTCAAGTTAGATAGATATCTACATGAAATAAATATATCTAGAGCACCGGTGGAAGGAGTGTGCATTTCCATCAGATAAAGTTCGTAATTAATACCTATCTAGATATCTATTTCGAAACAATTTGTTCATTTCTTGTTCAAAATTATAAAACTCCATAGTATTATTTTTACAATGGTAACATTCCATCTGATCTAATTTTTCTTTCTCGATTTCTATCGGAATTGGATAAATTTGAGAACAATTCTTGCATTTTACCAAAACAGTGATTACATCATATTTAGACAGATTAGCATTTCTCTGAATTTCCCACTTAGATTTTATTTGAAAAGTTAATACTATTTCCTGATGTATTTCCTTGATTATCTCTGGGTTAGATAAATTTTCTCTTCTTGTTAAATTTACAATATTTTTTCTCTTCTACCTCTCCTTCTCTAATTTTATCAGTGTTAAATCTTTTGTATCCTTCATAGAGAACTTGTCTAACAGATTCTTCTGTTTCATAGAAAGGCATGATTTGAATAAATTTTTTTTTGTGCTTGATTTGTTTAGGTATATAATGTGAGTAAAATTGCCTTAACATAGATAAATCAGAGTAGATAACCAAACAATGTAAACCATAATCATATTCTGATATGGTCTTTGCTTCATCTTCTGGATGCATGGGCATTATAGCATTTTGAGTTGTGATAAAACCAACACCCCACCTCGTTTTTTTGTATATAATAGTTTAATAATGATATAGTTTGATTCGAAATTCTCTCGATATGTGATAATCTTGTTTCCAAAAATATGTTTTACAACTTAATAATGGATGACTACTGTCTTATATGAAAGCCATTAAAATTACATTTATCTAATATTACATTTTACTACTTTAGGAATAAAGTATCCGAATTACAATGAATTACGTATAATTGTTTTAGTTCTAAAAAATAAGAGAATATCGCTGTATTCTGAGAAATAATATTTCATTTAGATTAAAGGAAATGATTTATTTTAGACCTTTTCTATTGGTTCTATACTTTTTTGTTACTTTATACTTTGATACTATCGTCAAACTTTGCATGTACTCGCTTAATGTATTTTGACAAGACGATATACTGTATAACCAAGGATAGTAATACAACTCCAAAAGTTATTGTTTCAAGACTGGTTTTCATTTCACTTTGTGGAAGAGAGGTTACTAAGGGTACAGATATCGCTCCCCTCATCCCTCCAATCATTATAATGTTTTGCCAAAACAAAGGAACACTTTCCGTAGTAAATTTGTTTACCAATGCAAGAATGGGATATGTAAACAATGCCCTACCTATTAACACCACCACAAAAACCAGGATTATAAGGGGCATTTCCTGGCCAATGCTTACTATGTTCATGGTTACTCCAAGGTAAAGAAAAGCCAAAGAGTTGGCAAAAAAAGCTGCAATATCCCAAAAGTTAGATACCGTGTCTCTTACTTCTTTGCTCATCGAGGATTCCTTTCTCATAGTTACATTACCGAAATAAAGCCCAGCCGTTGCAACAGCAATTAAACCCGAAAGTCCAAAAGCATTTGCAACCATTGCTGAACCGAATACTGTAGTTATAGTTAATGATATCTCTGAAAAAGGATTATTCATCAGACTGTGAAGCCTGTTAGTTATTATTGCGATTGCCAAACCAACTGCTACTCCCCCAAGGGACACTAGAAGAAATAGGCCAATTTCACGCAATATATCCAAGTTCATTTGTGTTTTTTCATTGATACCCGTTGCAAAAAAATCTCCAATGGCGTCATTGGTAAATGTCGGCACTGCACCAAACACTATTCCAGCAACTGCTGTAAAAATAATTATACCTGTCGCATCATTAAAAGAAGACTCCATTTCAACAATTGTTGAAAGCAATCGAGGTACCTTTATCATTTTAAAAATCTTGATGACTATGGCCGCATCTGTAGGCGAAATTAATGCTGCAAATAAGAATGCCAATTGGAACGGTAGATGTAGAAAGTACATTAATAATAATCCCACAACAATAGTTGTGATGGCCACTCCTATGGTAGATAGCAAGAGAACAGAAATCTTTACCCTCGTAAAGTCTTTGTAGTCGATTCTCATCATTGCTTCAAAAATGAGTGGAGGAATTACAAAATTTATTATTAAGTTAGAGTCAATTTTTATTTGGTCAAATCCATTAACGAGCAAAGTTGCAAGGCTGATTATAATTCCCAATCCCGCCCACATCATAGTATATGGAATTCTGGTCCTTGATTCCAAAAAAGAGGCAACAAATATTGTACCTAAGAAAACAAGAATCAAATAGTCATTAGTGATATTCAGTCACAGCCCAAAATAAATCATTTACATCTAGTAAATAAACGTGAGTTTGTCATTGCTTGCCTGCATCATTATCACCATACAACAAGTAAAGTTTAAACATCGCTGAATAAAGTCGATCTTTAATCTGAAACAATAATGGTCACAGAACCCCTCGATCGCTCCGTCATCTCATACATGCATCATCAGCTTGTTATATTGGATGAAGAAACAGACGCAGCTTCCGCTGTCAAACTGATGCATGATAAAAAAGATGAAACAATCATTGTCAAGAATAAAAAAGATGAATATGTCGGTATTATTACCGACAGCGATATTTTAGACAAAATTGTTATGAAAGGCGAAGATTCAGACCAGGTTTCTTTAAAGAGTATTATGTCTTCACCCATCACAACAATATCTGCAAGGGCTAATGCAAGACAAGCCCTTGAGCTTATGAGGTTAAATGTAATAAAAAGAATCCCAGTCACTGATAACATACATATCTTGGGTATTGTGACCCAGGAAGGCCTTGCTCACGCTATTAGGACTTCTGTATTGGAGAAAACATTTAGACCATATAGAGTAGTAATTAGGGAACATTATAAACCGATATGGGGCAACCTTGGTTTTATACTGCAGTTTGCGGGTCTTTTGTTTATTGGCCCGGCCATGCTCGCAATCGCGATGGGAGAGCTAGAATCCGCGGCTGGTATATTTTTGTGCATCACATTCATGTTTGTAACGGGTTTTGTATTAAACGCGTATGGTGAAAAAACACCAATGAATCTGCGGCAGGCATCAGTTCTAATGGTTTCAAGTTAGGTTATTGTTTTGTTAGTTAAAAAATTTTAGAATTAGTTAGATGTTGTAGTTAGTCTAAAATTCTTAGAATTAGTTAGACATTCTCAAATATTTCTGACATTTATCGAGATTTATGTATACAATCAATTATAGCCAAGTACGTGAAAAACCTATTCATCATAATTATAGTCTAGAAATTAGGATTAAAAGGGAGTTTTTATCCTAATGAAAGCCAAAAGCGATATTGCTTTAGCATCTGTTTTGATATGTTTGGCTTTTAGCGCGCCTGTGGTATTTGCTCTACCACCAGATCCAAATTTTGGTAGCAAAAATGAATGCTCTATTAATGATGCCCCCTGATGGTAAGGAAGATGTATATATTACGTGTTGCTGGGATGAGCCCGATATACTGAATCCTGGAAAAACCATCAATTGGTGTCAAACGTGCTTAAACACAGTTCCACCAAGCAGTTGCACTGAAGCCTATATTGATACACCTTCACCAAGAGGTCCTTCGGCACCTATACAAGATGATGGAGTTCTAGAACAGCCAGACAAGCCAAATAAAGGTAGTGTAATGGACCTGCCAAATAGCAATGAGAGGAGCTTAGAATAATACTATCTTAAATTAACTTAAATGAATAGTATTCTCGGTGAGTCATTTATCTGCAGAACCCACACTATAGGACCGAATTCGTCCTGAAGCCCACCGGGCCCGATCCATTAATATGCTTCCGAAGAAAAGTGATCTAAATCTTGATGAATAGGAACTTAACAAAGTTTTTAAGAAATGCTATTCTCTAATTTCATACTAGAATCCTATTTAAAATACCGATATAGGCATCATATTCATTCTCCTCTAGAGAAAAGCCTTATCGAAAGAACTATACAGTATATCAAAGACAGGACAGAAAGCTTTGATGACTACTTTCCTTGTAATGTAAAAAATTGTAAACTAAAACACGTACGGAATTGGTTAAATCTTATTTGCAGATTATCATAACAAGGAGATGATAAACGCCTAAGTTAACAGCGACTACACATATAATAAAACATTTTAGTCCTGTTCCATCTCATGTTTTATGTTATGTCTGGCGAATACAAAAAAGTAGCAGTAGTGACCGGAAGCTCAACAGGCATAGGCCTTGAGACATCTTTAGCACTTGCTCGAAATGGTTTCCTAACTTGTGCAACCATGAGAGATTTAAAAAAGTCGGTTGAAATAGAAAGTATAGCACGGAAAGAAAATATCCCAATAAATTTATTCGAAATGAATGTTGATGATAATGATTCGGTAGATAAAGCAATAACAAAAATAGTAAATGAATATGGTCGACTTGACATCCTAGTTAATAACGCTGGCTATGGTTTGTTTGGAGCAATGGAGGACTTTACAATGGATGAAATTAGAAAGCAATTTGAGACGAATGTTTTTGGTATCATGAGAGTAATTCAAAATGTTCTTCCAACCATGAGGCAACAAAAAAGTGGTATAATAATTAATGTTAGTTCTATGTCGGGATTGGCTGGAATACCTTCTCAATCTGTTTATTCTGCTACAAAGTTTGCAGTAGAGGGAATGAGTGAAGCTTTATCTTACGAATTAGAACCATTTGGAATCAAAATGGTATTAATTGAACCTGGAGTAATAAATACCGAATTTGCACAAGATTTAGTTTTGCCGTCAAATAAATATGGCGTAGATAAAAAAGGGATTCAGATTAACCAGTTTGGCGATGATAAGAAGGGTACTTCATTATCCTTCTACAATGACACCATGCAAAGATTCTTGACATTTTACTTCAATGCAATGAGTAAAGCTCCTCATCCGAGGGTTGTTGCGGACGAAATAATCACTAGTATTGGAATAGTCTCTGATGAATCGAATACTTCTAGCCCTATCTTAAGAATGACAGTTGGAAACGATTCAAAAAAATACTCGAGGCTTAAAAAAGAACTAACTGATAATGAATTTCATACATTGTTAAAAGGTGATCTGTTAAAATAGATGAGAACTGTATTAGTTAGAGTAATAAATTAAATACTTTTTATAACTTCAAATATTGAAACATCTTTTAAATTGGCACTTAATGTAGTTAACTGAAATTCGAATAATTTATAGTTCTGATCCATATAATGACTTTACACGTCTTCTTTTGTTATACTGATTTAGTTATAGTTTATTGGCAACGAGAAGTTCGATAATCTTGTCTATTTTTTTTATATCAGCGCCATAAATTTTTTTAATATATTCAAGACCCGATATATGATCTGCTTCTGAAAAGGCTTGTACTCCATCCTCTGCTATTATGATTTTCAAACCTCTTGTAAAAGCGTCGTATGATGTATGTTTTCCGCAAATATCTGTGTGTACTCCTGTAATTATTATTGAGTCTGCACCTTTTCCATCATATACTCTGGCTAAATATCTATCCAAGTTAGTTCGATCAAATGCACTATACGTTCTTTTTGTAATAACTGTGTCATTTTTTTGTGGTTTCAATTCATCATTAATTTGTTGTCCAATTGTACCTTTCATTGCATGTGGTGCCTATAGCTCTAATTCATAACTGTCAGTCGGAAGGTGTTCATCTACACAATAAAAAATAGGAATTTGATTATTCCTGGCTATATCTAACAAAGTGCGAATATTTGGAATAATCTCTAATGCCCTTTCACATTTTAAACTACCTTCAATAAAGTCATTTAACATATTCAATACTAAAATTGCATATCTAGCCAAGTTTTTCCCACAAAGCTAATACTTTTAGTGTCAGATATTTTTCTTTCTCATACCAGTGACGTGCAGATCTTTGATATTATTGGTTATATTTGATTTCAATAAATCTTATCGTTAATTAATATCAATGTGATTATTGATGGGGATGAAATATGCTCTAAGAATGCTGTGAACTTGACTTAATTTCAATACCCTCAAATCCTTTACAATCCTCTTGTCTTAGGAAAATCTGTATTTGCATTAGAACCCTATTACCACAGGGAACTTAATCCCATCGGAGTAGGACTATTACCATTAAAGGATATTTAAATTTACCATTGCATCGATGTTAAAAGAACATATAAGATGTAGAAGCAGGGTTAAATTAAAGTAGAAATCTGTTAATTTACCAATAAATTATATATAGTAGTTTGATTCCAACCAATTGGTCCATTGTATTCATTACCACCTGTTTCATTTGCAGATGCTTTAGAATCTATTTCTCCTTTTACCTTCAACTCGTAGTTACCTGGAGGCAGTGGCTTTAGAAAAAGCCAATTTCCATCCGCTACGGCTTGTGTTGTCTGAGCAGTTAAATTCAATATGTTATCTTGAGGCAATGTAAAGTTAAACAAATCTGTTTGAATACGATACTCATCTATATTAGGTATAGTGATATTATTTAGGGAAGCTTTTGCTCCAGTAACAAAATCCTGTATATTTTTGGCACATTCTCTTAGTTCTTCTTCAGTTTTCAGTTCTTTAAACTCCGCATAAGAACATTCAGAATTTAATATTGTAATTAGCAACGCAGTATTTTGAGGTATGTTACAAGTACGTTCAACTGGATGTTCAAATGCTTGAGTCAAAAACCATACTGGACCATTTTGATTTTCATCGCAGTGCTCTCCAGTATCATCATATGATGGATTCTTGTTCCAAGGTATGGAATACGTCCATTGCCACCACTTTTCAGTCCAGTCAGCATAGGAAATATTAAATGGGCTTGAATTCGAATCGTAAACTATACTAGAATTATTAGAATCCGCACTAACCATATCTTGATTTACAAGACTCTTATTTCCTTTAGATGCAAACAAGGCGTTAGTGGGTAATACTGCAATCAAAAGTACAATAAACAATACAATTAT
>Ga0164241_10005895_pt1 | contig 11303 bp, 6 predicted proteins | sample OricomyardsoilBY_FD_108780 | JGI IMG/M metagenome (GOLD analysis project Ga0164241, IMG submission 108780) | Backyard soil microbial communities from Emeryville, California, USA - Original compost - Back yard soil (BY) | ecosystem: Environmental > Terrestrial > Soil > Unclassified | place: USA... | reverse complement strand
CTCGCCAAGGCCCGGCGCCAGCAGCGCCGCGAGCGGCCCGGCAAGCGGGATCGTCGCGATCGCCACTGGGATCGAGATCGCTACCAGGGCGACCGCCAGCTCGGTCGGCGTCAGGCGCGGCCGTCGGCCGACCAGCAGCGGCGCCGAGGTGACGCGGATGCTCTGGCTGAAGACGCCGAAGACGGTGTAGAGAGCGAAGGCGACGAAGAAGCCGTCGGTGCGCCCGTCGATGCCGTTGGAGTGGAGGTAGAGGGCCGCCTGGATCCCCGAGGCCGCGGCCATCGCGAAGGTCGCGGCGGCCATCACCACCCCGGCCTTGGCGCGCTTCCCCTTGTTGGCGTCTTCGCTCATCCTCTACCTAACGTCTGGGGGTGGGCGGAACTTCTCATCCCGTCTCGGCTCGTGCTCGGAGAAAGCGCGCGTGCAGTGGCAGGCGGTCGGGAAGCAGGCGCCGCAGCAGGCCGCTGACGTCGGCCCAGACCCGGGGGAAGAGCGCCCGCAGGGCCAGCGCCTGGGTGCAGAGGCCGACGCAGCCGGCGAGGAGGACGATCAGCGCCGGTCCCGCGTTCGCGCTCCGCAGCAGCTCGGCGAGCGGGAAGCCCACCGCCAGGACCAGGGCGCTGCCGGCGACCGCGGGCGCGAGATCGGTGACGAGCCTGCCGATCGGCATCCCCAGCACGCGCCGGAAGAGGACCAGGTAGACGGCGGCGAGCATCGCCAGGTGTACGACGACGACCGCCGCGGCGACGGTCGCGAGGCCGAGGTCGGCGGTCGCGAAGACGGCGAGGCCGTAGACGACGAGCACGCAGCAGTTGAAGATCATCAGCGGCCGCGGCCGGCCGGCGGCGAGCATCACCTGCGGGTAGCCGGTCAGGATCGCCGCGACCATCCCGGCCACGGCGAGGATCTGGGTCGGCTCGACGGCGGCGCTCCAGGCGTCCCCGAAGACGAGCGGGACGAGCTCGGGCGCGGTCACGATCAGGATCGCCAGCAGTGGCACCACGACCGCGCCGTGCACACGGGTGGCCCGCTCGTGCAGGCGTTTCATCTCGTCGAGGTCGCGGGTGCGGGAGTAGAGCGGGAAGGCGAGGCGCATCATCACCCCGCTCAGCTTGTCCTGGTAGAGAACGCCGAGCTGGAAGGCGCGCCAGTAGATGCCGACCTGGGTGGCGCTGAGCCGGGCCGCGAGGACGGCGTAGTCGACGTTGCTGATCGCCACATAGAGGACCCCGGCGGCCGCGGCCGGGGAGCCGAAGCGGCTGATCTCGGCCAGCTCCTGCGAGCGCCACCGCGGCCGCGAAGGGGGCGCGACCACGATCAACAGCAGCGAGGCGATCGCGATCGTGATCAGCCCACCCAACACCAGGGCCTCGGCCCCCATCCCGGCCGCCGCCAGACCGACCGCTGAGAAGGAGCCGAGGACCAGCGAGGCGGTCTCGATCAGGCTGCTGGTGCGGAAGTCGAGCCGCCGCAGCAGGTGGGCGCGGGAGACGGCGCCGAGGCCGGCGATCGCGAAGGCGGGGGAGACCAGCTGGATCAGGCCGGCGATCTCCTCGCCGAAGATCGGGGCGGCGATGATCGGGGCGAGCAGGAAGGTGAGCAGTCTGAGCCCGAGGCCGCTGACGATGCTGGTCAGGGTCGCCGCCTCATAGTGACCGTCGGTGATCAGTTTGCGCTGGACCAGGGCGCTGCCGAAGCCCTCGTAGGTGAGGATCACCGCCAGTGGCAGCAGGATCATCGCCACCGCGGCCGAGCCGAAAGCGGCGGGGCCGATCAGGCGGGCGAGGATGACCGCGGCGACCAGCTGCAGGACTACGCTGGCGACCTTGGCGCCCGCGAACCAGCGCACGCCGGAGACGGCCGCGTCGCGCAGCTCGCTCGCGTCCAACTCCGGCTCGGGGGTCGCCTGGCGCTCCATCCACAGAGAGAACGACCGCAGGCACGAGGGGCTTGTGAAGCAAATCGGAAAAGCGAGCAAGTTTTGCCGGCGGCGGGCCGTTGTTGGGCCAGTGAAGTGGATGAAAAACGTCGGAAATGGAGCTAGTAGGCCATGGAGCTAGTCGGGTTCGTAAAGTCGCTCCTGCGTCACAAGGTCGCCCTCGGGGCGATCTGCGCCGTCGCCGTGCTGGCAGCGCTTCTGACCGCTTTCAAGGTGGGGCCAGGGGGAGTTGAGCGCCGCTCTACCTCGGTCGGCGCCGCGACCAGCCAGATCCTCGTCGACTCCTCGGAATCGACCCTCGTCAAAGGCGCCGCCTCCGACCAGCTGGCCGCCCTCGGCACCCGTGCCAGCGTCTACGCCCAGTATCTGAGCAGCCGCGAAGCGGTCGGCAAGATCGCGCGCGAACTGAAGATCAACCCGTTGCTGATCACCGCCAGCGGCCCCTTCAGCGAAGGCACCGGCATCCGCAACTACGGCGAACAGGGCGCGGAATCGCGCGCGACCGACCTCGTCGACGAGGGCAAGGCCTACCGGCTCGTCTTCCAGGCCCAGGAAGACGTGCCGATCATCACCGTCTACGCCACCGGGCCGACCGTCCCGGCCTCGGTGGAACTCGCCCGCAGTTCCTACAAGGTGCTTGTCGGCTACATCGACCAGCTCAAGCTTCAGGCCGCCAAAGAGGCCAAGGTCAATCCCGAACCGAAACCCGTGGAGAGCTCGACCGGTCCGCTGATCAACGACATCATCGTGCGTCAGCTCGGCCAGCCCGAGGGCGGTCTGGTCGGCGGCTCCGCCAACCTGATGCTGATGGTGCTGGCCTTCGTCGGCGTCTTCGGGGTCGGCTGCCTGGTCTTCGCGGTCGTGACCGGCTTCATGCGCCACTGGAAGCTCGCCGGTGAGATGGAGCGCCTGGACGCCCAGGCCCACCACTGGGAAGCGACCGCTTCCTCGCATGATCCGATCGACCCGAGCCCGGAACAGTGGCGGCTCCCGGGTCCTGACGGGCCGGGCGACCCGGACCGCGAGGGCGGTCCGGCGATTCGCGGCCGGTGACCGCGGGCGATCGCCTGCCGGTGCCGGACTTCCGGCTCCTGCTGGTCAGATACCGCCCGACGATCGACGACGACGCCAACGACAACTGGCCGCGCACCCGGCGGCCGTTGCCCTGGGCGCTGGCGGGTTTCCTGGTGATGCTCTGGCTGATGCCCTTCGACAGCATCTCCCTGCCGATCCCGCTGCCGCTTGAAGCCAAGCTCGACCGGCCGGTCCTGCTCGTCCTGATCGCGATCTGGGTGCTCTCGCTGACCGGGGAAGGGCGTTCGCCGCGATTGCGGATCAGCGCGATCCACTACGCCTTCGCCGCCTTCGTCCTGGTCGCGGTGATCAGTCTCGTCCAGGGCGCCGACGTGACGGTGCGGCTGGGCGAGTTCGAACTGGGGGTGCGCAAGCTGGCGCTGCTGCTCTCCTACGTCGCCCTCTTCGTCATCGTCGCCTCCAGCCTGCGCCCGGGAGAGGTGCGTCCGTTCATGAAGCTGATCTGCGGCCTAGCGGCGCTGACCGCCATCGGCGTGCTCTGGGAATACCGCACCGGCTTCAACATCTTCTACGAATTGAGTTCGAAGGCCCTGCCCGTCTCCTGGCCGGCCGAACTCGGCAACGTCGACTCGCTGGGGCGGAAATCGGTGATAGGCCCGACCATCCACCCGCTGGCGCCGGCGATGATGATGGCCTGCGCGATGCCATACGCGCTGATCCAGATGTACGACAACAAGGAGTTGCGCGAGAAGGTCCTCTGGGGCACCCTGGCCTGCCTGCTGGTCGCCGCGGCGCTCGCGACCGGGCGCAAAACGAGCCTGATTGCCCCGCTGGCGGCGGTGACCGTCCTCGTCGCCTTCCGGCCGCGGATCCTGCGGCAACTCCTGCCCCTTGCGCTGGGGCTGTTCGTGATCGCCCACATCGCCGCGCCCGGGGCGCTCGGTGGGGTTGGCGAGGCGATCCTGCCGCAAAACCTGTTCAACACCAACAGCGCGATGAACCGGCAGAGCGACTACGCGGCGATTCGGCCCGACGTGATCGACCACCCGTTCCTCGGCCGTGGGTATGAAACCTACGATCAGAAGAAGTACCGGATCCTCGACAACCAGTACCTGACGACGATGATCGGCACCGGGGCGCTGGGGGTGTTGGCCTACTTCTCGATCTTCCTGGCGACCTTCCTGATCGCCTTTCGGGTGGCGCGGAACCGCAGCGGCGAGAGTGCCTCGATCGCGATCGCGATCGCCGCGACGACCGTGGCGCTGGCGCTCGGCAGCGCCCTCTTCGACCTGCTCGCCTTTGCCCAGATCCCCTACCTGCTCTGCTTCTTCGCGGCCTTCGCGGTCGTTCTGGCTGAGGAGTTGGAGCCGAAGTCGGTCACGGTTCGCGTCCGCGGTGCGCTGCTGCCGGTCGGGGGCGTGCCCGGTCCGGCGCGGACGCAGTGACTGATCCCGCCGGGCGCGACTTCTTCTTCAGCTTCGCCTACGCGAGCTGGGGAACGGCGGTGGCCCGGGGCATGTGCTTCTCCGAAGATCGGATGGTGGAGACCCTGCTCGCGCACCCCGCGGTACGCCGCCTGCTGGTGGCGGAGACGCCGCGCAGCCTGCCGGTGAAGCTGGCGCGGGACCGACTCGATCCACCGCCGCCGTTCCCGGCCAGCGAGCATGCCTCGCTGTACGCGCCGCTGCGGCTGCGCCGCGGCGATCCGACAGCCGTCGGCGCCAACGAGCGCGCCTTCGCCCGTTGGGACAGGCGGGCGCGCCGGGCCGCCGCTGGCGCCGGGCTGGAGCGCCCCGCGGTGATCACCACCCACCCCTTGGTCGCCGGCTTCGCGCCGTTGGAGTGGGCTGCCTCCGTCACCTTCTACGCCTATGACGACCTCGCCGAGTCACGGCCCCTGCGCCGGCTCTGGCCCGCCTACGAGGAGGCCTACCGGCGCATCCGCGAGCGTGGGCTGGCGGTGGCGGCCGTGGCACCGGCGATCCTCGAGCGGATCCGCCCGCGTGGGCCCAGCGCCGTGGTCCCGAACGGCGTCGATCCGGCCGAGTGGTCACAGCCCGCGCCCGCGCCGGAGTGGTTCACGGCGCTGCCGGGCCCGCGCCTGCTCTATGTCGGCAGCCTGGAGTCGCGGATCGACGTCGATGCGATCGCCCGTGCCGCGAGGGCGATGCCGGAGGCCTCGTTCGCCCTGGTCGGGCCGTTGCTGGAGCCGGCTCTGTTTGCGGAGTTGGGCGAACTGCCGAACGTGACGATCAAGCCGCCGGTGGGGCGCGAGCAGGTAGTCGCCCTGGTCGGCGCCGCCGACGCCTGCTTGATCCCGCACGTGGACAACCCCCTGACCCGGGCGATGAGCCCGCTGAAGTTGTATGAGTACCTTGCCGGGGGGGCGCCGGTCGCGGCACTCGACTTGGCGCCGATCCGCGACGTCTCACCGCGGGTGGTGATTCGCCCTGACCTCCAGGAGGCGATCGCGGCAGCGCTGGTGCTGGGCCGCGCCCCGGAGCAGGAGCGACGCGAGTTCGCGCGGGCGAACTCCTGGGGTCAGCGCCAGGAGGCGATCGTGCAGATGGCCCTGGCCGGGGCCTGAAGCCTCAGGTCCCGCTGCGCAAGCGGTGGCGGGCCGGCGCCACGCGGTCACGGGTCTCACCGGCGAGCCGGCGCAGCAGTGGCCAGGGCCGGCGCGCCGGCGCCGCGACGGCCTCAGGGGCAACGGCGTCGCGACGGCGCAGGCGCAGGTCCAGCGAGGACGACCCGCCGAGCTCGAAGGGCTCTCCGGCGGCAACGGTGCCGGCCGCGGTTTCGACCGACTCCTCGCCGGCACCCCAGGGTGGCTCGACCACGGCCCGCATCGCCCCGGCCGGAACCTCGACCGAGACATGGCGCGAGTAGGGGCGCAGGCGCAGCAGGTCGCCCTCGAGGCGCTGGCGCACGTTGGCGCTCGCCAGTCCTTCCAGAGAGGACCAGTGCACGGAGCCAAGGCGGTTGACCGCAGCGCTGCGCTCGGCGAGAAGGTCGAGGCCGTCGGCGAGGTCGTCGTGGTGCCCGTAGAGGATCAGCGGCTGGTCGAGGTAGGCGCGCAAGGCGAGCTCGGCGGGGGAGAAGTGGGCGTCGGCGAGGGGGTGGCGCAGCAGCACCGGCAGCCCGCCCGCGCTCGTGTCGGCCGGGTCCCAGCCGACGAGGGGGCCGCTCGGCGCGTCCGCGCTGAGCCAGTGCGCGGGAGGGGCCGAGAGGCAGGGGAAGGGGCGGGTCATCGTGCTCGCTGCGTACCCGGTCCGCGCCAGCGCTGCGGCCATCGCTTCCGAGCACTCCTCGTGCGGGGGCACCATCACCCTCGAGACGGCCACGCCGGTGCGCCGCTCGAAGGCGGCGATCCGGCGCTGCGCCTGCGCCGCCAGGGCCAGCGCCCCGGCCTCCTCGCGGGTGTCCCCGAGCTCGCCGCCGTAGTGGTCGTTGCCATGAACGCAGAGCGAGATACCCGGCTGCTCGCGCAGGATCCGCGCCGCCTTGGGATGGGCGACGCGAGCGTCGAGCGGGACCATCGCCAGCGCCAGGTGGTAGCCGTGCGCGCTTGCGTGTCGGCCCAGCTTGGGCAGCGAGAGAAAGCCGTAGGAGGGCCAGTGCAGGTTCGGGTCGTCGAGCAGGAAGGTGGCTCGTAAGGGGGGCGGTTGCCAGGCCGATGTCGCAGTCAGCTGCCGCAGTAGCTCCAGCAGCGGCAGCAGGGCCAGCGAGCGCTCGCCGCCGAGGCGGTCGCGCAGCGGCTCGGCGGCGCCCAGCTCCTCCGGGGCGACAGCGACGAGGTCGAGGCTGCCCTCGCGACTCCAGACGGGTGCGCCGGCGATCGTCGCGAGAAGCGCCGAGCTCTCCGCGGGCGCGAGCGGGGCGAAGCCGTCCAGGCGGCGATCTGGCAGCGCCTGTCCGTGCAGGCGGCGGTCGAGCTCGGGGACGGCGCTGAGATCGACGACCGTCGCCGCGCCCGGCTCGCTCTCGGGGGCCAGAGCGGCGAGTGCGCGCAGGCCGGCCGCGGCCGCCTTCCCTGCCTCGTCCTCGCCGCCGAGCTCGATCAGGGCGTCAAGACCAAGGGTCTCGCCGGCCTCGCGGCTCTCGAAGCGCACCTCGGGGAAGGCCGCGGACAGCGCCGCGAAAAGCCGCTGTCGGCGCCTCAGCTCGGCGCCGGGGTAGACGCCAACCACGCGCATAGGGCTCACCGTAGCGCGTAGACGCGGAACCCCTGCGAGGGGTTGCCGCCGCCGGGCGCGGCGCTGAGGTCGCCGAAGCTCGCGACCAGACGGCCCGAGCGCAGGTAGCGGCCCAGCAGCTGGTCATAGCCGCTGCCGAAGCGGCCGGTCTCGAAGGCGGAGGTGTCGCGGTTGCTGACCAGGGCGTAACGCACGTGCTCACGCTGCAGCCGCGCGATCGCCGCCCGCTCGTCGGCGCGGGTGTCGAGCAGCCCGGGCAGGAACATGTTCTCGTAGAGGGCCTGGGGCCGGTCGCTGAGGAAGTAGAGGCCGGCGTCGGCGGGGAGGGCGAGGATGGGTTCCCCAGGTGCCGTGTGGGTGCGGATGAAGTCGATCGCCTGCTGCTGGGCGCCGGCGCTGCGGCTGTCGGCGACGTAGCTGCCGGCGGCGGTGTGCACGACCGTGCCCTTGTCCGGGTACAGCGCGACCGCCGCGTAGAGGGCGATGCCCCCGGCGACCGCGGCCAGCATCGCCATCACTGCGGGCCGGGCGCTGGGCCAGCGATCGCCGATTCGCTGGTGCAGGAGGCCGAGCAGGAGCACGGCGGGCGCCGCGTAGTAGGGCGCGGCCGAGGTCATCGTGAACTGGTCGTAGGCGCGCGAGCAGAGCAGGACGGCGACCGCTGCGAGCGCCAGGTCCAGGGGCCAGCGGCCGCTCAGCGGAGCGCCGTCGCGGCGCCACAGCCCGCGCGCGAGGAGCGCCGCAGCCAGCAGTGAGAGCAACGGCAGCCAGCTCATGCCGAGCAGCAGCTGCTTGCTCTCTTCCTGCACGGCCGCCTCGGCGCCGGAGAAGATGCCACTCGCCTTCCAGGCGGCGAGCAGGAGAAGGGAGCCGAAAACGGCGGCGGCCAGCGGCCAGAGCGCCTTGACCCGCGCCGCGCCGCGGGCGCCGTGGACTTTGACCGCGGTTGCGGTCAGGCCGGCCAGCAGGGCGAGGTAGATCGCTCCGCGGGCCAGCGAGGAAGCGACGCTGGCGGCGTCGAAGGGCGTCCACTCGCGATAGGCGTTGAAGCCGGCGGCGCGGAGGAAGTCGATCGGCCAGAGGTTCTGCCAGAAGAGGCGGTCCGCACCGACGTTGGCGGCCAGCGTCCCCAGCACGGCGAGGGGGATGGCCAGTGCCGGCCCCGCCATCCAGGCCAGTGCCCGCAGCGCCGCCCTCAGGTTCTCTTCCCACCAGAGGCCGGCCACCCAAGCGAGCCCCGCCAGGCCGGCGGCGGCGGCGAACTCGACCCGGGTCAGCGCCGTCAGGCCGATTGCCGTGCCGGCGAGCAGGAAGTGGCCGCGGGCAAGCGCGAGCAACGTCAGGATCAGGAGCAGGAGGCCGAAGGTGGCCGAGTTGGTGTGGGGGAGGACGAAGTTGAACTGGGTGCCGGAGAAGCCGATCGCGATCAGCACCGCGGTCGAGAGTGCCGCCGCCAGGGGACGCAGCAGCTGGCGGGCGAGGGCGAAGAAGGAGCCGGCGATGGCGACCGTCATCGCCAGTCCGAGCGCGTAGGCGGTCTCGAGGCTGGTGCCAAATAGCTTGAACGCCCCCGTCAGCGTGTAGACCCCCAGCGGCCCGTAGAAGTAGCGGACGTCCTCGTAGGGAGGGTGTCCGTGGACGGCCTGCGCCGCGGTCGTCAGCTCGGCGCCGGCGTCGATCTCCGGCGTTCCCCACTTGCGCCAGCTGATCGCCGCGAGGACGACGATGAAGAGGCCGAGTCCGGCCAGGGCGAGACCGTCGGCGGACCGGGCCAGCGCCAGCAGGCGCCCGGACCGGGCCCGGGTGCCGCCGTGCGCTCGGCGCTCAGCGAGGATCGCATCGTTAGCGCTCACGGGTAATCAACGCGTCGGACCGCGCCGGGCTTGCGCTCGAGTGGAGGGGCGCGCTTAGGGTTTGCCGGCTTCGTAGTGCGCCAGCACCGTCGCCGCGGAGAGGGCGGAGGTGTAGAGCGCCACCTCGTCGACCGAGCCCTGTAGGTAGCGCTGGGCGAGGCTGGTCGAGGAGATCGGGCGGCCGATCCGCAGGTCGCGACTGCTGTTCCAGGTCGGATCGGAGGTGAACGAGACGTTAGCCCTTTCGACGCCGTCGACGAAGATGCGAGCGCGGCTGCCGTCATAAGTTCCGACGAGGTGATGGGTCGTGTTGGGTGCCGACGTGGTCGAACTGACCGCCTGGCCACGGGTGACCATGCCGAGGATGTTTTGACGGGCGACGGCGAAGACCGGGCGGTCGCTGGAGTCGATCACCAGCGAGAAGCCGTTGTCGAAGTCGGCGCTCGAGTCGCTGACGATGAAGTGGTAGCCACCCGAGGATTTGGCGGCGCTGGTGCGGACCCAGGCCTCGACCGAGAAGGTGGAAGGCGTCCCGAACGGGCTCGCCGACATGTCGATGTACTGGCTGGTGCCGTTGAAGGAGCGGGCGAAAGTGTTGGTCTCGCCGCCGATCAGCGGCGCGACTGAGGTCGGGCTGCTGTTGTAGGTGCCGTTGTTGTTGCCGCCGTTGGCGTCGGTCGCGGTCGTGCCCGAGGTCTCATCGAGGCGCCAGAAATCGCTGATCCCGGTGGTTCCGAGGACCGCGGCGCGGTAGGCGCTGTTGACGGTCAGTGAGCGCGTCGTCGTCGCCTGGCCGCCGTTGTTGTCCGTGACCCGCAGGCCGATCGTCAGAGCGCCGGTGGCGGTGAAGGCTTTGGTCGTGCTGGCGGTCGTGCCGGTACTGGTCTCGTAGCTGCCGTTACCGTCGAGGTCCCATTCGTATTTGGCAATCGTGCCGTCAGGGTCGCTGGAGCCGGAGCCGTTGAAGGTGACGTTCTGACGGGTGTTGGCCGGGCTCGGGGAGACCGTGAACGAGGCCACCGGCAGGCGGTTGTTGATCGTCACCGCGCGGCTCGTCGTGGTCGTCTGGCCGGCGTTGTCGGTGACCCGCAGTTTCACTTCCACCGTGCCCGGGGTGCTGTAGGTGCGGCTGGTGGTTTTGGTCGTGCCGGTGTTGGTCTCGAAGCTGCCGTTGCCGTCCAGGTCCCACTCGTATTTCGTGATCGTGCCGTCGGGATCGCTGGAACCGGAGCCGTTGAAGCTGACCGTGGCGCCAGTGTTGGCCGGGTTCGGAGTCGCGGTGAAGGATGCAATCGGCGCCCGGTTGTTGATCGTCACCGCGCGGTTCGCGGTCGCCGTCTGGCCGTCGTCATCGGTGACCCGCAGTTTCACTTCGACCGTGCCGGGGGCGGTGTAGGAGCGGCTGGTCGTCGGCGTCGTGCCGGTGTTGGTCTCATACGTCCCGTTGCCGTCCAGGTCCCATTCGTATTTGGTGATGGTGCCGTCAGGGTCGCTGGAGCCGGAGCCATCGAAAGCGACAGTGGCACCGGTTTCGGCCGGGTTCGGAGTCGCGGTCAGCGCGGCGGTCGGGGGCAGCAGCGTGACGGTGACGTTTTTGGTCGAGACCGCGGTCGCGCCCTTGTCGTCGGTCACTCGCAGCTTCGTTTCGTAGGTGCCCGCGGCGCTGTAGGAGCGACTCGCGGTCGGCGTCGTGCCGGTGTTGGTCTCATACGTGCCGTTGCCGTCGAGGTCCCATTCGTATTTGGCGATCGTGCCGTCGGCGTCGCTGGAGCCGGAGCCGTCAAAGTTGACCGTCTGGCCTTTGTTGACCGCGGCCGGGGTGGCGGTGAATGAAGACGTCGGAGCGCGGTTGGTGACGGTGATCGTGCGCAGGGTGGACGATTTGTTGCCGCTGGAGTCGGTCACGCGCAGGCGCACGTCGTAGCTGCCCGGGGTCGCGTAGCTGCGGGTGGCGGCCGCTTCGATGCCGGTTTCGGTCTCATACGTGCCGTTGCCGTCGAGGTCCCATTCGTATTTGGCGATCGTGCCGTCGGCGTCGCTGGAGCCGGAGCCGTCGAAGTTGACCGCTTCTCCGGTCTGTGCCGGGTTGGGTGCCGCGGTGAAGGCGGCGACGGGCGGTTCGCCGCCGCCGACGGTCCCGAAGTAGTGGTCTTCGATCGTCGCCGCCGGCAGCGCCCGGTTGTAGAGCGCCACCTCATCGAGGTCGCCGGCACCGAACAGGGCGCTGGCGGCACGCGACATGAAGTACAGCGAGGAGTTGGCGAAGTTGCCGGCACCGGT
>Ga0164241_10005894_pt1 | contig 11305 bp, 3 predicted proteins | sample OricomyardsoilBY_FD_108780 | JGI IMG/M metagenome (GOLD analysis project Ga0164241, IMG submission 108780) | Backyard soil microbial communities from Emeryville, California, USA - Original compost - Back yard soil (BY) | ecosystem: Environmental > Terrestrial > Soil > Unclassified | place: USA... | reverse complement strand
TCTTGCTTTGGTGGTAACAATGGCTCTATCAATACAACTGTTACAGGTGGTACCTCTTCTTATAATTACAATTGGGGTGGTGGTGTTACAACTGCTAACCGTACAGGTTTAGCGGCAGGTACTTATAACTTAACGGTTACTGATGCCAATGGTTGTTCAGCTACTACTTCGGCTATTATTACTCAACCTGCTGCTGCACTTGCGGTATCAGCCACATCAACCGATGCAAAATGTAATGGCGCCAATAGCGGAAGTATAACCCTTATTGTAAGCGGCGGAACTACCCAATACAATTACGTATGGAATGATGGAATTACAAGCAAAAACAGGACTCAAATAAATGCAGGTACATATACCGTTACGGTTAGCGATAATTTGAATTGCACAATTTCAACCACTACTTTAATTAACGAACCGCCACAATTAAATGTAACATTGCTTCCCACTAATTTATTATGCAGAAGTAGTGGCGATGGTGCAATTATAAGCGCTGTAACAGGCGGCACACCGGGATACACCTATAATTGGGTAGGCGGTATAAATACACCAACCAGAATTAATTTAAATGCAGGAAACTACAGGCTTACCGTTACAGATAACAATGGCTGCTCTGCGCTCGCAAGTACAATATTAATGCAACCCAATGCAATTACTATTAGCAGCAGTTCAGTTAATGTATCATGCTTTGGCGGTAACAACGGAACAATTACAGTTAATGCAACCGGCGGTACACCAAACTTTAACTACAGTTGGAGCAATGGAGATTCGGGCAGTACTGTCAACAACCTTGTTGCATCTTCTTATACGGTTACAGCAATTGACGTAAACGGCTGTACAGCGGAAAAAATAATTTCCATTACCGAACCATCGCCATTATCGGTTAATACAAATACCTACGATGTATTATGCAACGGTGGAAATACAGGTAAGATATTTACATCGGTTACAGGTGGTTCGCCTAACTATACTTACCTATGGAATGATGACAACACTTCAAGAAACAGGATAAACATTTCTGTTAACACTTACGAAGTAACTATAACTGATAGCAAAAACTGTACGGCATCAACATCGGCAATTATTAATGAACCTTCTGCATTATCATTACTAACTTTGCCTGTAAATTCTACATGCTATGGTTACAACAATGGTTCAATTACTACCACCATCACAGGTGGCGTAACTCCTTATTCTTATAATTGGGGCGCGGGTATTACAACATCCTATCGCGATAGCCTTGCTGCAGGCAACTACCGTGTAACAGTAAAAGACGGAAATAATTGTTCGGTTACTGCTACAACATCTATTATACAGCCATCAACAATTTCGTTAGCCAAAACCATAACGGCAGCATTATGCAACAGCAGCAGCACAGGTGCAATTAATATAACGTGCACCGGAGGTACGGCACCTTATCAATACATTTGGAATAATGGCGACACCTCTCAAAATGCAATTAACTTACAGGCAGGAAATTACTCTGTAACCGTTAGCGATAATAACCAATGTACAAGCACAACTACTGCTACAATAAATCAACCCGGACAATTATTATTAACTGAAACACACAACAATGTTAGTTGCTTTAATGGCAGCAATGGAGCTGTAAATATTACGGTAGCAGGCGGAACTACCCCTTACACTTATTTATGGAATACGAATGCAACCAATCAGGATATTAATAATATAAGCGCTAACATTTACAGCGTTGTAGTTGCAGATAAAAATAATTGCTCAGCACAACTTACTGTTGAAATTACCCAACCAGATTCATTAAAAGTAACTGAAACGCACACTAATGCCACATGCTATAACAGCTATAGCGGCACTATTACCATAACACCAACCGGTGGCAATACCCCATACACTTATCAATGGAATACAATTGATTCAACTAACCAAGCCATAAATTTACATGCAGGTAACTATGGCGTAACCGTAAAAGATGGCAATAATTGCAGAAGTTCAATACCTGTAATAATAAGCCAACCGGCTAACTTGGTACTGAACAAAACAATTACCAATGTATTATGTAATGGTGGCGATAACGGAGCAATAACTGCCCTTGTAAGCGGTGGTACTGCGCCCTATGGCTACCAGTGGAACAACAGTAATCAACAAGGCATTATAAGCAATTTAAACCCCGAACAAATTACAGATTTAGAAGCGGGAACATATTCAGTAACGGTAACTGATACCAACAGCTGCTCTGTAACAGCCAGCTATACGGTAACACAACCAGTAAATGCTTTAACTATTACAAGCAATACCATTGTTAATGCAAGTTGTAATGGTAGTAGCAACGGTTCAATAAATATAACATCCGGTGGTGGCACAACCCCTTATCAATATACCTGGAGCCATAATAATTCAATTACTTCATCTCGGGCTACGTCATTACCCGCCGGTTACTATGCAGTATCAGTAACTGATGCCAATGGTTGCGCTACAATAGGCGCCTATCAAATAACCGAGCCCGCAGTTTTACAAGTAACCGAAACACATACGAACGTTACCTGCAATGCTACCGCAACAGGCACTATACAAACCAGTACAAGCGGAGGTACATTGCCTTATAGATATCGCTGGAACAATAATGTTTCAACCGATTACTTATCAGGTTTAGTTGCCGGTACTTACAGGTTAACAGTAACAGATAACAATAACTGTACCGACAGAGTAACCGTAGCAATTACACAACCCGCAAAAGTAAACCTTAGCGTTACACATACCGATGCGCTATGTTTTGGGTCAACCGATGGTACTGCAACAATTAATGCAACAGGTGGTATAGCTCCTTACAACTATGACTGGAGCACAGGCGATACATCTGCTTATTTAACCCATGCGGGGGCAGGAACTTATTCGGCAGTAGTTAAAGATGTAAATGATTGCCCGGCCTCAATTACGGTAAACATATCGCAGCCTACCGAATTACATGTAAACAGTACAATTAATGATGTTTTATGTAATGGCGGAAGTAACGGGTCGGTTCGTGTAATAGTTAGCGGTGGTACTGCACCTTACGGTTATACTTGGAATAACGCACAAAGCACACAAAATATTACGGGCCTTAATGCAGGTACCTACATAGTAACTGTTAACGATGCGCATAATTGCTTAGCAACACACAATGATACCATTAACCAGCCCGAGGCAATACTAATAAGCGAAACCCATACACCGGTTTCATGCTATGCAGGTAGTAATGGTACTGCAACAGTAAGTGTTGCCGGTGGTACAAGCCCTTACAATTACAATTGGAGCAATGCTTCGCATAACAATACCGCAGCAAATTTACAAGCTGGCAATTACAGCGTTACTGTAATTGATAGCCACCAATGCAGCGCCAACGCCCAAGTACAAATTACCCAACCACCTATATTAGCAACCGCCGAAACACACACCAATGTGTCGTGCTTTGGCGGCAACAATGGCGTTGCAAATACTATTGCTACGGGTGGCACTGCGCCTTACGGGTATTTATGGAGCAATAATTCTACTGCCCAAAGTGTAACATCACTTACAGCAGCAACATATACTGCCATAGTTACCGATGCAAACGGATGCACCGCAGCAACTTCGGTATTAATTACACAACCTGCATTATTATCAGTTACCGAAACACATACCAACGTTACATGCCACAGTGGCAGCAATGGAACAATTAACGCAATAGTTACAGGTGGCACAGCGCCTTACGGGTATTTATGGAGCAATGGTGCAAACACTCCATCTGTTAACAGCAATGTATTTGCCAATAACTATACAGTAACCATTACCGATAATAACCAATGCACAGCAAGTGCCAATGCAGTTGTATCACAACCAACCGTTATTACAATTACACCATCGCACACCGATGTATTATGCTTTGGCGGAAATAACGGCACTGCTACTGCGGTTGTAAGCGGTGGTACTGCACCTTATGGCTACCGTTGGAGCAATTCAAACCCGAACACAACTGCAACATCGCTTACAGCAGGTACATATACATTAACTATTACCGATCAAAATCAATGTACCGCTACCACTAATGTTACCGTAACACAACCACCTGTTCTTACGGTAAGTGCTAATAATACCGACCTGATATGTGTTACCGGCACAAAAGGTGGCATTAACTTATCAGTAAGCGGTGGTACAGCGCCGTATGGTTATACTTGGAACAATGGGCAGAATGGCCAAAACATTACTTCGTTATTACCCGGGCAATACTTAGTTACTGTAACCGATAGTCACGGATGTACAACCAACAATTCAACAACAGTATCAGCTGTATCGCCATTCCCTGTTACCATGTTACCTAAAAACATTACCTGCCATGGCATGGCCAATGGCACAATAAATACTACCGTAAACGGAGGCACTGCACCATACACTTACCATTGGAATACAGGTGCCACCCAAGCCAACTTACAATCATTAAATGCCGGCAACTATAGTATAACCATAGTAGATAATAACCAATGTTCCGCTACAGCAAATAGCGGCATTACCGAACCTCCTGTATTAACTGTTAATGCCAATGCTACCGGGGTAGTTTGCTATGGCGGGGCAAACGGTAGTGTTACGTTAAATGCCAACGGCGGCACTGCTCCTTATACATTCGATTGGTCGGATATATCGGGAACAATTGACCCTATGAACCGTTCGGGATTAAGAATGGGGCATTACACCGTAGTAGTTTCCGATACATTTAGTTGTACGGCATCGGCCGATGCAAATATTACCGAGCCTACACCACTTGGCGCATGGCTAACCAAGCATAACCCTACTTGCTATGGCGATAGTACCGGCTCAATTATTAGCTTGGTAAATGGCGGCACAAGCCCATATACTTACGAATGGAATGACCATACCACCAATGCAAACCATTATAATTTGCCGGCAGGTATATATGTACTTTCAGTTACTGATAGCAAAAATTGTACTATTGCCATAAATGGATTACTAAGAAACCCTACACCAATTATAATAAATGAAACACACAACAACGTAACGTGTTATGGCGCCAATAACGGACAAATAAGCATAAGCACTACTGGAGGACAGGCACCATACGATTACTCATGGAATGACCAATCGTATTTCCCTAACAGGCATAACTTATCGGCAGGCACGTATACTTTAACCGCCGCCGATGCCTTAGGCTGCCAGGTAACTACGCAAGTAACACTTACACAACCAAGCCAAATAAATATTATTCCCGAAATTACTAACGTACGTTGCTTTGGCGATGATAATGGCGCCATTACACTTTCAGTTAACGGAGGCAACTCGCCATATAATTATTTGTGGAGCACAAATAGTGTGCAGGGCGGCATAAGCTTACTTACACCGGGCAATTACTCAGTAACTATAACCGATGCCTCGGGTTGCGCCAATATAAATACATTTACTATAACACAACCATTACAAGCGTTAAGTACAGGCATAAGCCAAATACAAAATACCTGCTACCAACAAAATAACGGCAGTATTAATATTACTGTTGAAGGCGGCACATTGCCTTATGCATTTCATTGGAATAATAATTCATCGCAACAAAACCTATCTAACTTAGCCGATGGATACTATGAAATTACCATTACCGATTACAATGGCTGTACTATTGAAAACTCGGCTCCTGTAATTGAATTACCTGCTTTACAGCTAAACTCAAATATTGATAACCCGGGCTGTCAAAATGGTTTTGGAAACATTGAAGTGAATATTAGTTCAGGTGCATCGCCATACACATTCCATTGGAGCAATGGCGAGGCAAGCAACCAGCTTAACCACATGCATGTAGGCAATTACAGGTTAACTATAACCGATGCCAACGGCTGTGCATATACAAGCCAGTATATGATTGAAGTAAGCGATAGCTTATTCACCATTGATGCAGGCGAAGACCAAACAATACAATTGGGCGAAACGGCGCAGTTAAATGTCACTACTAATTCTGCAAGCGCTATTAATTACCAATGGCAATCGCCAACCACTGCATTATCATGTACCGATTGCAGCAACCCTGTAGCAAACCCTGTTAAAACCATAACCTATTATGTAACCGGAATTGATAAGCACGGCTGTAGTGCAAACGATAATGTTGCCATTACTGTTAATGCATGGGGCAATGTATTTGTGCCTAATGCATTTACACCAAATGGTGATGGCAACAACGATTTCTTTGAAATGTTTGGCAGTAAAGAAATTTGGAAAGAAATTGAAATAATGGTATTCGACCGCTGGGGAGAAAAAGTGTTCGACTCGGACGATAAAGACTTTAAATGGGATGGAATATACAAAGGCAAGCAAGCCCCTCCGGGTGTTTATGTTTACGTAGCTAACATTGTATACATCGATGGCAGGCGCGAAGCAGGATTAAAAGGCAGCCTTACTTTAATAAGATAACCGCCTCAGTTACAACGCCAACATATCAATAAATTTACTATATTCGCAGCAGCATAGGGGCATTACAATCTCTGTACTGCTGCGCTTTTTATTATAGCATCCCGCTACTTCTTTATCGGTTAATAAACAACATTTTATCGTTTCTCCCACTAAAACGGTATTTGATGCAATTGATAATATTATGTAGTAGCTTTAGCATATTTAATAACCAATAACCTTTTTGCCTATTATGGAGATAGAGATTGATAGCCTTAAAATGGAAGATTACCTGGACTTGAAAGACAGTATGCAGCAAGCTTATGAAACATTGGGCTCGTACTGGAAAGAATCGCACATCCGCAAATTGCTTGATATTTTCCCTGAAGGCCAAATTTGCATAAAGGTAGATGGCACTGTGGTGGGCTCGGCATTATCAATTATTGTTGATTACGAACGTTTTGGCGATAACCACTCATACGCTGAAATAACAGGCAACTATACTTTTTCAACCCACGACCCCAAAGGCGATGTATTATATGGCATTGAAGTATTTATACGTCCTGAATACAGGGGTATGCGCCTTGCCCGAAGGTTGTATAATGCGCGAAAGGAGCTTTGCGAAAAACTTAACCTAAGAGCCATAGTAGCCGGTGGCAGATTGCCCAATTATAGCGAGTATGCGGAACAACTTACCACCAAGGAGTATATTGAAAAAGTAAAAAACAGAGAGATTTTTGATACCACACTAACTTTTCAATTAGCTAACGATTTTCACGTAAGAAAGATATTAAAAAACTACTTGCCCGGCGATAAGGAATCGTTAGACTATGCCTCGTTAATTGAGTGGAACAATATTTATTACGAACCCCGCAAACGCCTGCTTAATTTAAAAACCACTAATGTGCGAATAGCCTTAGTGCAATGGCAAATGCGTACCGTAAAAGATTTTGATGCGTTGTATGAGCAAATCGAATTTTTTGTTGATGCCGCTGCAGGTTACGAAAGTGATTTTATTTTGTTTCCCGAATATTTCCATGCGCCGCTTATGGCGGGCTACAACCACATGGCAATGGGCGATGCAATAAGGGAATTAGCAACATACACCGAATTGCTAAAAGAGAAATTTATTGACCTGGCCATAAGATATAATAGCAACATAATTTGCGGCAGTATGCCTTTTGTTGAAAATGGTAAGTTATTAAATATTGGGTTTTTATGCCGTAAAAACGGAACATTTGAGCGTTATGAAAAGCTACATGTAACCCCCAGCGAAAAAGCTGACTGGGGAATGACGGGTGGCACTAAACTTCAAACATTCGATACCGATTGCGGGAAAATAGCTATACTGATTTGTTATGATGTGGAGTTTCCGGAATTACCACGTATACTGGCCGATGAGGGAATGCAAATTCTATTCGTACCTTTTTCAACCGATACACAAAATGGCTACACACGCGTGCGAAGTTGTGCAATGGCACGCGCCATTGAAAACGAATGTTTTGTAGCTATTGCCGGCAGTGTAGGCAACTTACCTAAGGTTAACAACATGGATATTCAGTTTGCTCAATCTGCCGTGTTTACCCCTTGCGATTTCGCATTTCCAACCAATGGAGTAAAATCAGAAACCACTACCAACACCGAAATGATGTTATTGGCCGATGTTGATTTAAATCTTTTAAAAGATTTACACCACTACGGCTCGGTACGTATTATGAAAGATAGGCGTACAGACTTATATCAAATTAAGAAAACAATATCGGATGAGTAATGGCATACGCGAAATTTGGGAAATAATATATCATAGGTTTAACCTGCAAGAAGATAAAGCACCTGAAACCGAAGTTATTGAGGCTATTAAGCGCGATGCTGATTTTAGGGGCGCTAATCTTTTAGTATTAATGCTTGCAATAATTATCGCCTCGGTGGGTTTAAATGTAAACTCAACCGCTGTAATAATTGGCGCCATGCTTATATCGCCGCTAATGGGCCCTATTATGGGCGTAGGCTTGGGTATTGGCATTAACGATTTTCAATTAATTAAACGTTCGTTTAAAAACTATGGATTTTCGGTACTTGTAAGTTTAGTAACATCAGCGGTGTATTTTAAATTCAGTCCGCTTGGCGATGCACACTCTGAACTACTTTCACGGACCACACCCACTATTTGGGATGTATTAATAGCCTTTGCCGGTGGCCTTGCCGGCATTATTGCTGCAACAGGAAAAAGTAAAGGCAACGTAATACCCGGTGTTGCTATTGCAACAGCGTTAATGCCACCATTATGCACGGCGGGTTTTGGTTTAGCCCATTTACAGTGGAATATTTTTTTAGGGGCATTTTACCTGTTTATTATTAACAGTGTATTTATCAGTATTGCAGCATTACTTATTGTACGATTACTTAAATTTCGGCCGGTTGAATACTCGGATGAAAAGACACGTAGCAGGGTTAAGCGTATGGTATGGGTGGTAGTAATTGTTACTGTGTTGCCAAGTATATATATGGCATACGTTATTGTAGTGCAAAACCAATTTACAACAGCAGCCAATTCGTTTATTACAAATGAAACTGTAATAAGCGATAATTATTTGCTTGATAAAAAAGTAGATGTGGCAAGCAAAACCATTTTCTTGGTTTATGCTGGTAAAGGATTAACGCAAGAACAGAAAGACCATTTAAAATCAAGATTATCTATATACAACTTAGAAAAAGCCAAGCTTCAAATAAATGAAGGGTTTACTTTAAAATCGTTGCTACCTAATACAACTAATAATGAAAGCCAAAAATACCTGTTGGCCATGCAGGAAAAACAAAAGGAAGTTGATAGTTTAAGAAATACGATTGATAGCATTAATCAAATGCAGGTGCTTAAATATGATTTGTACAATGAGGCTAAAACAGAACACCCGATGCTAACAGAATTAGCATTGATGCCCATTTACAACGACCCGAATAATAAAGATACTACTGTTCATTATATAGCCTATAGCAGATTTACAAAAACACCCGATAAGCAGGAAATAAACCGTTTGCAGAATTGGGTTCAAGTGCGTACTAAATCGAAAAAAATTAAACTAATAGTTGACAAATGACCATAGCCATCATTATTATATTTATTGCAGGATACATTGCAATAGCTACTGAGCATTTAATAAAAATAGATAAGGCCGCTGCTGCCTTAATAAGCGGCGTTTTGTGCTGGAGCATTTACATTGTTTCATCTGAAAATAAAGATTTAGTTAATGAGCAACTGTTGCATCATTTAGGCGATATAGCTTCAATACTATTCTTTTTAATGGGCGCCATGATGATAGTAGAACTTGTAGACAGGCATGATGGGTTTTCAATTATTACCAACCGCATTAAAACAAACAATACCGGGCGGCTGTTAGTAGTAGTTAGTTTCCTCACCTTTTTCCTTTCGGCATTGTTAGATAACTTAACTACTACAATAGTAATGCTATCGCTAACAGGTAAACTGCTGAATGACAAAAACGACCGGTGGTATTTTGCCGGTATGGTTATTATAGCGGCCAATGCAGGTGGCGCATGGTCGCCATTAGGCGATGTTACCACTACTATGTTATGGATAGGCGGACAGGTTTCGGCTACCAATATTATGGCAAAACTTTTTCTGCCCAGTTTAATTTGTGCCGAAATACCGTTGCTTATTTTATGGTTTCGGTTCCGTAACAAAACATTCGACAGCAGTTATAAAGAAGAACCCAGCGATGTACCGCAAAAAGATAAAAATATTCTGTTTTATACGGGTGTTGCCTGTTTACTGTTTGTGCCCGCGTTCAAAACATATACCCATTTACCACCTTTTATGGGCATGATGCTATCGTTAGGTTTTTTATGGACCGTTGTTAGTTTATTACACATTAACAAAAATCAATCATACCGCAGACAGTTTTCGGCTTCAACAGCCATACAACGTATTGATGGCGCAAGCATACTTTTCTTTTTAGGAATACTTTTATCTGTATCAGCATTAGAAGCGTATGGTATACTTGAGCATGCTGCAAAATTTTTATCGACCCATTTGCACAAAGAATCATACATAGGCGTATCGTTAGGCTTACTATCAGCAATTATTGATAACGTACCATTAGTGGCCGCAGCACAAGGCATGTACAGCCTTAGCACCTATCCTACCGACGATTTTTTTTGGGAACTGCTGGCTTATTCAACAGGTACGGGGGGCAGTGCTATTATTATTGGTTCAGCAGCAGGGGTAGCAGCTATGGGTATCGAGAAAATAGAATTTGGCTGGTACTTAAAAAAAATAAGCTGGTTAGCGTTAATCGGATTTTTTGCAGGTGCAGCAATTTATATTTCGTTTAACTAACTATTTAGTTGGCTAATCATTTCTTTCCATTGCAATAGCCATTCACCATTCATTACACGTGGAAACTTAACCTGTCCGCCTGTTTTACCGCGTTTACTTAAAAACCGGTAGAACACATCGTTAGGCATTATATTAACCACTACATTACCTAATGCGAAATTGCGTTCCGTATCATAATCATCATTTAACTCGCGTAATTTATCATCTAATAATTTGCCTAACATAGTTTCATCTACAGGCACATCGCAACCAATGTTCCACACGTGTACATAATTATCACCCTGCTTTTCGGCGTATACTGTAAATTCCTTGCAATTAAAATTCATAGCATCCGAAACATACACTATAGCATGACTCATATTATCAACCGATAAGTGTTCGCCTGTTACACTTAAAAAATGTTTTGTACGCCCAGTTACTGTTATCTCGGCTGCCTCTTTATTTGTAAATTTAACGGTATCGCCAATCATGTATCGCCATGCGCCCGAACAAGTAGTAATAAGCATGGCATAGTTAACGCCCTCCTCCACCGTATCAATTGCTAAAACTTCGGCATCAGGTAAAGGATTTCCATTT
>Ga0164241_10005893_pt1 | contig 11305 bp, 7 predicted proteins | sample OricomyardsoilBY_FD_108780 | JGI IMG/M metagenome (GOLD analysis project Ga0164241, IMG submission 108780) | Backyard soil microbial communities from Emeryville, California, USA - Original compost - Back yard soil (BY) | ecosystem: Environmental > Terrestrial > Soil > Unclassified | place: USA... | reverse complement strand
TAGCATTATACAAATTAATATCCATCGAATTAATATCAGCCAAACGCGCTACTTCGTAGCTAAGCATGCTATTTAAACTTCCGTTTAATGATGAAGCATTGATAACTGTATTTTGCTGGATAAAATACTCGAGGCTGGAATGCACTACTTTGCTTTTGCGTAACATTCTATCGTTATAAAAGTTATTATACTGTTGCCTGAAAAAACTAATGGTAACAAAGCCTATAATAATAAACGACACCACTATCATTGATAACATTGAATAATTAATACGCGTACTGAAAGAAAGATTGAAATTATTGAATAGAATGGATCCCTCATCTAAATAGCCGAGTAGCCTTACAGGTACCAGAACTATAATTACTACAATAAAAAAGAATGTAAATAAATATGAGAAGGTTGCAATAGGCTCAAAGGTAGGTTCCTGCGCAATGGTAACTATTACCTTTTTACCGTTACTGAATTTTTGTATGTTATGCTCCCAATCAGGTATATCTATAAATTTAGTATCGCCCTCATCAAATACATAATCCTTATTCCAATAATAGGTGTACGGGTAATCGCCATACTGTGCAATAAGTTTATCGTTTTGATAAATAGCGTAGTTGTATATATTGTTTGACACGGTAATGTTACTTCCCAGTAATAATTCGGGGTATACATTTTGGCCATAGTAAACTTTGGGTGTTAAGCGCATAGCTAAATAGCCTAACTTATTACTATCGATACTAAAAGAAAATATTGTTGCATATGAATAGTTCCTTGCAGTATCTGTTAAGTAATATAATTCAGCATTTTGGGTATCGGCTTTCAATAAGTTATTGAATGGTGAAATACCCATTGAATCATCCGTTTTTATAGCATTGCCTTGTGTATCGAAAGCATAATACTTTACGTCGTATTTATTAAAGTACCCTGCTAAGTACAGCGAATTTACTCTGTCCTCAATTTCACGTTTTGAAATGATAGGGTTAGTAAAAAAATTCTTGATAAATACATCCTCTTTAATTCTATCGGCAATATCTGCAAACATATATTCTGCCACAAAATCACGCTCCGAAACTAATTTACCTGCAAAAAAACTGCGCTGGTTTCGCTCTTTTCGCTCATATAAGTTCTCAATTAAAAAGGTGCAGAGCAAACTGTATATAGATATGTATATAATTATACTTCGAACGGTTAATTGCTTAAACCAACTAAACAAAAAATAAGCTGCAATAAAATAGCATGTTGCCCATGCGGCTGTAAATAAAATAACATGGTAAAAAGGCGAGCCGATAGCGCACAAAGCCATAGCCATTCCACACACTGCAGCCATTATAAATAGCACTTTTTTATCAGTACTACTTTGATGTAAGTATTGAATAACACTTTTAACAATTATAAAGTGTACTACGATAAGCAATGCAATGCATACCATACCCAATAAACTATAAATATTAAGGCTAAGCACGTTATATACCTCGAAGGATATAACAGAGTCAAGCACCAAAGTTTTAAAAAGCCATGTAATAACACCTGCCCCGGCAAACACAATAATAATAAGCGCCAAGGCCATGCCATTGTTAGTTTTTACTTTTGGTTGCTTAGGAAAAAACCTTAACGCAAAAAAAACAACCCACACCACTAAAGCCACATTAATCATTAAATCTCCCAACGACTTAGCTATGATAGATGATGCATAATACTTAGGGTTGAATACTTCCAGATTATTAAGCTCGGTAGGAACATCGAAATACAACATTATTACCCTTATCAGCAGCACACCTGTTAATAACAGCCCAAACCCTGATATAAAATTCAGGCTTTTTACTATTGACACTGCCACGGCATTTAAATAATAAAATGTAATCAGCAACATCAAAACCTGAGCTAATAATGATAAAGGGTGTATGGTATCGGCAGTTACTAATTCGGTTGCATATAAGTTAAACAAGGGCTTGTTGGCAATATTATTTACTGCTATTGAGTTGGGTATTTTCTGATCGGATAATTCAATATTTTCAGGCACATGAATACCCAAAGCAAAATTGTTTTTCAGAAACCTATTTTCAAAAGGGTATTCGTACTTAACTGCCACCAAGCCTATCAATACTTCGTGTGTACTTGCTTGGGTATGTTTCATTTGCTGGTACCAGCCATTTTTTAATTTCACAAACACGGTACCATCATCCGATAATAATGTACCGTTTACAGGAAAAACACTGTTATCAGTCCACGAAACTAACGAATCGTTGAAATAGAAATAAAGGGATATGTGTTTTTTTTGAAGTTGCTTAACGTGGTTTGAAGCAAGGTTACCATTGTTAAGTGCTGTATAAATTTCAGTGGCTTTTGCACTTAACTGAAAGGCCGTTTCGGCACTATTAAGTGCCGACTGTACTTTGGATGCCGTGTTGCTTACACTATCGTTATCGGGTTTAATAAGCGAAATAGCAATTACTACCACCAGTAACAGGGGCAATAAATATTTCCTTATTTTTTCAAGCACAGCCAATTATCCGCTTTATTCGGAAAGTTAATCGGATTGAGCGTTTTTTCAAACATCTAATTATAATCCATTTGCTTTTGCTTCATTCCAAATATCGTCCATTTCGGTAAGGGTCATATCATAAAGGGCTTTGTTCTTCAGCGTAGCCTGCTCCTCTATGTATCTGAACCTGCGTAAAAATTTAAGATTAGTACGTTCCAAAGCAGCTTCGGCATCTATTTTTAAAAAACGAGAGTAGTTTACTAATGCAAACATTAAATCCCCAAATTCCTCTTCTATTTTAGTGGCATCTTTTTGCGCTACAGCCTGGTGTAATTCGTCAGTTTCTTCTTCAACTTTCGTCCAAACATCTTCAATATTTTCCCACTCAAATTTTACCTGTGCTGCTTTATCTTGTATGCGGTATGCTTTTATTAAAGCCGGTAAAGAGTTGGGCACCCCACCCATTACTGAAGTACGCCCTTCCTTCAGTTTTAGTTTTTCCCAGTTTTGCTTTACTTCTTCCTCATTGGCCACTTTCGTATCGCCATATATGTGCGGATGGCGTGCAATTAATTTTTCACTAAGCCCGTTTAATACATCTGCCATATCAAAAGCCCCCTTCTCCTCACCTATCTTAGCGTAAAAAACCATGTGCAGCATTATATCGCCCAGTTCCTCCTTTACACTTTTCAAATCATTTTGCAAAATAGCATCGCTTAATTCATAGGTTTCCTCAATTGTTAGGGGGCGCAAAGTTTCTATAGTTTGTTTCTTATCCCAAGGGCATTGCTCGCGTAATTCATCCATTATCTTTAGTATCCGCCCAAAAGCCAATAATTTATTTTCTGTACTCATAATTAACTTTGTTAGTATACTATAACTGTTAGCGTTTACTCTTAATAAATTTTGAAGTAACTATTTTATCGGCGGTTTCAATCTTAAGGCTATACACACCTGCTGCATAATTACGGGTATCGAATTTTAAAGTACTTGAACCCACAGGAAAGGTATAACTACCCTTATACATTGCCTGCCCTGCTGAACTAAATATTTCAATATCGGCTTTGGTTTCATTAAAAGCATCTACCCTAACCTGCATAGTATTAGCAACAGGATTAGGATAAAGGAAAAATGTAAAATTGTATTGAGATGAGCGGATTACAGAATCATTAGCTGATATAATATTCAAATCGGGATCGAATATTAAAGTATCGGCTAAAAAGGGAAGCTTAAAAGTGTATTGCTGGCCCGATGAAGTATTGTTTAGTACAACCATTGTATCGCGCCCTGCACCTTTAAACAACATGGGCAGTGGCATAGCAAAAAATGATACTGATGCATGCGATTGGGTTTGTTCAACACTTAAACTTACAACACCGGAGTAATCCTGCGACCAATTTATTTTATATGATGGGTGTCCTTGGCCATATATCCAATTATTAAAAAAATCGGTTAAATCCATACCACTTGCCTGTTCCAAATGCTGCTTAAGGTTAGTGGTTGTTGCAAAATTATAAGCCCTGTCGGTATCATTTAAATAATTACGCAGTCCACCAAAAAAAGCGCTATCACCAATTACCCAGCGTAACGAATTTATAACCATAGCCCCTTTGTTGTAGGTAAGCCTACTGTCGAATATTCGGCTAACTGTACTGGTATCGTAGCAATATACCGAACCATCAGGTTTACTAATTACACTTCCTAATCGCTGCTCTTTAAAAACATGCCAATATTGAGGCCCCAAAAATTGATAACATAATGCACTTAAGTAAGACGCAAAACCCTCGTTCAACCATATATCCTGCCACGATGCACATGTTACTTTATCGCCAAACCAATGGTGGCCCAATTCATGGGCCAATAATTCATAATTAAACGCTGTAATAAAAGTCATAGTTTGGTGTTCCATACCCCCACCCCAGCCAAACTGGGCATGTCCGTATTTTTCTTTACTAAATGGATACACACCAAATAATGAATCATACAACTGCATAATGGCAACAATATTAAAGGTACCCTCATGAGCCTGTTGTAAATTTTCGGGGTACACATAATTAAGTACTTCAAGTGTATCGGCGTTAAAAGGCACATAATCTGAATACACAACATAATTAGTAACCGCAAAACATACCAAATAAGCTGCTATCGGGTAACGGTGCTGCCAATGATAGGTTTTAAGTCCACCTACTTCAGTTTCCGATACCAACAGCCCATTACTTGCCACCCTATATTGCGCGGGTGTAGTTACCACTATATCTATCGAATCAATTTTATCGTTTAGGTTTTGCTTACAGGGCCACCAATCCTTAGCGCCATACGGCTCCGATAAAGTCCAAATAATAGGTACGCTATCCTCTCCGTGGTAGTTTTGTACAAACGAGCCAAACCCCGTTCTGTCGGGCACGCCTTCATAAAATATATGTATCGAATCTAAAACCCCATTATTAACGCCCCCTGGTAATTCAATATGCACTACATTATTGATAGGCCCGCTATAAGATATACTTAAACCATGATAAATAACACTATCTACTTGTAATGAATCGGTTAAGTCGAATTCAATAAAGGTAATATCGGTATAGGGTACAAAACAGGTTGTTACTTGGCCTTTTATGTAGTTAATTGCAGGATCAACATTTAATTCAAGGCGAGCATATATTATGTTTTCATTACCATCGGCGCCGGCCCTTCCACTACCACGCATATTCATTGCTGCTTTACCTTCGGCCTCGGCAAGTTGGTTAATATCAAATTGGGCATTTGCCCCAATACTTAAAACCAACAAAATAAATAGTAGGCAATGTTTCATACAATTGAACGAATATAATATACAATAAGCATTATAGCTGCCTGTATTAGCTTGTTAACAATGTTAGGATATATACTAACGTTGTTTCGGGAATAAATTGGGTAGGAAATATATTTTAGCTTATACTTTTGGAACAATATACACCACAATTATGAAGAAGATTATTGAGTGCGTACCCAATTTTAGCGAAGGCCGCAATATGGCCGTAATGAAACACATAACCGATGCCATTGAAAGCGTAGATGGCATAAAATTATTAAATGTGGACCCCGGCAAGGGAACACACCGCACTGTTGTAACTTTTGTTGGTGATGAAAATGAGGTAGTAGAGGCCGCATTTTTAGCCATTAGTAAAGCTGCGGAACTAATTGATATGCGCAACCATGCAGGCGAACATCCACGATTTGGCGCTACCGATGTATGCCCCTTTATACCCATTGCTAATGCTACTATGGAAGATTGCATAACTTGCGCTAAAAAATTAGGCGAGCGCGTTGGAAAGGATCTGAAAATACCAGTTTATTTATATGAATATGCCTCAACCGCGCCACACCGTAAAAACTTAGCTAATGTACGTGCCGGCGAATACGAGGGAATAGCACAAAAAATACAGCATGCAGACTGGGCGCCCGATTACGGTCCTAAGGAATTTAATGCTCAAAGCGGAAACATAGCCATTGGCGCACGCGATTTTTTAGTGGCCTATAATGTAAACTTAAATACCACTTCTGTACGCCGCGCTAATTCAGTAGCGTTTGATGTACGGGAACAAGGGCGTAAAGTAAAAAATGAAAATGGAGAAGAGGTTGCTCAGCCCGGGGCATGCAAATCAGTAAAAGGTATTGGTTGGTATATACCCGAGTATGGGGTTGCCCAGGTATCAATGAATTTAACTAACATCAACATAACACCTGTACATATTGCCTTTGATGAATGTGTAAAAAGCGCTTATAGCCGTGGTATGCGTGTAACGGGTAGCGAGCTAATTGGGTTAATGCCGTTAAAAGCAATGTTGGATGCCGGCAAATATTTTTTGCTAAAGCAAAACAGAAGTATTGGAGTTAGCGAAGATGAATTGATAAAAATTGCCATTAAATCATTAGGGCTGGATGACCTTACACCTTTTAACCCGCGCGAAAGGATTATAGAATATATGCTTGAAGATGCCGGCACAACACCGCTACTAAACATGACCCTTAAACAGTTTGCCAATGAAACCGCCAGCGAGAGCCCTGCGCCGGGTGGAGGGTCCATAGCCGCTTATGTAGGTGCGTTGGGCATATCGTTAGGTACAATGGTAGCCAACCTTTCATCGCACAAAAAAGGTTGGGATGAAAGGTGGGCCGAATTTAGCGATTGGGCTGAAAAGGGGCAACAACTAAAAGACAAACTACTTAAACTGGTGGATGAGGATACACGGGCATTTAATAAAATAATGGATGCTTTTGGTTTACCTAAAGCTACCGATGCTGATAAAACAGCTCGCAAACACGCCATACAGCAAGCCACCAAATATGCTATCGATGTTCCGTTTAAAGTAATGCAACTATCGCACAGCACTTTTGAAATTGTAAGGGCTATGGCCGAAACAGGCAACCCAAACTCGGTAAGCGATGCAGGAGTAGGCGCTCTTTGTGTGCGCACTGCTGTGTACGGAGCATACCTAAATGTAAAAATTAACGCTGCCGGATACGGCGATAAAGATTATACAATCAACATATTAAAACAAGCTGATGAACTGTTGCAAAAAACATTTATAGCTGAACAGGAAATATTAAGTATAGTGCAACAAAAAATAGGATAGTTATATTACCCCACATAAATTGAGCATACATGATAGCCCTTATTACTGAAATAATTGAAAAATTTGGCCCACGCAAAGCAGGCAGCGAAGCTGAAAAACAAGCCCAACTGTTTATTGCTGAGCGCAGCAGGCTATATACCAATAATGTAAGCTTTTTAGAGTTCGACAGTTATTTAGATGCCCGCTTTGGTAAGTTAAAATTTTATGTAATTATTTTCTTTCTATCGTTAAGTGCATATTGGATATCGCCAATTGTTGCAATGGCTTTATCGGGTATTAACGTGTTTTTTTTAGTGGTTGATTTAATGATGTACCGCGATGTTTTAACCAACTTTCCCGGCAAGTTGCAAAAAAGCAGCAATGTTGAAGCAGTTCTTGAACCACAAGGCGAAGTTAAAAGCACTATAGTATTAGCAGGCCACATGGATAGCACCCGCGAATACACCTGGTGGTATAAGTTAGGCGAGTTAGGGGTAAAACTTACTGTAGCGGCAGGGGTGTTAATGTTATTGCAATTTATACTTAACCTCACTATAGTAATTTATGGTGCGGTTAGCGGTAACCCACTTCCCTATTCCAACTTTTTTTGGGCATTGCTGGTAGCATTAAGCCCTGTAACCATTGTGTACTGGAGTATGCACGCCGAAGATGCGGTACCCGGTGCGCAAGATAATCTGTCTGGTATTGCCATAGCGTTTGAAACTTTTAAAACTTTTGCCGACCCGAACAACAAAGGTAAGTGTACCCTTAAAAATACACGTATACGTTTTGTAAGTTTTGGCAGCGAAGAAAAAGGACTTTGCGGATCGAGGGCTTACGCCGAGTTAAAGCAAAACGAACTAAAAAAAGAGAACGCCTACTTAGTAAATATTGACAGTGTACGCTTAGTAAACGAAGTAGCCATTGTAGAACGTGAGTTAATGAATGGTACCACACATAACGCCGCCTTAATACACGGGCTTAAGGAATCGTTTAAAAAGCAGAATATCCCTTATAAATCGGCATCACTACCTATTGGCGGTACCGATGCGGTTTCATTTGCAAGGGTAGGGTTACCTTCGGTAACTATTATAGGCATCAGCTCCAAAAACTACGATTTTACTTACCACACCCGGCACGATATTGTTGAGAATATAGAGCCCCAAAGTTTAGAGAATGCTAAAAACGGAATAGTTGGTTTTATACAAGAATGGGATAGAAAGTAATAATGTGAGTGCTTGAGTATGATATTATTTTTCCATTGCCAATAACAATAAGCCACCGTATAGTTTCATAATGCCCTTTTGGAAATAATCCATTTGTACATCAAAATCTCCAGGTAATTTTTTGCCTTTTTTATGGGCAATTATTACCTTAAGCATATCAAAATACTTACCATATTCTTCCGATAATTTATCTCCCGGTTTCGATTTTAGAAATTTGTAATTCCTGCTAAGTGATGATTTCGCCGTTTCTAAATCGCCGGTAATAATAAAAAACACGTTATGCACTAAGCGCTGCAAAATATCTCCCAAGCGGCTTATTTCAATTCTGCTGTATGTTAGGCCCCGTTGCAAATACTTGGCAGCTTTTTTATAGTCGCCGCGGTAAATATTTAGTATAGCATACGTACGTAAAATATCGAAACTAATAGTGCTGTCAGGGCCTTTATCAATCAATTGCTTCAACTCTTTATCCATCATCAGTTCAGCCTCATTATATTGCCTGTTTATTATGGCAATAATGCTATACATTAACGGATGGTAATAATTACGAACCAATTGTGTTCCATAGTTTTTAAATGCCTCACGGTATACTTCTAACGATTCTTCATAACGACTATCGAGGCAATAAGCTTTTGCCAACTTAGTAATGGCATATACCTTATAGTTTTCGGGTATTGCGCCTTTAGCCTTTTCAAATGCATCTAAAGCACCTTGCAGAGAACCCACAAGACCTATAATATCGGAAGTAAAGAAATCGTAAAAACTAGCCCAGGTTAAGTAATAATGAAAGTGTGCTTTGTACCAAGGCCTGTCCAGCACCTTGTCCTCCCACTCCTTCATTGTTTTTAAAAATGCAGGTTCAAACTTTACATTATTGCCGCGGGCCGCATTTACAAATACCCTGCTGAACTCATACATCAGCCAAACTTCAGCCTTATCTTCTTCACTTGGTTTGTTTGCTACTTTCAAATACTTATCGGCATAATTCTTCACTTTACGCTCATCATACTCCGATACAGGAAACCTTCTGAAATCCTGAAAAGCCTGCCAATACAATTCCCTTTCCAACACTTTATCGGGGTATTGTTTTAACCTACGTTCGTATAGTTTAAGTTGATGCACATATAGGGTAAGTAACTCTTTCTCTAAAAAAAATGACAGACCCGCTTTCATTGTACCATTTGTAAGGCCGGTTACACAGGCGTTAAACAGTACTGAGTTAACCTTATCATAATGCGATTTAGATAGCCCAAATTGCTCTTGCAATGAAGGCTCATTTAAGGTATTTGTGTTTACCTGTTCAATAAGGGCATGCATTACTTTACGATGCAGGTTCTGCATATCAAACGCTTTAATGCGTTTAAGTTCCTCTTCATTGCACCTAAATAGTAAATCTGATAGAAAACTCACGTTACAATACTAAGCAAGTAAAAACAAATTTCAGCAACATATAGTTCACATACTTTTGTATTTTTTTGCCCCATTAATGATTAAATGCCAAGTATTCTGGCATCAACGAAAAAATTAAGATGGGCTTTTATAGGTATGTCTTTGCGTAAAAACTGATCAGTAACCGTGTTTACACTTAACATTATTGTGTCCTGCTTTAAATATTCTGTCAGGTTAATATTCTGTACATCTAACTCAATATTCTTACCCACCCCATCACTTACAGGATTTTTGTAAGCGACTAATACTTTTGGCATACCGGGGGCAGATATGTAAAAGGCTATGCTGCTTAAAAAACTAAACCGGCTGTCGTTATCATCAATATCCAATGTAATACTGTTAACGCGGGCGCTTTCAATTAAGTCGCTACTGCTGCCTTTTATAGCAAGTTGCTCGTTGGTATTTGTTATTATATCGGGCGTATCAAGACTATCGGGAATATTAGGCGGCATGTCAACATTGTAATGGTAATAAGCATCATACTCCAAATTAAACTGCGTTAACTTGTGCAGTTTATCGCATGCCGAGAATGTTATTGAGAATAGAATAATTGCCCCAAATAGTACCAATTTGCTCATAATACAGCCATTTCTATATCATACGCAAAAAGCATGTAGGTGGTTAAATACCCAGTATTTTTGCATCAACGAAGAATTTTATAGCCACATTTACCTGCACATTTCTGCTTAAAAACTGGTCTGTAGTGCTTGTAATACTTAACGTAATAACATCATTCTTAATATAATTTTTCAGTTCAACATCAGTTAGGTCAAGTTCCAATTCATTACCTATTTCATCGGTAATATTATGCTTGTAAGCTACTAATGTTTTGGGCTGCCCTGCAGCAGAAATATATAAATCAACCGACTTAAGGAAACTGAAGTTAGTACTGTATTCAGCAGGTATATTCAATTTCATGGTGTTTAGTTTCGCACTTTGAATTAAGTCTTTACGGCTTTCATTAATCTCAACCTGTTGATCGATATTCGTTACAATGTCAGGCGTGTTAATGCTATCCGGCACATCGGAGGGTAATGTGTTTTGATAAGTATACGAAGTATTATAATTGATATAAAACTGCGTTAGTTTATTAATTGCTTTGCAACCGGTAAATACAACCGTAAATACCAGCAGCGCATATATTGCCCACTTTTTCATAACCAATTTTTAATTACAGCTACAAAAAGTATGCGCGTCAATATTTATCGTATCCTAAAAACCATAGTGGGCTCATTATCAAATGATAATGAGCCCACTATATAAAATTCACTCTATTTGTACTTATACCATTGCTGGCTCAACTTGCATTAAATGCTTCACTTTTTCCCAAGGTTCGTACTCAAAATGTTTACGTTCTTTCACTTTTTCAGGAAAACGAACATGGTATTCAAACTCATGTCGGAAGTGGCGTATTGCAGCAGCCACAGGCCACGCAGCGGCATCGCCCAATGGGCAAATAGTGTTTCCTTCTATTTTACGTTGTATATCCCAAAGTAAGTCAATATCTTCCATGCTTCCGTAGCCATGCTCCAGCCTCCAAGTTACTTTTTCCATCCAACCTGTAC
>Ga0164241_10005892_pt1 | contig 11305 bp, 9 predicted proteins | sample OricomyardsoilBY_FD_108780 | JGI IMG/M metagenome (GOLD analysis project Ga0164241, IMG submission 108780) | Backyard soil microbial communities from Emeryville, California, USA - Original compost - Back yard soil (BY) | ecosystem: Environmental > Terrestrial > Soil > Unclassified | place: USA... | reverse complement strand
GATCTGCCTGGTCGAGGTGGACGGCCGCGTCAGCGAGGATCTGATGTGGAAGATCGGGAAGCTTCCGGCTGTGAGAATGGCAAAAGCGCTGGCGTTTTAGCTTCGGCTTTCTTCGTGGCATCCGTTTTTCTGGCGAACCCCCATCCGTCACAACTCGGGTCGCCTCCGGCGACACCTCGTTGCGACACCTTCCCCCTTCCTGGTGCTTTGCACCGAAGGGGGGAGGGATTTCGCGGATGCTACGGATCGCGCCGCGGTTCTGCTGCGGCGCTCGAGCTTGGAATAAGGCGAGCTTAAGACTTGGAAGACCGTATCGCCTCATGGTGGCGGATGACTTCCCGCACCACGAAGTTGAAGAACGTCTCCGCGAAATCGGGATCGAGCCTGGCTTCCTGGGCCAGGCGGCGCAGGCGGGCGATCTGGGCCGCCTCGCGGGCCGGGTCGGCGGGCGGCAGGTCGTGCGTCGCCTTGTAGACGCCCACCGCCTGGGTGCATTTGAAGCGTTCCGCCAGCAGATGGATCAGCGCGGCATCGAGATTGTCGATGCTGTTTCGCAGTCGCAGCAGTTCCGGGTCGCTCACGGCGGGCTCGCTCTGGGTACGGTGGAACTCATACGGGAAAGCGCCAGTTCCGCCAAGCGCACCGGCTTCCCGCACCTGCTCAACCACACGATGAAAATTTCCCCGTATCGTAAATATCCACGCCGCGGACAGGGACTCGCGAAAAAAGCCTCGCTATAGTTTCCCCGGGGTTTGGGGGCTCGCATCCAATCCGGTCGAACCGGAACTGGCGGGCGTGGGGCTATGAAAGTATGGGGTTTCAGGGGTATTCGCCTGCTGGCGGCCTTGTCGTTGGGCGCGATGCTGGCGGGCTGCGCCACGCCGGATGAACCCGACGATCCGCTGGAGCCGGTCAACCGCGTCTTCTTCGACATCAACCAACGGCTGGACCGCAACGCCGCCCTGCCCGCCGCCAGCTATTATGCCCAAACCGTTCCCAATCCGGTGCGGGTGCATATTCATAATGTGCTGGCCAACCTGTCGGGGCCGGTCACCGCCGCCAATTATGTCATGCAGGGCGAAATCGACTATGCCGGCGACGCGATGGGGCGCTTCCTGGTCAACACCATCATCGGCGTGGTCGGGGTTTTCGACGTCGCCACCGACTGGGGCATGCCCGAGCGCAGCCGCGACTTCGGCCTCACCCTGGGCAATATCGGCGTGCCGCCCGGCCCCTATCTGGTCATTCCGTTCGGCGGCTCCTCGGCGGTGCGCGACCTGGCGGGCTCCTATGTCGACGGCTTTTTCTCGCCGCTGCGCTATGTCGGCCATTATGAGGGCCGCCCCTATGTCGGCCTGTTCAAGAACGTCATCGGCACGGTGGACAACCGCTCGCGCAATATCGACACCTATCGCGACATCGAGCGCAACTCGGTCGATTATTACGCCACCATGCGCTCCAACTATCTGCAGCGGCGGGCGCGGCAGATCGAGCAGAAATCGGTGATGACGGCGGAACTGCCGGACTTCTAGGTGAGGCGCGACCGCGCGAAGCGCTGGCAAATCGGTCCGGTGGACCGATTTGAGGGCCGCGCCTTCGGCCAGGGCAAGCTTTTCTAGGCTTCGCCAAGAAAAGCTAAGCCAACGCCGCGAGCTTGGGCGAGCGGCCGTCCGGTAATTGCCTGTTTTCTGGACATAAAGTCCCGTTTCCAGCCATAAAGGCAGCGCATTTCCAGCCCGCCGCGTTATTCTCCCATGTCCCTGATCCAGCGCCTTGTCGCCCTTTGCTGCCGCCATGTCCTGCTCACCATCGGGCTTTGCCTGGTGCTGACCGCGGGCGCGGCCATCACTGTGGCGAACAATTTCGCCATGAACACCGATTCCTCGCAGTTGATCGACGCCAAGGTGGCCTGGCGGATGCGGCAGGCGCGGTTCGACGCCGCCTTCCCGGGCCAGAGCAACCTGATCCTGGTGGTGATCGACGGCAAGACGCCGGAACTGGCGGAAGCGGCGGCGGCGCGCTTAAGCGAAAAGCTCAAGACCCGGCCCAGCCTGCTCCGCAGCGTGCGCCGGCCCGATGGCGGCGATTTCTTCAACCGCAACGGACTGCTTTTCCTCTCCGAAAAAGAAGTGCGGGATACTACGGCGCAACTGATCAAGGCGCAGCCCTTCCTGGGACCCCTGGCCTCCGACCCGTCGCTGCGCGGACTGATGAACAGCCTCGATACGGTGCTTCTCGGTGTCGGCAGCGGCGACGCGCGCCTGGCCGACATCGACGCCCCGATGCGCCAGTTGGCGCCGGTGTTCGAGGACGCGGCGCGCGGCAAGGTCACTTATCTGTCCTGGCGCTCGATGCTCACCGGCACGGCGGCGCGGCCGGAAGAGCTTCGCCGCTTCATCACCGTCAAGCCGGTGCTGGACTTCAACGCCCTGGAGCCGGGCGAAAAGGCCAGCAACGCCATTCGCGCCGATGCGCGGGCGCTGGGGCTCGATGCCGCCCATGGCGTCACGGTGCGCCTGACCGGCGACGTGCCGATGTCGGACGAAGAGTTCGGCACCCTGGCCGAAGGGGCCGGCCTGATGGGCGTCGCCATGCTGGTGGGCGTGCTGCTGGTGCTGTGGCTGGCGCTGAAATCCTTCCGCATCATCGCCGCGATCCTGATCACGGTCTTTGCCGGCCTGGCCCTCACCATGGCGATCGGCCTTGTGATGGTGGGCGTCTTCAACATCATCTCTATCGCCTTCATCGCGCTTTTTGTCGGTCTTGGCGTCGATTTCGGCATCCAGTTCGCGGTGCGCTACCGCCATGAGCGCTTCCACACCAAAAATCTCGACGAGGCCCTGAGTTGCACCGGCAAGGCGCTGGGCGCGCCGCTGGCCCTGGCGGCGGGCGCGACGGCGGCCGGTTTCTTCTCCTTCATTCCCACCACTTATAGCGGCGTCGCCGAGCTGGGCGAGGTCGCCGGCGTCGGGATGATCGTGGCGTTCCTGCTGTCGGTGACGTTGCTGCCGGCCCTGCTCAAGCTGCTGAACCTGGGGCGCGAGGAGGCCGAAGTGGGCTTCGCCTGGATGGCGCCGGCCGACGCCTTCCTGATGAAGCATCGCCGCCGCGTGGTGCAGACCGCCGCCGTGGCGGGCGTGATCTGCCTGGGCTTGATGACGCTGGTGCGCTTCGATTCCGATCCCATCAACCTGCGCAGCCCCAAGGCGGAATCGGTTTCGACCCTGCGCGATCTGATGAAGAATCCGCAGACCTCGCCCAACACCATCGACATCGCCGAACCGTCGCTGGCGGCGGCCGACGCGCTGGCGGCGCGGGTCGCCAGGCTGCCGGAAGTGGGCCAGACCATTACCCTCGACAGTTTCGTGCCGGAGGATCAGGACACCAAGCTGGCGCTGATCGCCGACGCGAGCAACCTGATCGGCGCCACCGTCGCGCCCTTCGAGGTCGCGCCCCCGCCCGGCGATACCGAAATCGCCGCCAGCCTCGCCGCCACCGCCGGCAAGCTGCGCGCCACCGCGCAAGGCAGCGCCCGCCCCGCCGCCGACGCACGCCGCCTGGCCGCGGCGCTGGACGCAGTGGTACGCGCCGGGCCTGCCGCCCGCACCCGCGCCACCGAGGCGCTGGTGCCGGGGCTTCAGACCATGCTTACCCAAGTCGCCACCTCACTGACGGCACAGAAAGTAACGCTGGCAAGCATGCCCCCCGAACTCAAGAGCGACTGGGTGGCGGCGAACGGCACCGCGCGCATCCAGGTTTCGCCGAAGGACACCCGCAATGATCCCTCCGTGCTGAAGCATTTCACCGATGCCGTCCGCCGGGTGGCGCCCGACGCCACCGGCGCCCCGATCTCGATCCGCGAATCCGGCAACACCATCGTCGGCGCCTTCATCGAGGCCGGCATCCTCAGCTTCATCGCCATCACCATCCTGCTGTTCATTACCCTGCGCCGCATCTTCGACGTGCTGATGACGCTGCTGCCGCTGGTCCTGACGGGCCTTCTGACCCTGGCGACCTGCGTCGTCATCGGCCAGAAGCTGAATTTCGCCAACGTCATCGCCCTGCCGCTGCTGCTGGGCATCGGCGTCGCCTTCAACATCTATTTCGTGGTCGCCTGGCGGGCGGGAGCGAAGAACCTGCTGCAATCCAGCCTGACGCGTGCCGTGGTCTTCAGCGCCGCCACCACCGCCACCGGCTTCGGCGCGCTGTGGCTGAGTTCACACCCCGGCACCGCCAGCATGGGTGAACTCTTGATGATCTCGCTATTCTGGACGCTGGTGACGACCCTGTTCCTGTCGCCCGCGCTGCTGGGCCCGCCGCCGCCGAAGAAGAGCCAAGTCGATACGCCGCTGATCCATTGACCATCGGGCGCGCCTGTTGTTTCCGTCCTTTTCCGGGCGTTTCTGCGGACCAGCAATAGACCCGGAAAAGTCGATGCCCCAATCCTGCCACAATCACGGCAAAGCGTGTGTGGAAATGGGGGGCGCACATGAGAGTCGCCATACCGCTATCTCTGACTCTGCTTTTGTCAGTTCAGAGCGCTTCCGCGCAATCTGCCGGGGCGCCCACGCCTTCCGACACGCCGGCGGAAACCGTCAATGTGGAAGCGGCCAGAACCCCGCTCGAGCAGGGCATACACGACTTCGTGACAACCTACGCCCAGCCAACCCTGTTCCTGGGAAAAATCGCACGCTGGCGGGCAGGCATCTGTCCTGAAACACAGGGCTTCATAGAATCGCTCTCGGCATCCGTGACGCAACACCTGCGAGAGATTGCCGCAAAAATCGGCGCACCTGTGGATCCGAACCTCCACTGCAAACCCAATATTCTGATTTACTTCACGCGCGAGCCGCAATCCCTGCTGAATGAACTGGTGAAGCGAAACGACGCCTTTCTGGGTTTTCACAATGTCTCTCAGACCCAGACACTCGCCACCATCCGGTATCCGATCCAGGCCTGGTACGCCACGGCAACGCGGGATGCTGACGGCAGATTAAGCCTGGACGTTGCCAACAACCACTACACGGAAGAATGCGGCAGGGATTTAACCCAGCTATTTCGCACGCAGCCAGGCCTCGCGACATCGCTGTTGAAACAATGCAGCTACGCGACCGAGGGCAATCGCGGCAGCGTGCGCAATGGACTTCGCGGCGAAATGGGCCGTGTCACGATCATTGCCGACAGCAGCAAGCTGGACGCGTATGACACCGACACGCTGGCCGACTATGTCACCATGCTGGCGCTATCTCAGGTAGATGCCTTTGCGACATGCCAGGACATGCCGACCATCACGAACCTTCTGGTGCCGGGATGCAGCGAGGAACACAAGATCAAAAACCTCGGCGAGATTGATCTCTCTTATTTGCGCGCGCTTTACCACAGCGATCCCGATCTGAGCTTGCAGCTTCAGCAGACCGCAATAGCGCATCAGATGGAAGATACACTCAAAGGGAAGTAGGCAGGCTCACCCGAGCTGCGCATCCGCGAGAGCGTTGATCTTCTTGGTCAGACCCGACGCTCCACCCGACGCGAAGGTGGCCGAGAAATCGGAACGGCGCTGCGCCATCTGGCTGATATTGCCGTTGAGATAGATGTCCTCGATCTTCCAGGCCGATCCCGTCTGGTGCATGCGGTAATTGAAGGCGATGGTGTCGGTGCCGGTCTTCAGGCTGCTCTTCACCAGCTTGTCGGGGGAAGGCGGGCGGGCGATGGAGGCGGGCTCGACGATGAATTTCTCGCCGCCGAAGGAATCGAAATTCTTCACATAGTTGGCGATGGTCATGCGCTCGAAGGCGTCGGTCAGGGCCTTCTTGTCGGCATCGGGGAGCGCGGCAAAGCCCGGCCCCACCGCCACCGCCGTCATGCCGGGCAGGTCGAAGGCCTTCTCCACCGCCGGCTTCAGCATTTCGTAGCGCGCCTTGGCGGGGCCGCCTTTCTTCATCTCGGCAACCAGCGCGTCATAGAAGCCCTGCACCGTGGCCACGGCGGGATCGCCCTGGGCCCAGGCCGGGGTATTGGCGAACACGGCCGCCGAAGCCAGAAGAATGGAAAATTCGCGCCGGGAAATCGCATTCATCGAAAAAGCCTTTCGGGAACTCTTCGGGGGTAACGCATGAAAAGGCAAATTTGCCACGTCCGGCCCCCACAAGATCAGCAAAAAATGGCGGCATTGGGCACGGAATTGGGCCGGAAGGTTGCCGGCCATCCCGGTCCAGCAGCCACGGGACGCTATGCGTCCCGATCCAATAAAAAGAATGGCAGCGCCGCCAGATGCGGCGCCTTGGCGGCATGGGGCCCCAGCGCGGCCACCGCCGCCTCGGCGCGCCGTGTCGCTTCGGCGCGGGCGCCTTCGACGCCCATCAGCGTCACCAGGGTCTGCTTGCCGGCCTCGGCATCCTTGCCCACCGCCTTGCCGGTCTTCTCCGCCGTGGACGTGACGTCGAGCAGGTCGTCGGTGATCTGGAAGACCACACCCATCTCCTCGGCGTAGGCTTTCAGGCGCTGGCGGTCTTCGCCCGAGGTTTCGCCCAGGATCGGGCCCGCCTCGCAGGAGAACTCGAACAACTGGCCGGTCTTCTTACGCTGCAGTTCGATCACAGCGTCGATGCCGAAACTCGCATCCGCCAGCATGTCGATAATCTGGCCGCCGATCATGCCGACATGGCCTGCCGCCTGCGCCAGGCGCAACGCCAACGCGCAGCGCACCTCGGCATTGGGATGAGTCTGCACCCCGGCCAGAAATTCGAAGGCGATGGTGAGCAGGGCGTCGCCCGCCAGCACCGCCGTCATCTCGTCGAAGGCGATGTGCGTGGTGGGGCGGCCCCGGCGCAGATCGTCGTCGTCCATGCAGGGCAGATCGTCATGCACCAGGCTGTAGGTGTGCAGCGCCTCGATGGCGGCGCCGACGCGCAAGGCGCGTGCGTCAGGCACCGCGAACAGCCGCGCCGATTGCAGCACCAGGAAAGGGCGCAGCCGCTTGCCGCCCGCCTGGATGGCATAGCGCATGGCTTCCTGCACCCGGGCCTGGCGGCCATGCGGCGGGGGCAGCATGCGGTCCAGGGCGGCATCGACCAGCCCCGCCGATTCGGCGATGGCGGCCTTCAGCGCGTCCATGTCATAGCTGTTCCCGGTCACTGACGGCCCCATGCTGGAAAGAGGCCCGATTTGCCCCAAAAGCCGCCGCTCCGCCAGTCCCCGGCCCGGGCCTTGCTAAGCCCTTCATGCAACGCGGCTATTCCGCCACAGGGGCCCTTGGGAAAGGGTTGCGGCGGGGGCGGCGATGCAGGACAATGCTGCATTGCGGTCGGCTTTGGGTTATAGGGCCCCCGCCAACGCCAGCAGGACACTCCATGCGCGTCATTCTTGCCCAGCCACGCGGCTTCTGCGCCGGGGTCGTGCGCGCCATCGACATCGTCGAGAAGGCGCTCGATAAGTATGGCGAGCCGGTCTATGTCCGCCATGAGATCGTCCACAACAAGCATGTGGTCGATACGCTGAAGAACAAGGGCGCCCGCTTCGTCGAGGAACTGGATGAGGTGCCCGAAGGCGCCGTCACCGTCTTCTCCGCCCATGGCGTGCCGCAATCGGTGGTCAACACCGCCAAGGACCGCGGCCTTCCGGTGCTGGACGCCACCTGCCCGCTGGTCTCCAAGGTCCACAACCAGGGCAAGCGCTATGTCGCGCACGGCCGCACGCTGATCCTCATCGGCCATGCCGGCCACCCCGAAGTGGAAGGCACCATGGGCCAGGTCGGCGCCCCAGTGACGCTGGTACAGGACGAAGAGGATGTCGACGCGCTGGAGATTCCCGCCGACACGCCGGTCGCCTATATCACCCAGACCACGCTTTCCATCGACGACACCAAGGGCATCATCGTCAAGCTGAAGCGGAAATTCTCCGACATTGTCGGCCCCGAAACCTCCGACATCTGCTACGCCACCCAGAACCGCCAGACCAGCGTGCGCGAGCTGGCCAAGCTGGCCGACGTGATCCTGGTGGTGGGGGCGGCCAACTCGTCGAACTCCAACCGCCTGCGCGAGATCGGCATCGAGGAAGGCGTGCCTTCCTATCTGATCAATGACGGCAGCGAACTGAAGCCGGAATGGGTCAGGGGCAAGCAGGTGGTGGGCCTGACCGCGGGCGCTTCGGCGCCGGAAGAACTGGTACGCCATGTGATCGAGGCGCTGGAGCGCATCGAACCCGTCAGCGTCGAAACCATGGACGGCAAGAAGGAACATATCGAGTTCCGCCTGCCCGCCGAACTGAGGGCTTAAGAAATGGCATCCCTACCGTTGCGCCAGGCCGCCAAGATCGGCGCCTACATGATGAAGCAGGAATTCAGCGGCAAGAAGCGCTATCCGCTGGTGCTGATGCTGGAACCGCTGTTCCGCTGCAACCTGGCCTGCGCCGGCTGCGGCAAGATCGATTATCCCGACGACATCCTGAACCAGCGCCTGTCGGTCAAGCAATGCATCGACGCGATCGAGGAATGCGGCGCCCCCGCCGTTTCCATCGCCGGCGGCGAGCCCCTGCTTCACCGCGACATGCCGAAGATTGTGGAAGAATACATCGCCCGCGACAAGTTCGTCATCCTCTGCACCAACGCGCTGCTACTGGCCAAGAAGATCGACCAGTACACGCCGCACCCGAACTTCACCTGGTCGATCCACCTGGACGGCGACAAGGTGATGCACGACAAGTCGGTCTGCCTGGACGGCACCTATGACAAGGCCGTCGCCGCCATCAAGATGGCCAAGGAACGGGGCTTTCGCACCCAGATCAACTGCACGCTTTTTGACGGGGCGGATCCCGTCCGCACGGCCGCCTTCTTCGACCTGATGATGGAAATGGGCGTGGACGGCATCACCGTCTCGCCCGGCTATGCCTATGAGCGCGCCCCCGACCAGGAGCATTTCCTCAACCGCGAGCGCACCAAGAAGATGTTCCGCGAGATTCTGTCACGCGGGCGTGGCGGCAAGGCCTGGGACTTCACCAACTCCACCCTGTTCATGGATTTCCTGGCGGGCAACCAGACCTATGAATGCACGCCCTGGTCGATGCCGCTCTACACCGTCTTCGGCTGGCAGAAGCCCTGCTACCTGCTGGGCGAAGGCTATGCCAAGACCTTCGACGAGCTGATGGAAGGCACCGAGTGGGAGAAGTACGGCGTCGGCAAATACGAGAAGTGCGCAAACTGCATGGTCCATTGCGGCTTCGAAGGCACCGCCGCCAAGGACATGCTCAAGCACCCGCTCAAGGCGCTGCCGATCCTGATGCACGGCATCAGGACCGAAGGCCCGATGGCGCCGGATATCGACCTCTCGAACCAGCGGCCGGCGGAATACAATTTCTCTGCCCACGTCGAACGCAAGATGTCAGATATCAAGGCCGCCAAGGAAGCCGCCAAGACCGCGGCCCAGCAGGCCACGGCAGCGGAGTAGTTCCTTAAAGGCTTTCGACGAATTCCGGCCGGTGCGCATCAACGCCGGCAGTTGCAGGGGATTCTTCGCCAGCGACCACAGCACCCGGCCCAGGGAGACGCTGCCGTCCGGCGTCATCGCCACCAGCGCGGCGGGCGGCAGGGCGTGCGACGCATCGTCCGAGATCACCCGCAAGGCGGCCAGCGGCAGTTCGCGCTCCGCGGCGAAACGGGCTGCCACCTGGCTCTCCATGTCCACCGCCAGCGCGCCGCCGGAGGCCTCGAACAGCGCGGCCTTGGCGGCGGGGTTGGCCAGCACGGCATCGCTGCCATAGAGCGCGCCCTGGGTCGCGGCGGGAATCCGCGCCGCCAACAGCACCCGCCAGGTATGATCGCATGGCAAAGCGCCGTCCGCGGTGACGATGCGCTCGCCGATCACCACATCGCCCACGTTCAGCAGCGGCGACAGCGCCCCGCCCAACCCGATGGAGATGACGCCGGTAATGTCGCCGTGCAGGGCGTCGAGCTTTTTCTTCAACCCCGCCGCATCGCCGCCGCCCGCCACCGCCACCACGGATTCTGTGCCAGCGATCTCGGCTTCACGGGTCAGGCCGCAGACGGCGATGACGGTCACGAAACACCTCTGTCATTCCCGGCCGAGCATTGCGAAAGCAATGCGAGGGGGAGGGAACCCAGGCTGCCACCGCCAGCAAGGTTGAAAAAGCCTGGGTCCCCTTCCCTCACCACGCTCGCAATGCGAGCGCGGCTCGCCGGGGATGACAGGTTTTGCTTCACAGCCCGTATTCCACCCGGCGGCTGTTGGTGGATTTGAGATTGCGATAGCGCGCCAGGGCCCAGAGCGGGAAGAAACGCGGATAGCCGTGATAGTTGAGATAGAAGACACGCGGGAAGCCGCCGCCGGTGTAATGCGCCTGGGTCCAGAGGCCATCGGCTTCCTGCCGCGCTGTCAGCCAGGCGATGCCACGCGCCATGGCGGGATGATCGACCTGCCCCGCCGCCATCAGGCCCAGCAGGGCCCAGGCAGTCTGTGACGCGGTGGACGGCGCGGGCTCATAACCTTTGTAATCCAGCTTGTAGCTGGCGCAATTCTCGCCCCAGCCGCCATCCGAATTCTGGATGGCGATCAGCCAGTCGGCGCCACGCTTCACGGTTTCGTCATCAGGGCCGATGCCGGCGCCCGCCAGCCCGGCCAGCGCCGACCAGGTGCCATAGATGTAGTTAACGCCCCAGCGCCCCCACCAGCTTCCATCCGCGCGCTGGCTCCCGCGCAGATAGGCGATCCCCTCTTCCAACTGTGTGCCGCTTTTCCCCAGTTGCGCCAGCATGCCGACACAGCGGCCCGAAACGTCTTCGGTCGGCGGGTCCAGCAGCGCGCCATGATCGGCGAAAGGAATATTGTTGAGATAGGTATAGGCATTGTCGGCGTCGAAGGCGCCCCAGCCGCCGCCCTTGCTCTGCAAGCCTTCCACCCATTCGCGCCCACGCGCGATGGCCTGCGCATATTGCGGCGCGACGCCCGCCTTGGCGGCGCGGTCCATCGCCATCACCACCACGGCGGTGTCGTCGAGATCAGGATAATGATCGTTGCGATACTGAAAGGCCCAGCCGCCGGGCCGCACGTCCGGGCGTTCTTCCGCCCAGTCGCCCGCCACATCCAGCACCTGCAGCGGCTTCAGCCATTCCAGGCCGCGCGCCACGGCCGCGTCGGCCTGCGGCGTCTTGGCTTCCAGCAGGGCATGCGCCACCAGCGCCGTATCCCACACCGGCGAGACGCAGGGCTGGCAATAAGCCTCGTCCTCCTTAACCACCAGCAGCTTCTCGACCGACAGCCGCGCGATGGCGCGGTCGGGATGATCCTTGGGGTAG
>Ga0164241_10005890_pt1 | contig 11308 bp, 6 predicted proteins | sample OricomyardsoilBY_FD_108780 | JGI IMG/M metagenome (GOLD analysis project Ga0164241, IMG submission 108780) | Backyard soil microbial communities from Emeryville, California, USA - Original compost - Back yard soil (BY) | ecosystem: Environmental > Terrestrial > Soil > Unclassified | place: USA... | reverse complement strand
GCCGCCGAAAAAGCCAAGCACGACCTTTTTGACCAAGGAATGAGCCTGTTAACCTCGGGAAATTATCCGGGTGCGTCCAATAAATTTGACCAGGCGCTTAACGCCGACCCCAACTATGCCGACGCCATGATTCGCAAGGCTGAATCGGTTTTCAAAGAAGATAAAAATTCGGCTGAGGGGCGTAAACAGGCGCTGGACCTCATCGACAAGGGCCTGAGTAAGGACTCTAAAAATTCAGTGGGGTACGGAGTGCAAGGGGACATCTACCAGGCAACGCGAAACTGGCCCGAAGCGGTTCACAGTTATCGAAACGCACTCAAAACTGATCCTGAAAACTCGGGGTATTGGTATGAGTTGGGCCGGGTCTATTTTCTGAATCACCAGTACCTAGAATCGGTCGACGCGCTTCAACATAGTGTCAAGATTGATCCGCAAAACTCTCCCGCTTATTATCTCATGGGGGGGGCGTATTTTAATCAACAAGATTATGTCGACGCCCATGATGCTTACGCGGCGGCGTTGAAACTGAAACCGACGAACGCGGCCTATCATTACTGGACAGGCCAAGCGCTTTTTGATCAAGGCAAGGCCGCTTTGGCGCTCCCGTCGTTTGAAACGGCGGCCAAACTGGACCCCGCCAAGAGTGCGTATCAGTCTGCTCTCGGAGTCACATATTATCAATTGGGACGGTATGCCGACGCGGAGGCTCCCCTCCAGCGCGCGCTGGCCGTGGATAACAAAAATGGCCGCGCCGCGTATAATCTTTCGCTCACCGAATACAAACTAGGAAAGAATACCACCGCGCTCGACTACGCCCAACGGGCCGTGGCCCTTGACGGCTCTGACCCCGACTTTGCCTATAACTTGGGCTTTGTCCTTGAACAAACTCACAACGAGGACCTCGCCGCAGCGGCCTACCGAACGTCTTTGAAACTCGATCCCAAACGGGTCGATGCGCGGGTAAATCTGGCAACAATCCTTGAGAAGCAAAACAATCTCGACGGGGCCATGAGCCTTCTCAAAGAAGCCTACGACCTGGCTCCGTCGAACCTCGAGGTCAACAATAATTTGGGTAAGTTGTACATGGCCAAACAGCTCTATTCCCAAGCGATTGATTTCTTTCGGCAAGCCTTGCAAAAGAAGACCGACACGAGCGTGATTCGTTTTAACCTTGCCTTGGCGTACATTGAAACGAATCAAAAAGACCTGGCTAAGACCGTTTTGCAAGATCTCATCAAGCTCGATCCCACGTACTGGGACGCCTACTATCGGCTGGGCGGGGTTCAATACGATTTGGGGGATTCAGCGGGAGGACGGCTCACCTATCAGACCCTTCTCAAGAAGAACCCTCAGTACGAGCATAGCAGCGAGATCCAGGCAATTCTCGCCAAATAGAACTAAAAGAGTGTTCGACCCACCTTGGCAAAGAGCTCTTGGCGGGTCAGAACGGTCCAAATGGGCCGTCCGTGAGGACATCGGGCATGGGGCAGGGCGAATGCTTTCCGTACAAGGCCGCGGGCCGTTTCGGGATCCAGCGGGTCACCGTCCATGACGGCCGCACGGCACGAAAGGCTCGCGTAAAGATCCTTTTCTACGTCGCTCACAGGGCGCAGGTTCGTTCTCAGAAAGGCAATCAGGGCCTTTTCTTGTCCCGCGACCGTAGCCGGAAGTGCCTTGAGTTCAAACTCGTCGTTTTCTACGGGTTGAATGAGAATTCCGAGACCTTCGTACTCCTGAAAGTGTTGTTTCATTAATTCAAGCGAGTCCTCCTCGGGACGAAACCGGAGAGGAAAAAGAAGCGGTTGGATTCGGCCCCCATGGTCGCGGAAGGCGTCAAACAGAATACGTTCATGGGCCGCGTGCTGGTCGACGAGGTAGAGGTCCTCTCCCACCTCGGCAATGAGAAAGACCCCCAAAACCTGGCCCAAGTACCGAAAGGGCCGCGATTCTCCCTTGTTTTCCGAGCGTTCATAAACCACGTCATGCGGCTCAGGGCGCAGGGGAGTGTCCCACACACCGGAAGAAGGCATGTGAGCGCGGCCGCGAACAAGGGGCCCCTGCGAGAAGGTGTCCTGAGAAGACAATCCAGGAAGTTCTCTTGCTTGAGTCAGACGAGGTACGGGCTCGAAGCGCAGTCCCGCCTGTTCTTCCAAGGCTAAACGGAGCGCGGCTACCGTGGCCTGATGGATCGCCGGAAGGTGACGAAAGCGCGCCTCTCGTTTGGCGGGGTGGATGTTGAAATCCACTAGCGCAGGGTCGGCCTCGACAAAAAGAACGCTCCATGGAAAGACGCCGCCGGGCAGGTATCCTTCAAACGCGTAGCTCATGGCCTGTCCCAAGGAAAATTCTTGCAGAGGACGCCGATTGGCCCAAACGCGCAGGCCTTTTCGGTCGGTACGGCCCAAGGGAGGTTTTACGGCGTAGCCTCGAACGCAAAACCCTTCTCCTTCGGCTGTCCAACGGATCAGTTTGCCTTGTGTCCAAGGGGAGCCCAAGACTACCGCAAGCCGGGCTTCTTCGGATTGACGCGGGTACTCCACCTTACGTTGGCCGTCAATGGTTAAGGTAAAGGAAACCTGGGGGAAACTGGCGGCTTTTTCGTCGAAGACCCGGCGGCAAAGCGTTGACTCGGCCGACGCGTTCTTTAAAAATCGGCGGCGAGCGGGGAGCGAAGAAAAAAGGTTCTCAACCAAGACTCTCGTTCCCGGAACTCCAGCGGTAACTTGTAGGGGTTGGGCGACTTGATCTTCGACAATCAAGCGGAGGGCGGCTAAGGAGCCAGGCTGTGCTGAGTCAATTTGAAGGCGCGCGCAGGCGGCAATACTGGCAAGAGCCTCTCCTCGAAACCCCAAACTCGTCAAACTTTCCAAATCGCGTTCGTCGACAATCTTACTGGTCGCGTGAGGTTTCCAGCAGAGTTCGAGGTCCTGTTGGTCCATTCCAACGCCGTTATCGACGACTTCGAGCGATGTGATTCCGCCGTCGTCCCAGCGCACCTCAATCGCTTGTGCCCCTGAGTCCAACGCATTGTCCAAGAGTTCTCTAAGAACGGCTTGCGGCCGATCAATGACCTCGCCTGCGGCAATTTTTCTTGCTACGGATTCTTGAAGGATTTGAATTTTTCGGTAGGGAATTGGTTCTGGATCAGCAGGCATTGTTTTCATCCATGCCCACAGACTATACCACAGGAGTCGGCCTAGAAGGTGAGAAGGAAGTCGAGGTCTGCCTCGAGTCCGATGAGCGTGAGGTCGTTTTGCCACTGCTGGCCCCATTTGGTGGTGAGACTCAACTGACTCTTGGGTGACAAAAGGAGGGTCCCTTTCCATTGAATCTGAAGGTTTTGGAACACCGGTGCGGGAGCGGGCTGCCAACCCCAGCCAAAGACCGTTGACACTTCTTGAATCCATTCACGATGAAATCGCCGCGGGCTAAGCCATCCGGGAAGCGGGAACGGCAAATCCGCCGATGCCTTGTAGGTCCAGCCGGGGCTGATCGTGAGTGTCTGACCCGGAGTATCACTCCACACACCTTGGTAACTCAACGGGACGGCCACGGATTCCCGCTCGGTCAGAAAAATTTCTGTTCTCTGGTCGGCTCCCAAGGTTGTTTTGTCGAACGTTGATTCTGAACCGTTGGAAAGGGAGGCTCGTACGCCCCACGTAAAGGCGTCGGTTCGGTACCAGGTCAAAAGAGGTTGACTTCCAACGGTACCAAAAAGGTTGAGGGCCCGCGACTCACCGTGAAGGCTGTAGGTTGACATCCACCCCTGGCCCTGCCCCACGGCGCTGCGATCGGCGATCCATTCGACGCCCCCAGACGTTGGGAGGGCCAAGTCAGTCCAAAGTCCCTGGTTTGAGCGATCAAATTCAAGTCCTGCCGTTGATTCTGACGTTCCTGTTTCAAAGCCCGCGTCCGTTGCGGACCAGGGTTCGGGACCGGAACCCCATTCGGCAAAGGGAAGAAACGCCAACGACGAGGGAGCCCAAAGCCATTGGAGTGTATCCGCGACTAAATGACTGGGTGAACGCGCTGTACTGGGACCGTAAACGGCTTGAACTGTTTTTCGTATCAACGGTGTTAAGCCCCAGCCTTGGTCGCCGTCCACGCGAAACGGAACCTGGAGTTGCCAACTTCCCTGAGGTGTCCAAGCAATGGTTGGTCCAACCGTCTGCACCGCTCGGTTTTGGATCGAAGTTTCCCAGCTTATCGGTCCCCACCGGCTCTTCATCGTCGGGGAAAGGGACAAGTCGATGTAAGGAGCAATTCCGTCGACGGGCCGCAGCCAGGACCAACTCTGTGTCCATTGTTCCCCAAAATTCCCCAGAGTGTCGGTAAAAAGTGAGTTTTGGACCCAGTCAGCCGCCAACGTTCCCGAGATAGCCTCCGGCCAAGACGCTGCGGAGGTCCACGTCAGGTGATAGCCCTGTGTGAGGACGGTCGGAGGTCCGGTTGCCATCGCGTCTGCTGTCCAAGTCCCGACCCAGGGAACGGTGAGGGCAGCCTTTTCCTCTCTGAGGCCGGAATCACTAAAGCGATCGGTCCACGAGGTGCTCCAGCCGCCGGGAAAGACGACGGGCAAGGTGACCTCGTAGTCGCCGTGAGCCTCGGATACCCTAGCGCTCTGGGTGAGGTTCGCTTCGGCAAAGGTCTTCAAGGGGCCGAGATTGGTATCGACCGAGGTCCAGCCGTTCCAAAGGACATCGGCCGCGGTCACTCCCGAATGTTGGGACCGAGCTTGCCAAACGGTGTTGGTAATGGAGAAAAGACCGGGAGAGGAGGTGCCCTCCTCCTGAGTCCATTGAATCCACGCGTTGGTCGAGCCAATGGGTTCCCAACGTGGGTCCACGGCCTGAACGTCGGACAAATAGAGCAGACCGGTTGAGGCCCCCGATTGAGAGATCGTCATTCGGTCCCAACCGGCGGAGGTGCCGGTCACGGTGACCTGGCCGGTGGCTTTGCCGTCGACCGTCATCGTCGAGTTTACCCAGTCGATTCGGGCCGTTTGCCAACTCGACGCTGCCGTGGCGGGCCACGTCGCCGTTAGGCCGTTGCCGTCGGCGTCTTGAAACGTGAGGGTTAGCGTGGTTGACGAAGGATTGTCGAGACGATACTGGAACTGCAGCGTTTCATAAGACGAAGGACGAACGGTGGTGTTCCGATTTTGAACTGTCCAGGACGACCTTTGACTCCAGTCGACCCGCAAGTGATAGCCCTGTGTCAGCGAGGCGTCAACTTCGTCGGCAGCCGATACCGTCGAGTTTGCTGGAGCCGACGTATCGGGAACCACGTTCCAAGTCGTTCCTTCAAAGAGAGCCGAATCTACGAGGACCGTCTTAGAACCCAAGCCGCTGCCATCGTCCAAAAGTAAGATTCGCCAACCGGTCGCACTCGCCAAAAGCTGCCGCTCCGAAGCCGTCAAAACAATCCGGATGCTCTGCCATCCCGAATTTGTGGAATCAAATCCCGTGGTGGAATCAAGGGGAAGGGAGATCAGCGTTCCGTCGTCGCTCAGCACCCCGTCGGCATTGCCGTCGTTGGCCCAGGAACTATTTTCGGGAATGGGAAAATATTGCGAAAACCCGGTTGTCTGGTCCTGAAACGCGAGGGCAGGGTGCGTTCGGTACGACAAGGTGCGCAGGGCGCCCGTCCCATCGAAGTTTTCCGACAAGGTTCCGGCCTGAAACAGCAGTTTAGCACCTCCTAAACCGCCATTAGGGACTCGTACCTTAATCGAAATGGCCGTTGTCGATCGAAGGTCGAGAGGTTTTCCCGAGTCGAGAAAGACATCCATTCCCGCCCACTGACCTCCCCCAAGTTTCGTTTCGAGGACCGCAATGCGATCATTATTGGTGCCGTCGCCTTGGGTGATGTAGGGCCCGCGCCAACCTCCATCGACAAAAGGAGATGGATTAACGTTGGGTGTTCCCCAGGCGGATACGGTGGGTTGGCCGGTCACTGGATCGTTTGTCCAATAATCACGAAAATAAAGGGGTGCCCGGTTCCCTTCCGCAGGGGCCTGGAAGGCCCCCAAAAGTGAGGCCAGTGTCGTTCCTGGCCCCGACGAGGGGACCGACGAGGGTCTGAGCGCGTTCCCGTCAAAGGTCGCTTCGGTTCCAGGAGTATTCTGGCCGTAGATCTCGCGGTGACCCGTACTGTCGGCGATCAGGGCTCCTCCCGTGGCTCCTAAAATCCATTGCCACGGCCCGTTTATTCCCTTCCACTGAAGGCTCAAAGATACCGCCCCGGGGGATTGGAGGTCTTGGTTGGTCAACTGATCCTTTGACACATTCCAGCGTCCCATGAGGGCCCATTCGAGATCCTGATCGGAATTGAGAATCCACTGGCCGCCCTGCCAGAGGACGAGGTCGGTTGCTGTAGGGCTTGTCACCTTGCGTTGGAGGCTTACCTCGACGAGGTCTGTCTCAAAGAGGGGAATGGTAAAGGATAGCTTCCCCGACGTGGGATCGAAGGACCACGCCTGTGTTTGGATTCCATTTCGCGTGACGATAAGGCTGGAGGGTTCCACGTCGCTTCCCAAGTCCAGTGTGCTGTTTACCCCGGGAGTTCCCGCGACTTCAAAATGCCAGGGAATCGTCGCCGAAGTGACCGGAGGGGTTCCGTCGTTCCCCTGCGGATAGGCGCCGGGAACCAGATTTTCAAAGGGAGCTTCTTCATCGCCCGAGACCGTAAACCAATCCTGAGTCGGTGAGGAACTAATCGACGAACTGAGGATCGGAGCGCCCGTGTCGCGGTTGACGAGCAAGATAGTGCCTGTCGAGCCCGAAGGGATGGGGTAACGGTTACGCAGCTCAAACGCGGAAAGAAACCCTGGTTTTGTCAAAATATACCACGGTCCAGCACCCCAGCCGGTGAGGGTCTGCGTTTGGTAGGAAAGGCCAAGAAGACTCGTATTGGGGTAGGACGCGGAAGCTTGGTCCCAGGTTACCAAGACTGTCCGCGTGGCCGAGGACGCGAGGTCGACTTCTCTTGTACTGAGGTTGATGGAAGCCTCTGACGGTGCGGCCTCTCGAAACGATGTCTGTGAAGTGTCGGATTGGGCGACAAGGACGCGCACTCCCGTTATGGGCCCAGAACCTGGAATCCGGAAGAACCGACCTCGAATCCAGTCGGTTAATTCTACAGAACCTGAGCTCAGATTGCGGGTCCCTCGAAACTGCATGGTTTCACGGGAACCGTCTTCGTAGCGCACTAAAAATTCAGCCGAGGTGTTTCCCCACTGTACGGCCCCGCCTGCGGCCGGAGCACCCGGTGCTCCTACGGGCAAACTTTGTCCCGCCCGGGCGGGGACTCCAAACGACGAATTACCGAGTTTCAACCATTGGACGAACTCACCAGGTTTGCCGTCGTAACCCACCAGATAGGAACGTTCGCTTAAAGAGGCGTGGTAGGTTACCTGCAGGTAATATCGTTCCAGAAGCCGAAGCGTGAGTGTGAAATCGGGGATTTGTTGAAACACAAATCCCTTCTCGTACCCTGGGTACCCCAATCCGGGAAGTGTTCCGTCCGGAGTAATTCCCTCTCCCCAGCCTGCGCCAAAGTGAGTGTCCCAGGTACCAATAGCTTGTAAGTCGACCCCCGCGTCTCCTATTTTCTGGCTAAAAATAGATTCGGGGGCCTCCGCCCGCACATCGGGAGCAGGGTCAGCCGCCCAGGCCATCACCGCTGAGAGGAAGAGGAAGCAAAAGCCTAGCAGCCGCTTGACGAATTTGATCAATCTATTCACGAGGAAAGAGGTAGAGATCCTTGAGGCGCAAAGACGCCGTTGTGTCCACAAAATCGGAAAAATCAGACTCGGCCTGAGAGGCCACCGAAAAGAAATAGTGCAGGGGTTCATAGCGAGGGTCATCGACTCTCAGTTCAAACTCGACAGCCGTATTCAATTCGCCCTTGGGGGCCTTTTGGGGGTGGGGCCAAAACAGATAAGTGCCGGCCGTATTGACGACCAAGCGGTAAGGGTTTTGCCAATTGGGATCAATCACTTTGACCAGTTCGCCCTTGTGATAAAGGGAGACGGTAAGATCGCTCGCCGGCTCAAAATTGCCGCCATTGAAAATTCGCCCAATAATGGAAGGGAAATTGAAATAGGGACCCTCGTCCTCTGGGCCGAAAGAGCCTACACTCCGTTCCCGGCGATTTTTAGCAACAGAGTCCATTCCTTCCCGTACGAGGAGCGCGATGTCCGCCAAATGCTGAACCTTGTCTTGGTAGTCAGACGTCTCGCTGTGGGCAAAGCCACGACCAGAAACGACATAGCGGGGAGCTGTTCTATTCAGGACATAGCAAATGACATCGTATTTACTCGCAGGGTCGTGAGCCAGTCCCAACGTTTTGACGGTTTCGTCCTCGGCAAAAAGCTCTTCTACTTTCTGGACAACCAGGTCTTGCACTAAGTTGTGGATTCGCATGGCTTTCCCCCTCAGTCCAGTTTAAGTTCAACCACAAGGGAACACAAGCTCACAAAAAGAACCGTTCTGGTTGTCGGATTTTGCCCTTGAGAGTACGCGGAACGACCAGGCGAAGCCTTTTGAGGTTCGCCGTAAAGCCTTGAACAACGTCGGCGTCAAAAACCGTTCCGGATTCCATAAAATCCCGTTGAATACCATCTCTGAGAATCGGTAGATCCACCTCAAACGAAACAGAGTGAGGAATGTCTATCGTCACATCTTCGGGGTCGAGCGCAATACCAGACTCTCGCTCAAGTTCAAGCCGAATTTCTTCTTCCAGTTCGAATTGTTGCTCGGGAGTTTGAACTCGCAGACTAAAAAGACCGTGTTCGTCGTAGGCTTGCTCGTAAAGTGCAACGTAGGTTCCCGGTGTTTCTGCGAGCAGGACCTTTTTTAAGGTTGGATTATCGTATCGAGCCATCTTGGCCGCAAAGCTCACGTCGTCCTCGTGATAAAAATCATCCGGCGACAGGGCTTTTTGTTGAAGTGCCATTTGGAGCGACTTTTTGATGATTGCCGACGGGGCCCGAACGCCTTTGTGCCAATAAACGGATTTGTACATGAGATATTTTGAGAACAAGAGGTGCTCGACCGACTGGATACCCTTCGGCGAGAGCCCGATACCCAGTTCCCGGTGAGGAATCATCTGGCTGATGATAAAATCCGGGTCTTGGGTTCCATAGGGAATCCCGCAAAAATAGGCGTCGCGATTGAGATAATCCAACTTATCGGGATCCAGAACCCCAGAAAGAATCCTTCGAAAAAACCGAACCTGATCCTTGGCGGGGGCGTACTCGCATTGGTTGTCGACAATGGCCGCCGCAAACCCCGGGTTGACACCGACATCGTGCTTGAGCACTTCGGTGAGTTCGCTGTCCAGGATGGCCTTTGACGTCAGTTGTTCATGCCTCAAAACATCCAAGCCGTCTTCCAAAACATGGGCGTACGGAAAATGCCCTAAGTCATGAAAGAGGGCGGCGCAAAGGAAGGCTTTGACGCCTTCCAAGGTCAAATGGTCGGGATAAGACGGGGAAAGCATCAAGGAGTGGATGATTCTTTTGGCAAGGTGGAAGACTCCCAAACTGTGGTTGGCTCGGGTGTGGACAGCTCCGGGGTAGACCAGAACTGCCAAGCCCAATTGCTTCAAACGCCCCAGGCGGACAAACGGAGGCAGACGAATCGTCTTCTCCAAAGCCGGAGTCAAATAAATATGCTTCCAAAGAGGATCACGAATGGGATTAGTATAGTCACGTTCAAGATGTCGTAGGATATCTTCGTGCGCGCTCATGGCGCGATTCTAGGGGCTTCTGGACGGCGTGTCCAGACGATGGTAGTCTGCTTGCGTGTTTCGAATCCTCGGTCTCTGCTCTCTGGCGGTTTTCCTCGTCTCTTGTAAACCCTCAGCTCCCATCAGTCCCCCCATGCCAACCGGACGACCCCAGCCTTCCGTGGTTACGCCGCCGCCCGTTGCCCCCTCATCGGCAACGTTTGATGAATCGCTCCTTACGGGAAAGGAGTTCCTTCTCAGCGCGCCGTCCAAGGGTCTTTCGCCGGCGGCTCAGGATAGAGAACTGGGACCCCTGGCAGACAATGAACCCGTGGTCCTGGCCGCGAAACACTTCTTTGAGGCGCTTCATAATCATGGCGATCTGGCCAAGCTCTGTGATCCGCCCTGGCTTGACTACGTCAAAGACGCGACACGCCAGTGGGCACTTCAAGGATGGATCGATGCCAAAGTGTTCGGCATGCCCCTCGTAGACGCACAAGGAAGTTGGACCGTCCCTTTCCGGGGCAAAGGGACGCAAGGAAACTTTGAGGGGTGGCTTGTCTTTCTTAAAAAGGACCAAGCTTGGCTTGTGACAGATCTTGAGGCCCATCGTCTCAAGGACTGGGATGGGCCCTACAACCCAGAGTCACCCGATCAAGAAATCTCAAGCCCTAATCGTCGTTGAGGAAAAGTTTTACCGACGGCCACGCCATTTTTCTTAGAGTTGAAGACGACCCCATCGTTCCAATACTCGACGGCCGCAAACATCGCGTTGCCCCCGTCGTGCTCGTCACTTTTGATCGTTCTATACGAGACGTAGTTGCCAAGATTGTCAAAATCTTGCGCTTGAAAAGCTTCGAGCCTCTTGCGGTTAAATTGATTCCACTCTTCCAGACCCTGAAAACCCTCTCCTTCGTCTTCAACAATAAGGTGGGCGTGAGCCGTTGAAAAGGAATACCAAACACGAATTTTTTTCTCGGGGTCGTTTTTATTCCCGTGCTTAACGGCATTCTTAATAATTTCACTAATCTGCTGTTCAAGGAGGTTAATTTCCTTGATTTCAGGGGGAGCTTTCTGAACAATAAGAAGGGTGAAGTATCGAATTTGTCGAAAATCCGACGGAAATTCTTTGTAAAACATCCCCGTTCGGTCGAATAAGGGGTGATTTTCGTTAATGATTAGTTCTTTGACGTCGTTAGTCATGATTTCCTCATTTTAAGCCGAAGTAATTTTCTGAATGGCTTCTTCGACGGTCGTAGCGATCGGGAAATAGCCCATCAATTTTGTGAGTTCGATGACTTTTTTCACCGAGCCGTGAATGTTGCTGATGATGAGACGCAGATTCATTTTTTTGATTGTTGAACAGATATAAATCAAGGCACCGATGCCGGACGAATCAATATAATCAACATTTTCCATGTTGATAATGAACTGCTCCACCTTCTTTTCAAGCATCTTCATGACAAGTTCTTTGAGTTTGTAAGAATTGTAAAGGTCCATTTCACCATTGACGTCGATGATGTAGGTTTCGGCATGTTTTCGAATTTTGAGATCCATAGCTACCCCTTTTAAGCTT
>Ga0164241_10005889_pt1 | contig 11308 bp, 11 predicted proteins | sample OricomyardsoilBY_FD_108780 | JGI IMG/M metagenome (GOLD analysis project Ga0164241, IMG submission 108780) | Backyard soil microbial communities from Emeryville, California, USA - Original compost - Back yard soil (BY) | ecosystem: Environmental > Terrestrial > Soil > Unclassified | place: USA... | reverse complement strand
GGTCAGCGCGTCCGGCACCTCGGACAGCAGCGGGAAGAGCGCGAACGGGTTCAGGAACGTCGCCGGGCTCGCCATCTCCGAGGCGAGCGCGCCGATGAACTTCCGCTGGTTCGCGATCCGGTCGAGGTCCGAACGCGGGGTCGCCGCACTGTGGCGCATGCGGACGAACGCCAGCGCCTGCGCGCCGTCCAGCGTCTGGTGCCCCGCTTTGATCGTCGCGCCGGTCACCGTGTCGTGCATCTTTTTCGGGATGTCCATCTCGACACCGCCGACGGCGTCGACCATGCCGGCGAACCCGGCGAAGTTGATCTCCGCGTAGTGGTCGATGCGCAGCCCGGTCGCCTGCTCGATGGTCTGCACGAGCAACTTGGGCCCACCGAGCGCGAACGCCGCGTTGATCTTGCTGACGCCGTGGCCGGGAATCTCGACGTTGGAGTCGCGCGGCAGGCTCATCAGCGTGGCCGGCGTGTCGTTGTCCGGCAGGTGCGCGACGAGCATCGTGTCGGTGCGCTTGCCCGCCGCGTCACCGGTGGCGAGCTTCTTCTTCTGCGCGGGTGTCAGGCCCTCGCGGCTGTCCGAGCCCACGATCAGCCAGTTGGTGCCCGCGGCCTCCGCGGGCCGGCCCGGGTAGTCCGCGAGCGCCTCGACACGGGTCAGCGACGTGTCGATCCAGAAGTACGTGCCGCCGAGCAGCACGAGCAGGATCAACACGATGATCCCGATCGTGCGACCGGGACGGCGCCGCTTACGCCGTCGCGGTGGCGGAGGGTAACCGTCACCGCGGGGCGGACCGTAGCCGTCCGGCGGCGGCCCGTCGTAGCGGCCGGGCGGCCTGCCGCGATACGGCGGCGCCTCGTTCGGCGGCATCGGCAGTGCCTTGGTCTCGTGGTAGGCAGGCCGTCCCCCCGAGGCCGGTGGACGCCCGTAACCCGGCGCACCACCGCCGTACCCGGGTCGTCGCGGCGCACCCTGCTGGCCGTAGCTCATCTCCCCACCTTCCGTCGATACCAAGACGTGCCGACCTGCGTCCAGGTTGCGTAGTGGTACGGGACACACCGTAGGGGACGGCGGCTAGAGCGGAATGCTCAACCCACCGGGCGACGGTTTGGCCAAAGCACCGGCGATGACATGGTCCAGGTCCGTAATACCCAGAACGCCGAGTGTGAACCGCCTGACCAGCAACCGCCACTCGCCCGCCCGGCGCAGCATCGCGTGCCCCTCGTCGCGGATCTCGAAGCGGCACACCGTGTCGGTGACGGCCTTCGCGCGCTCCGCGTAGGCGTACGACAGGGCCGGGTCGGTCATCGTGTCGTGGTCACCGTGTGCGATCAGCACGGTCCGCCCGGCCAGCTGGTCCACGGGGTCCCCCGCGGGCGTCCACGGCGCGAGCGCGCACACGCCGGTGACCGCCGGGTGGTCGGCGACGCGCAGGGCCACCCGGCCGCCCATCGAGTGCCCGACGAGCACGACCGGTGCATCCGGGTACGCCCGGCGGACCTCGTCGATCGCCCAGCGGGCGTCGGCCACCGGGTCGAGGTCCGGCGCGTTCCACCCGCGGTAGCGGTAGCGCAGCGTCCCCACCGCGAGCCCGTCCGCGCGGCCGGTCCGGCGCAGGTCGTGGGCGAACGGCAGCATCCGCAGGTACGCCGGGCGTAGCGCGTGGGCGGGCGCCGTGCTCCTCTCCTGACCGCCGTGCAGCACGAGCGCCACCGCGCGCGCGTCACGCGGGCCGCGGACGCGCAGGTGCGGGGCCGTCACGAGCCGGCCCGCTCGGCGATGAGGGTCTCGACGCCGTCGAGGACGCGGCGCAGCCCGAAGTCGAACGGGTCGACCCAGACCGGTTCGGCGGCGCGCCACACGTCGGTCAGCGCGGGGAACCGGCCGGGATCGAGCCGGCCGTCGAGTAGAGGGGCGAAGCCGGTCCAGAACTGCTCGTCGCTGACGCCGGACCGCTGCTCGGCGCGGGTGGCCTCGACGACCTGCTGGGCGGTGCCCCGCACGTAGCCGGCGACCAGCCCGACGACCGCCATCCGCTCGCTGCCGGACAGGCCGGTCTCGTCGAGGAGGCGCAGCACGGAGTCGAGCGCGGCAGCCTGGTTGGGGCCCATGGCGCCGCGGGTCAGCGAGGCACGCAGCAGCCACGGGTGGCGGCGGTAGCCGTCGAGGTTCGTGCGGGCGAACCGCTCGAGCCCGGCCCGCCAGTGGCCGTCCTCGTGGAACGACGGGGTGTCGCCGATGACGGTGTCGAGCATGAGGTCCTGCAGCTCGGCCTTGGACGGGACGTAGCGGTAGAGGGACATGGTGCCGACCCCGAGCCGGTCGGCGACCCGGCGCATGGACACGCCGTCCATCCCCTCGGCGTCGGCGAGCTCCACGGCGGCGGCGACGATCACGTCGACGGTCATGCCCGGCTTTCGTCCCCGGCCGGGCGGCGGCTTGGTCCCCCACAGCAGCTCCATGCTGCGGGCCGCCGCGGCGGCGCCACCGAAGCTCGCCGCGGCCGTGTCGTCCTTGGTCATCTCGGGCTCATCGTATTGTGCTAATTTTGCGTACAGCGTACCCATTTATTGTGGAGGTCGGCATGACGGTCCTGGTGACGGGCGCGCCCGGGCAGGTCGGACGGCACGTGGTCACCCAGCTCGTGGCTGCCGGAGCGCCGGTCCGGGCCATGACCCGCCGTCCGGACGCGCCGGCGGTGGCCGGGGCCGAGGTCGTCCTGGGCGACCTGCTCGAGCCGGAATCCCTGCCGCTGTCCGGAGTTCGCGCGCTGTTCCTCTTTCCCGAGCCACGGACGGCGGAGGCGGTCGTGGCGGCCGCGGTCGCCGCCGGGGTGCGGCGGATCGTCACGTTGTCGTCGGGCGCGGTCACCGGCGGGCTCGACACCGACTTCCATCTGCCGGTCGAGCAGGCCGTCGAGCGCTCGGGGTGCGAGTGGACACACGTGCGGCCGGGCGAGTTCGCCGTGAACACGTTGCGGCTGTGGGGACCGTCGATCCGCGCGGAGCGGGTGGTCCGCTGGCACAACGCCGACTGGCGCGGGCTGCCGATCCACGAGGCGGACGTCGCCGCCGTCGCGGTTCGCGCGTTGCTCGACGGCGGGCACCACGCCCGCGCGCACGACCTGACCGGACCGGAGCGGATCAGTGCCCGCGAGCAGGTGCGGGCCATCGCCGCGGCTCTGGGCGAGGAGGTCCGGTTCGAGGCGGTCACCGCCGCCGAGTCGCGGGAGATCCTCACGCGCCAGGGCGGCTGGGCGGGCGCCAACGCGGACTTCCTCACCGGTTTCGCGGCGTACTCCCCCGGCGAGATTCCGGAGTACTCGGCGCAGGAGTGGGACGCGATGCTCGTCCCGCTGCCGGCGGTCGAGGAGGTGACCGGCCGGCCCGCGCGCACGTACGCGCAGTGGGCCGCCGACCACACAGGCGACTTCCGCTGACTACGCTTCCGGCGTGAGTGTTGCGGGAGTGCTGCTCGCAGCCGGAGGCGGGCGGCGGTACGGGATGCCGAAGGCCTTGGTGCGCCACCAGGGCAGGCTGTTCGTCGAGCACGCCGCGCAGGTGCTGCACGACGCCGGCTGCGCACCGGTGGTCGTGGTGCTCGGCGCGGCCGCCGCGGAAGTGCGCGCCACCGCGGTACTACCCGGTTCGTCTCTTGTGGACAATCCGGAGTGGACGAACGGGATGGGTTCGTCGCTGCGTGCCGGCCTCGCGGCGATCGGGCAGTCGGACGCCAAGGCCGTCGTGATCCTCCCCGTCGACACACCGGGCGTCACCGCCGCGGCGGTGCGCAGGCTCGCCGCGCTGGCCGAGCCCGACGCGCTGGCGCGCGCCACCTACGACGGCAAACCCGGCCACCCGGTGCTGATCGGCCGCGCGCGGTGGGCGGATGTCGCGGCGAGCGCCACCGGGGACGCGGGCGCCCGCGACTACCTGGCCGTACACCCGCCGCGCACGGTGCCGTGCGAGGACGTCGCCGCGGGCGCGGACGTGGACCGACCGGAGGACCTGCCTTGACAGGCAAGTCCTCACTTGCCTAACGTTCTGTCACGTGGGTGACGTCTTCAAGGCCCTGGCCGATCCCACGCGCCGCACCATCCTCGACGAGCTGACCGACCGGAACGGCCAGACGCTGTTCGAGATCTGCGCGCGCCTGGCGGCCAAGCACGGCCTGGGCTCGACGCGGCAGGCGATCTCGCAGCACCTGGAGGTTCTGGCGGACGCCGGCCTGGTCGAGAGCCGACGCGAGGGCCGGTACAAGTTCCACTACATCAACACCGCGCCGCTGGAACCGATCATCGAGCGGTGGCTGAAGAGGGGTACGACATGAGAATCAACGTGGCCAGCGTGATGGTCGACGACCAGGAGAGGGCACTGCGGTTCTACACCGAGGTCCTCGGATTCCAGGTGAAGACCGACGTTCCGGTCGGCGAGCACCGGTGGATCACCGTGGTGTCGCCGGAGGCGCCGGAGGGCACCGAGCTCCTCCTGGAGCCCGACGAGCACCCGGCGGCCAAGCAGTTCAAGAAAGCACTCGTCACCGACGGCATCCCGTTCACGCAGTTCGCCGTCGCCGACGTGCACGCGGAACACGAGCGGCTGCGCGGGCTCGGGGTGCAGTTCACCCAGGAGCCAGCGGAGATGGGCCCGGTGATCACCGCGGTGCTCGACGACACGTGCGGCAACCTGATCCAGATCGCCCAGTACGTCGGCTGACCACGTCAGCTAGTCCAGGCCGTCGAAGACATCGGCGAGCATCGGTGCACCGGCCGGCTGTTCGGGCCATGCCACGACCCACCACTCACGGCTGACGACCCGCCTCCATCGTTCGAGGTCGGATGGGTCGTCGGACATCACGTGGTGCTGGCTGTGGTGCTCGCCGAGGCCCGCGACGACCCGGTCGGCCACGGGCCGGCAGTCGACGGTGACGCCGATCTGCTCGTCCGGCACACCGCGCATGTGATAGGTCCGCGTCGGGTCGAACACGAACAGGCCCATCGCCGTGCGTTGATCGTTCCAGCGGCTGAAGACGGACTCGGGGATCGCGCCGTGGCACAGCCGCCGGAAGCCCCGTTCGGCTCGGGGTGCGAGCCGGTGGAAGGCGGTGTCGGTCGCCGCGCCGATGGCGATGTGGTCGGGATGACCGAAGATGCCGTCGGGTCCGAACGTGGCGACGACGTCGGGCTGCTCCTCGGCCAGGATGACGGCCAGCCGGTCGACGAGCTCGTCGACCGGCACCCGGTCCACGGTCCCGTCTTCATAGTCCAACCAGATGCGCCGGTCCGGCTCCCGGCCGAGCGCTCGCCACGCGGCCTCGTCCTCGCCGCGCCGGATGGCACCGAGCGTGTCCCGGGTCGCCGGGAACCCGTCACGGATGTCTCCGTGGCCACCGTCGGTCGCAAGGACCAGCACGAACCGGAACTCCGGGTCATCGGCATGCAACGCGACCGTGCCGGCGATCCCATAGGCGTCGTCATCGGGATGAGCGAAGACACCGACCAACGTTCGTGACATCCGCACATCATCACCGGCCTCGCGGCGGCCGACAACGACACGAAACGATCGATACCCGGAGTGATGAACAGCCCGGCGTGAACGTCAGGCCGCGGCTGCCTGGGTGGAGAACTGGGTCCGGTACAGGTCGGCGTAGCGGCCGTTCGCCTCGAGCAGCTCGTCGTGGTCGCCGCGTTCCACGATCTTGCCGCCCTCCACCACCAGGATCTGGTCGGCCGCGCGCACGGTGGACAGCCGGTGGGCGATCACGATCGCCGTGCGGCCGGCCAGGGCCGAGGTCAGCGCCTCCGACACGGCCACCTCCGACTCCGAGTCCAGGTGCGCCGTCGCCTCGTCGAGGATCACCACCCGCGGCTGGGCGATCAGCAGCCGGGCGATCGTGAGGCGCTGCCGCTCGCCGCCGGACAGGCGGTAGCCGCGCTCCCCCACGACCGTCTCCAGACCGTCGGGCAGCGAGCGCACCAGGTCCGCCAGGCGCGCCTGCTCCAGCGCGGCCCACAGCTCGTCCTCCGTCGCCTCCGGCCGCGGATACGCCACGTTCGCGCGGATCGTGTCGTGGAACAGGTGACCGTCCTGGGTCACCACGCCGACGGTGTCGCGCAGCGAGTCGAACGACAGCTCACGAACGTCCACATCGGACAGTTCGACCATGCCGGACTCCACGTCGTAGAGCCGTGGCACCAGCGACGCGATCGTCGACTTCCCCGCGCCGGACGAGCCCACCAGCGCGATCATCTGCCCCGCCTCGGCCCGGAACGACACGTCGTGCAGGACCTCGTCGCCGCCTCGCTGGTCGAGGACGGCCACCTCCTCCAGCGACGCCAGCGACACCTTGTCCGGCGCCGGGTACCCGAACCGCACGCCGGCGAACGACACCGACACCCCGCCGTCGGGCACCGTGCGCGGCCGCGGCGCCTCCTGGATCATCGGCGGCAGGTCGAGCACCTCGAAGACCCGCTCGAACGACACCAGCGCGGTCATCACGTCCACCCGCGCGTTCGCGAGCGCGGTCAGCGGCGAGTACAGCCGGGTCAGCAGCAGCGCCAGCGCGACGACCGTGCCCGCCTCGAGCTGGCCGGTGATCGCCAGGTAGCCGCCGAGCCCGTACACCAGCGCCTGCGCCAGCGCCGACACCAGCGTCAGGCTCGTCATGAACCACCGGGTCAGCATCGCGGTGCGGACGCCGATGTCGCGCACCCGCGCGGCGCGCCCGCCGAACTCGTCGGCCTCCGCACGCGGGTGGCCGAACAGCTTCACCAGCGTGGCGCCCGGCGCGGAGAACCGCTCCGCCATCTGTGTCGTCATCGACGCGTTCAGCCGGGCCGACTCGTGCTGCAGGTCGGCCATCCGCTTGCCCATCCGCCGCACCGGCAGCACGAAGACCGGCAGCAGGACCAGCGCCAGCACGGTCACCTGCCACGACAGCGTCAGCATCACGCCGACCGACAGCACCAGCTGGATCACGTTGGTCACCAGGCCGGCCAGCGTCGAGGTGAACGCGCGCTGCGCGCCCATCACGTCGTTGTTCAGCCGCGACACCAGCGCACCCGTCCGCGTCCTGGTGAAGAACGCCACCGGCATCCGCTGCACGTGCTCGAACACCGCGCGGCGCAGGTCGTAGATCAGCCCCTCCCCGATCCGCGACGACTGCCACCGCTCGACCAGTCCCAGCCCCGCGTCGAGCACCGCGATCGCGGCGATGACGACCGCCAGCCACACCACGACCGACACCGCGTGCCCGCCGACGATCGCGTCCACGACGCGGCCGGCCAGCAGCGGCGTGCTCACCGCGAGCACCGCCGAGACCATGGTCAGCAGCAGGAACACGATCAGCTTGCCCCGGTGCGGGCGCGCGAAGCTGAACACCCGCCGGATGGTGCCCTTGTGCAGCCCCTTCGGCGTGTCCGCGGCACGCATCGCGCCGTGCATCAGCATCCAGGCGTTCTCCACCACGCAGCCCTCTTTCTCGCCCTTTGTTCGCTCCGGGTCAACACCGCCCGGCACGCGCGCCTTCCCGGTTATCCGGAGAGCGAACGCGCTGGGTAGCCTGCCCGCGTGGAGCAGACCGGGCAGCGCGCGCGCCACTACGACCTGCTCTTCTACCTGGTGAGCCTGCTGTTCGCGGCCACGAACGCGGTCTTCGCCGAGTTCTACGGCTACCGGGTCTGGGGCAACTTCGCCACGGCCGGCTACCTGCTCGCCGCCGCGATCACCGGGCTCGCCTCATTGTCGCGGACAGGTCCGACAGTTGCCTCGAAGGTCCTGCATTCCCGCTGGAGCCCGGTGGCGGTGGCGGGTCTGCTCGCCGGTGTCGTGCCGATGCTCGTGCTGGCCTTCGTCCGCGCGCCGTCGTTCGTGTGGGGGCGCTGGCCGTGGTCGTTCCCCGCGCAGCCGGAGGTGTGGGTCGTCGAGCGGTCCGCGAAGCTGCTGCTGGCGAACGGCACGCCGTATCCCGACCTGAACCTGCTCGGCCGCGCGCCCGTGCCGGACGACTACACGCCCTACGGCCCGGCGATGACCGTGTTCGGCCTGCCGCGCGCGCTGTTCGGCGACCATCCGCTCACCGACGCCAGGGTGGCGTTCGCGGTGGCGACGGTGCTGATCATCGTGCTGGCGTTCGCGGTCATGGGGTGGCCGCGGGTGCCCGTGCTCGCCGCGCAGCTCGCCGCGATCAGCCCGCTGACGTTGCTGACGATCACGGTGGCCGGGGACGACCTGCCGGTGGTCGCGCTGATCGTGCTCGCGACCGCGCTGGTCTACCGCGCGAACCCCGCGTGGGCGGGCGTGATCTGCGCGCTGGTGGGGACGATGAAGTTGACGGCACTGCCCGCGCTCGCCGTGCTGGCCGTGGCCGTGCTCGTGTACCGCGGCGGTCGCGGCCTGGTGATCTTCCTGGGCACGACAGTCGCGGCGGGTGCGGTCATCGTGGTTCCGGTGCTCCTCGTCGATCCCGCATCGTTCGTGGAGCACGTGATCCTCTACCCGGCCGGGCTCGGCCGGGCCGCGTCACCGGCCGAGAGCCCCCTGCCGGGACACCTGATCGCGCAACTCGGTCCCGCCGGTCACGCCACGGCCCTGGCCCTGCTCGCCGCGGCGGCCTGCGTGATCGTCGCGTGGCTCTTCCTGCGCCCGCCACGGGATCCCGCGGCGGCGACCGTGCGGATCGCCACCGGTCTCGGGGCGGCGATCATCCTCGCACCGGCCACGCGCTGGGGGTACCTGGTGTACCCGCTCGCGCTGCTCGGCGCGGTGGTCGGGTTCTCGTCCGCCGGTGCGGCGCCGGAAGGCGATCGCACGGACCGAACAACCGCGGGACCGACCGGTGACCTGGTCGCGAACCCCGACTCCCGCGGCAGCCAACCCTGAGACGGAACCTACTTCTTCTTGGTGCGCGTGGCGCCGCCGCGGCCCCGCAGCGTGACCCCGGACTCCGAGAGGACCCTGTGCACGAAACCGTAGGAACGACCCGTAGACTCGGCGAGGGCACGGATACTGGCCCCCTTCTCGTACTTCTTCTTGAGGTCAGCGGCCAGCTTGTCGCGCGTACTGCCCGTGATACGCGCGCCCTTCTTCAGATCAGCCACGTCGTCCGCCTTCCTAGCGTGTGACGAAGGTCTGTCAATACCTGCCGTCGCAATGATCGAACACGACCGCGCGGAATGCCAGACGAGATCGAAAATAGCTATGAAGTCACTTGCTCCCCGGACGAGGGACTTAGGCCAGTTGAACGAGTTCCAGGTAGTCAGCGGACCAGTGATCTTCGGTTCCATCGGGTAGCAAGATCACCCGTTCGGGCGCAAGTGCTTCGACCGCACCAGGGTCGTGAGTTACCAAGACCACAGCGCCCGCGTAGTTGTGGAGGGCCTCCAGCACGCGCTCGCGGCTGGCCGGGTCGAGGTTGTTGGTCGGCTCGTCGAGCAACAACACGTTGGCCGCGCTCGAGACGAGCCCGGCGAGCGCCAGGCGGGTCTTCTCGCCGCCGGAGAGCGTGCCGGCCGGCTGCTCGAGCTGCTCGCCGGAGAACAGGAACGTGCCGAGCAGCGAACGAAGTTGCTGCTCGGGAGTGTCCGGCGCGGCGTGGCGCACGTTGGCCCACACGGTGGCCTGGTGATCGAGCGTCTCGTGCTCCTGCGCGTAGTACCCGATCCGCAACCCGTGTCCCGGCAGGACTTTCCCGGAGTCCTGCTGTTCCATGCCACCGAGCAACCTCAGCAGCGTGGTCTTCCCGGCGCCGTTGAGGCCGAGTACGACGACGCGGCTGCCGCGGTCGATCGCGAGATCCACTCCGGTGAAAACCTCGAGTGAGCCGTAGCTTTTCGACAGTCCTTCGGCCGTGAGCGGGGTCCGGCCGCACGGCGCGGGTTCCGGGAAGCGGATCTTGGCGACCTTGTCGGCCTGGCGCACGTCCTCCAGCCCGGACAGCATCCGCTCGGCGCGGCGCATCATGTTCTGCGCGGCGACCGCCTTCGTAGCCTTGGCCCGCATCTTGTCCGCCTGGGCCTGCAGCGCGGAGGCCTTCTTCTCGGTGTTGGCCCGCTCGCGGCGGCGGCGCTTCTCATCGGCCGCCCGTGCGTCGAGGTAGCGCTGCCAGCCCATGTTGTACAGGTCGACCTCGCCGCGCATCGCGTCGAGGAACCACACCTTGTTGACCACGTCGGCGAGCAGCTCAACGTCGTGGCTGATCACGATGAGGCCGCCGGCGTGCGCCTTGAGGAACCCGCGCAGCCAGTTGACCGAGTCGGCGTCGAGATGGTTGGTCGGCTCGTCGAGCAGCAGCGTGGTGCCCGAGCCGTTGCCACCGCCACCGGACTCCGCGGCGGCGAACAGGATGCGGGCGAGCTCAACCCGGCGGCGCTGCCCGCCGGAGAGGGTGGCGAGCTGCTGGGCCAGCACGCGGTCGGCGAGGCCGAGGTTGGCGCAGATCCGCGCGGCCTCGCTCTCCGCGGCGTAGCCGCCGCGCGCGGCGAAGCGCTCCTCGAGCCGGCCGTAGCGGCGCACCTCGCGGTCGCGGCTGGTCTCGTCGGCGTGCTCGGACATGGCGGACTGCGCCTTCTCCATGTCGCGCAGCAGCTGGTCGAGCCCGCGCGCGGAGAGCACCCGGTCCTTGGCGGTGACCGAGAGGTTGCCTTCGCGCGGGTCCTGGGGCAGGTAGCCGACCTCGCCCGCGCGGCGCATCGCGCCGCCGTAGGGCTCGCCCTCGCCGGCGAGCACGCGCAGCGTGGTGGTCTTGCCGGCGCCGTTGCGGCCGACGAGGCCGATGCGGTCGCCCGGCTGGACGCGCAGGGTGGTCTCGGAGAGCAGGATGCGCGTCCCGGCGCGCAGTTCCAGTTCCGTGGCGGTGATCATGCGGAGACTCCGTGAGGATGGTGTTGTCGGGCAGGCCTCGTCTGCCCACCGGTCGTGACCGGCGAGCGCGCCTGCGGCCTAATCCGTACGAACCACCACGTCGACGAGTCTACGGGTAACCGGCAACGCATTTGAGCGCGCGGTGTGCACTAAGCACCCGCTTAGCTAGAGTCTGCGGCTATGACCTCTGACTTCGACGGCAAGGTCGCGCTGGTCACGGGAGCCAGCCGCGGCATCGGACATGCGATCGCGGCGGAGCTGGCCCGCGGCGGCGCGGCGGTGACGATCTCCTCGCGCAAGCCGGACCAGATCGAGGCGGCGGCCGAGCAGCTGCGCGCTGATGTGCCGGGCGCCAGGGTGCTCGCGGTGCCCGCGAACACCGGGAGCGACGAGGACCGCGCGGAGGTCGTGCGGCGCACGGTCGACGAATTCGGCCGGCTGGACGTGCTGGT
>Ga0164241_10005888_pt1 | contig 11310 bp, 9 predicted proteins | sample OricomyardsoilBY_FD_108780 | JGI IMG/M metagenome (GOLD analysis project Ga0164241, IMG submission 108780) | Backyard soil microbial communities from Emeryville, California, USA - Original compost - Back yard soil (BY) | ecosystem: Environmental > Terrestrial > Soil > Unclassified | place: USA... | reverse complement strand
GTCAACCTGCTGGAAGACTACCTGGCGACCGGCAAATGCGAGCAGAGCAACATCGGCGCGCCCGACAGCGTGCGCACGAAGCCGAGCGCGGCTTTCGATCTCGGTCTCGGTTTGTTCAAGCTCGGCGAGCGCTATGGTCGCCGCTTCGGTGAAGACGAGCCGGTCGGTGACGCCGGCAAGTCACCCGAGGTCGAGGCCGCCAAAGAAAAGCGCAGCTCGGAGGTCGAGTGTGCGCTGCGCATCGTGCGCATCGTCGCCGCCGATCCGAGCGTGCCGATCGATCTGCGCGCGCGCGCCTTCTACCTCGCCGGCAACCTCGAATTTTTGCGGGCCGACTACGAATCGGCGGTGAAGGGCTACGACGCCTCGCTGGAGCTGATCCCAGGCTTTCCCGTCGACGGCGGCGCCGACGGCATCGGTCGCGACGCCGCTTACAATCGGGCGATCGCGCTGGCGCGTATCGAAGACAAAAAGAAGGATGCCGGCCCCGACTCACCGCCCGACGCATCCCCCGACTCTGGCGAGCCCGACTCCGGCAAGCCCGACTCCGGCGAGCCCGACTCGGGGCCACCCGACAGCGGCAAGCCCGACGACGAAGATCAGCAGAGAGATGCCGGCGACGACGCGGGCAAGCCCGATCAAGAGCAAGCGCCCGACGCCGGTCCGCCTGACGCCGGCACAGAGCCGGAGCCGAAGCCGAAGCCGCAGCAAGAGCCAGCGTCTCCGCCCACAAATCAGGATGATCGCATGCTCGACATGCTGGAGCGGGCGCCCAGCGTTCAGCAGCAAGACGCCAAAAATCGTGCGCTGACAGGACGGTCTCGTACGGAGGACAAATGAGCGGCGCGCCCGCCAGGTTCGTCGCGGGCACGCTGTGCAGCTGCGCGCTGGCCTGGACGGCGGCCGCGCGCGCCGACGTGAGCCTCACCACCAGCGTGAGCGCGCGGAAGGTCGAGGTGGGCTCGCAGTTCACGCTACAGTTGCGCGTCTCGACCAGCGCAGGGGAAGAGATCGGCAGCCCCGATCTCAAGCTGCCGCCGGGCATCAGCGGTTCGGGTCCGAATGTCGGCCGGCAGTCGCAGATCAGCATCGTGAACGGCCAGATGACCCAGTCGATCGGTATCTCCGCGACGTGGGGCCTGGTGGCGAGCCATCCCGGCACTTTCAAGCTGGGGCCTGCCAGCGTTCAGACGTCGGCGGGTGTGAAAACCGATCGCGCGGTGACGATCGAGGTCGTGCCGCAGGGCTCGCTGCCGCCACCACCGCTCGCCGGGCAACCCCTCGATCCGTTCAACATGCTGCGGGGGATGGGCGGCCCAGGGTTTCCCGGGTTTCCTGGATTTCCGGGGTTCGATGATCAGCTCAGCCCGTCCCCGCCTCAGCTGCCCGAGCTGCCAGAAGAGTTCAAGATCGCGCGCCCGCTCGACCCGCTGGCGTTCCTGCGCGCGCGAGCTGTGCCGCGCAAGGTCGTGGTCGGCGAGCAAGTCACGCTGTCGGTGTATGCGTACGCCGGGCGCGGCAGCTTCGAGCCGGGCGTGATGACCGAGCCGAGCCGCGACGACTTTTTGGCGTTCAACTTGATGGAAGACGCCCACCAGCTCACCGGCTACCAATTCGATCTCGAAGGTCAGCGCTGGATCACGGCCAAGATCGCGCAGTTTGCGCTGTTTCCGCTGAAGGCGGGCAAGCTGAAGGCGGGGGAGATGAGCCTGAGCTTCGTGGGTCGCGGCTACTCGAAGGATCCCAAGGGCCTCAAGCGCAGCTCGTCGCCGATCGAGATCGACGTCGTCGAGCCTCCCCTCGCCGGCAGGCCGCCCGGCTACCACGTCGGTGACGTGGGTCACTACGACTTGACGGCGCAGGTCGAGCCGCGCGAGGTGCCGGCCGGCGGCAGCATCTCCGTGGTCGCCAAGCTCCAAGGCACCGGCAACCTACCGTTCACGCTGCTCGTTCCCGAGCGCAGCGGCGTTCATTTTCTCGAGCCGCAGCTGGTCGAGCAGGTCGCGGCAAAGCGCGGCGAAGTGCAAGGATTTCGTACATTCACGTACGTGGTCGAGCTGTCCGAGCCCGGCGAGCAAGAGCTCGGTGAGATAACGCTGCCGTATTGGGACGCGAAGGCGCGCGCGTACGGCGTGGCCCGCGCGGCGTTGGGGAAGGTCAAGGTGACGGGCACCGCCAAGCCGTCTGCCGGGGCCGCCATGCCGGGGACGACCGCGGCCGGTCACCTCAGGAGCCTGCTCACACCCGCGCCGCAGCTCGGTAAGGCGCCGGCGCCGACCCCCAGCCCTTGGCCGAGCCGACCGAGTTACTGGCTGCTGTTGTTCGGCCTGCCGCTGACGGCATTTCTCGGTTTCGCCCTGGCCGATCTGGGCAAGCTGCTGAGCCAGCGCCTGTCGGCCCGTCGCGGCTCCTTGACCACCGCTCAGGAGCAAGCGCTGGCGCAGCTGACGGCCGCGGCGCGCTCGGGCGACGTGGCCGCCAGCGCGAGCGCGGCCGAGCGCGCATTGTTCATCGCGATCGAGCGGGCGACGTCGCTCAAAGCCCGCGGCGTGCTCAAGACCGAGCTGCCGGCCCGGCTCGCGCAAGCCGGCGTGGCGCGCGAGCTCGCCGAGCGCGTCGCGGGCTTGCTCGGGCGGTGCGATGAGCTGCGCTTCGCGGGAGAGGCCCTCGATTTAGCGGCATTTTCCGGGGAAACTCGCGACGTTTGTCAAAAGCTCGGCACGCGGTCGGCACGCGCCGCCGCCAGCGGGGAGGCATGAAGCGCACGCTCGCCGTGCTGGTGTGCCTCCTGCTCGCGCTGAGCGCGGCACCGGCCCGCGCCGAGACGCCCGAGGTCGCGTACGCGGCCGCGCTCGCCGCGCTCGCCAAGGGCGCACACAACGACGCGATCGATCGACTCGAGCTGCTCGCCGATCAGGGAGTCGTGGACGCCGACGCCAGCATCGCCCGCGCCGCCGCCTACCTGGCCCGTGCCGACTCCGCCAGCCCTCAACCCGGCGATCTGGGCCGTGCCGCCGCAGCCCTGAGCGAAGCCTTGCTGCTACGCCCCGGCGATCCCCAAGCCGAGCCCGCGCTCGAAGCCCTCCAGGCCGAGATCGCGCGGCGTCACTCGAAAGAGCGCGACAGCGTCGTCGTCCGCCCGCGCCTCGGGCGAGCGATCACGGCGCTGCTGTCCGAGCAGCTGTGGGCAATTTTGGCCGCCATCAGCTCGCTCACGGTCGCGCTCGGCGTGGTCGTGAGACGATTGGGCAAGAGCGGGCTGCTGCGCTTGACCGGCCTGGTCGCGATCGGCGTCGGCTCGCTGCTCACCCTCGGCTTTGGCACCGGTGCTTATGCCGCGGAGCAGCTGCGGGTGAGCTCTCAGCCGGCGGTGGTGGTCGTGCCGGAAGCGCGGCTGACCCAGGCCAACGGACGGCCGCTGCCGCGTGGCCGCGGCGCCGATACGACGACCGTGCCCGAAGGCGCGACCGTCTACGTTCGCGAGCGTCGCGACGGGCGTTACCTGGTCGAATGGGGCAGCACCGACGCCTGGCTCAGCTCGAGCGAGGTACGCATCCTCGCGTCACGCTGACCCAACGTCGCGCGGGCCTTCCGTGTAATATCGCGATGGTGAAGTGTCACGTTTGGTGCGTACCCCTGCTGCTCCTGGGCTGCGCCGCCGCAACTGCCGCCGCCCCAGCCGACCCCGCTCCCGCCGCGGCTCCCGCCCGCTCGGCGCCGCCCGCGTCGCCACCAGCCCCCCGGGCTGCGAGCGTCGGACCGAGCGCGCCCCCGCCCTCATTTCGTGATTGTGGCGAGCTATCTTGCAAGGCGTTTCCCAGCGCGACCGCCGCGTTCGATTTCGTGCTCCGAGACGAGCCGCGCGTGCTCGCGATCGGCGAAGCGCACGCCCAAAGCGATGGCTCGCGGTCCGATTCCTCGACCAAGCGCTTCATGGACACGCTGTTGCCCCGGCTCGCGCCGCGTGCCAGCGACCTCGTGATCGAGCTGTGGCTCGCAAACGGCAGCTGCGGCAAGGTCGAGCAAAAGGTCCAAAAGCAGCAAAGCGCCGTGACCGCGCCGCAGGCGGCCACCAATCAAAACGAATTCCTCGAGCTCGGGCACCGCGCCAAGGCGCTCGGCATCATGCCCCACGCCCTCGTGCCCTCTTGCGAGCAATACAAGAAGATCGCCGGCGCCGGCGCGGCCGACATCGAAGAGATGCTGACGATGATCAAGAGCGTGACCCAGCGCGACGTCCAGGAGCTGCTCGCCAAGCGCGCGGGCGAGCGCTTGGTGGTGGCCTACGGCGGCGCCATGCACAACGATCTCGTTCCGCGTGATGGCCGGGCCGACTTCTCGTTCGGCCCCGAGCTGAGCCGCGCCACCGACGGGCACTACGTCGAGCTCGACCTGGTGATTCCGGAGCAGATCAAGGACACCGAGGCCTGGCGCGCCATGCCGTGGTACGCGCACTATTCGCGAGAAAAGGCCGGCTCCGAAGCGTATTTGTACAGCTGGGCGCCCCACGCCTACGCGCTGTTCTTTCCGAAGGCGGCAGCCGCGGAGCCCGCACCTTGATCAGCGAATTGTCGAACGTCATTCAACCTTACGCCTGGGGCTCTTTCAGCGCCCTGGCCGAGCTGCGCGGCGACGCGCGGCCCTCGCCGACGCCCGAAGCGGAGCTGTGGATGGGCGCCCACCCGCGCGCGCCCTCACGCCTGGTAACCACCGGCCAAAGCCTGGACCAGGCCATCGAGCAGTCGCCGGCCGAGCACCTCGGTCGCGGCGTGCTCGGAGCCTACGGTGAGCGGCTGCCATTCTTGCTGAAGGTGCTGGCGGCGGCGGCGCCGCTGTCGCTTCAAGCCCATCCGTCGCTCGCCCAAGCCACGACCGGTTTCGCCGCCGATGAGGCGGCGGGCATTCCGCTCGACGCCGCCGCGCGCAACTACAAAGATCGGAACCACAAGCCGGAGCTGCTCTGCGCCCTCAGCGAGTTCTGGGCGCTGTGCGGCTTTCGACGCGTCGAAGAGACGCTCGAGCTGTTCGAGGAGCTCGGCGTGCCGGAGCTCGCTCCATTCAGCGCCGAGCTCGGGCAAAGCCCGGACGAAGCGGGAATTTCGCGAGTATTCGTGCGGCTGATGCAGGCGCCGAGCGCCGAGCGCGGTCAGCTGGCTCGAGCGACTACCGACGCGTGCCGCGCGCGCGCCGCCCACAGCCAGCGCTTCGCGAGCGAGCTCGGTTGGGCGGTCAAAATCGGCGAGCTGTATCCGGGCGACGTGGGCGTTGTCAGCGCACTGATGCTCAACCTGCTCCGACTCGAGCCGGGCGAGGCCATCTACCTACCGGCCGGCAATCTGCACGCGTACCTGGGCGGAACGGGGGTCGAGATCATGGCCAGCTCCGACAACGTGCTGCGCGGAGGTTTGACTCCAAAACACGTCGACGTGCCCGAGCTGCTCAAAGTGCTCGACTTCCGTCCGCTGCACGTCGAGCCGCTGCGCTCCGTGGTCGAAGCGCGAGAGCACGTCTACCTGACGCCGGCCCGCGAGTTCCGCCTGTCGTACTTCGATCTGGCAGCAGCGCCGCTCGAGGTCACCGTCACCGGTCCCGAGATTTGGCTCGTCACGTCCGGCGCGATCGAGCTCTCGGCCGGCGGCGCGGCGGCGCTGCGGCTGGAGCCGGCTCGCTCCGCGTTCGTGTCGGCCAGCACCGGCCGGCTGCGGCTGAGCGGCTCAGGCCGGATTTTCCGGGCAAAAGTCGCTCACCCCGGCTGAAGCGCAGGCTCTGCGCCCGCTTCGGGGGTCGGCTCCGCCTCGGGCTCAGGTTCCGGACAGCGCTCACCCGTCGCGCCAGGCTCACCTTGGGGGATGCGGCAGGGATGAACGTCGACGCGGCGCGGCTTGGGCTTGTACGTCACCTTGCGCTTCTCGTCCTTTTTGGTGCCGTCAGCGAAGGTCACGGTGCGCGAAACGATCACGCTCCAGCCGATCATGCCGCCCTCCTTCACCTTCTCTTCATCAGGCGGTACGGCGCGATTCGGCAGCAGCTCGACGGCAGGCGGAACGATCTCGCGGCGCTCGGAGACTTTGAACGACACGCGGCGCTTGCCCGTGTCGCCGTACAGTTTGACGGTGATGCTGGTGTCGGTGAAGCTCGTGTCTACCAGCAGCCCCGCCTGGGTGTCGTTCTTGAACACGATGTCGGGGTGGGGCCACGAGAGCGTGGCCTCGATGCCCATCGGGTAGCGCGGGAACCAGTAGGTGTGCGGCTTGCGCTCGATGATGTCGTAGCCGGCCCGAAACAGCGCGTTGAAGAACGTGGTCGCGAACTGACTGACGCCCCCGCCGATGGTGTCGACCATCTCGCCGTCTTCGATGCTCGGCGCCAAAAGGAAGCCGTTTTTCTGGGTGCGGGGCCCGACAATCGCGTTGACGCTCACGGTCTGACCCGGCTCCACCACCAGGCCGTCGAGCAACGACGCGATGCGGTGGATGTTGTCGACGCGCGGCTGACAGCACGGATGACGCGTCGTGAACGAGCCGACTAGCTCGCGAATCCCGAGCTGCTCGGCTTGCTCGGTCGAGCGAGCCGGCGGCGGTTGCGACGCGAGGGGCAGCGGGCCCCGATGCTCCTCACTCTGCGCCGCCGTCCACAGCGCCCGCGCGACAGCCTCGCTGTCGAGGCGCACGCCCGGCTCGGCGGGGATGATACCTAGCTGGTCGCTCGCCGAGACCTCGAAGCGGGCGTCGCGCGCCGGCGCCTCCAGCCCCTGCCGACGAGCGGCGAGCCAGCTCTCGAACCGCTGGCGGTCGAGATCGAGCGCAAGCTCGTCGCCATCGGCGCGAGCGCTCAACAGGGCACCCAGCTCCAGGGGTTGGATCTCCAGATGACGCGTGCCGGCTTCGAGCGTGACGGGCCGATCGAGCACGCGCGTCGCGAGCGCCAGCGCGCGCGCCACGGAGCCGTTCGCGAGCGGCGGGGTCACCGTGCTCGCCGACAGCGCGATCGTGGCCGGCCCCGTGTCGCGCGCGAGCGCGTCAGAAAGCGACGCACGCGCGAGCTCTTTCGCGATTTTTCGGCCGGGACGCGCGGGGATCGCCCGCGGCACGGCGTTTTCGATCACGAGCCCGCCCGCGACCGGCGGGTCCTCGATCAGGAGCGGCTCGAGCTTTTCGAGCCCGGCGTTGAAACGCGCGCGATCGATGCGCAGCACGGCGGGCAGCCGCTGCGCCGTGAGCGACGCGCGCAAGTAGCCGAACGCATTCGAAAAGATTCCGCCGCCGCGCGCGACGCTCATGGCGCGCGCGCGGGAGTCGGCGACGACCAGCTCGACCCCCAGCTCCTCGGCGGTGGTGGAAGCTTCGGCCTTGCCCAGCGTCAAACGCAGCTTTTCCTTGGCGAGCACGCGTGCGCGCTCCGCGAGGCGTCGTTCGGCCTCGCGCGCAGTTAGCCCACCGAGCTCGACGCCGCCGACCGCGACTCCCGAAACGACGCTGTCGCTCGCGGCAAAACGCGCAAAAAACAGCGCGAAGAGCAGCAGGGGTAAGCAGGCTAGCCCAATGACATGCACGCGCCCAAGCGAAATCCTCCTTCGCGCGGCTTTCGTCTCCGTCGCGGTCTCGACCGCGATCTCGTCGTCGGTCATCGGGGCGTCACTCTGCCCGCTACTTCGCGCGCGCTTTTGTCGAGGCGTCTCAAGCTCATGGCTCCAGGATCGATGGGTCGTACTTACACGCAGGATCGGCGAGTTTCCACGCTCGATTTTGCATGCTAGATCTTTCACAGCACCGTGTGGGTTCGACGCTCCGCCATTCGCCCGGTCCCCTCGTACGCAGGGGTGCCGCAGCACGCACTGGAAACGGTGCGCGAAGGCCTCGCCGACGACGACGAAGAGGCGCGCAGCCAGCTCGATGAAGCCTTCGAGCGCTTCGAGCGCGCGCAGCCCGCTCTCGCCAGTCACGTCGCGGAAGCGCTCGGGCGGCCGCTCGACGAAACCGCGCTCGCGCTCGGCTATTTCCTGGCCCTAACGCTGTGGCTAGCCTTCGAAAAGGCCCACGGCAGTCACCTCGACGAGGTGACCGAAGAGCAGCTGGCCGCCACCGACGAGCTGCTCACGCTCGACGAAGAGCTGCGCCGCGCCGACCCGGCCGAGTCGCTCGACAGCGACGACGTGATCGCGATGGAGCAGCCGCACGTTCTCTCGTTCGTCCACGAGCACATCGACGCCACGCTCGACGCGCACGCCGAGGACATCGACGTCGACGACGTCCACGTCGTGTATCGGACGGTGCTGGTCGAGATCCTCGCGCTGTCTTACGCGGTTCGACGCCCCGAAGGCTACCCCGTCGCGAAGACCGAGCTGCTCGCGTAGCTGTCTCCGTTGCCGACGCCTGGTCGACCATCGCGGCCCGGGTCCGGCACGTGAGCTTCTGCGAGGCAAGCTGCGAGTCGGCAGCCCCTGCCCGCGAGCCCGGTCTACTCCGCGGCAGGGTCCGCGGCGGGGTCGGAGACGACGACGCGGTTACGACCGGTTCGCTTGGCTTCGTAGAGGGCGGCGTCGGCTCTCGCGAACAACGTGTCGCGCGTGCCACCGCAGCCCGGGCCGCAGGCGGCGGCGCCGCCGAAGCTGGCCGTCACCTTGAGCGGCCCGTGCTCGGTGTCGACGATGGTGACCTCGAGCGCCTTGCGAATGCGCTCCGCGGCGATGCGGGCGCCGATCATGTTGCTGCCGGGCAGCACCAGCAAAAACTCTTCGCCGCCGTAGCGACCGGCCAGATCGCCGGCCCGCAGGTGCCTCGACAGCGTTTTGGCTACCGCCTGCAGCACCAGGTCGCCGGTGGCGTGCCCGTAGGTGTCGTTGAATTTCTTGAAGTGATCGACGTCGACGACCACCAACGACAGCCAGGTTTTGTCGCGATCGGCGCGCGCCAGGTCGCGCGTGATGGCGGTCTCGAGCGAGCGCTTGTTGGGCAAGCCGGTCAGGGCGTCGGTGCTGGCCAGGCGCATCAACTCTTTGTTGGCTTCTTCGAGCTTGTGGCTCAGCTCTTCTTTCTCGGCGAGCAGGCTCTCGAGACGACGCACCATGCTCTCGTAGCTCTGGTTCATCTCGATCAGGCCGCGGCTCACGTCGAGCAGCAGCTGATCGACGCCTTTTTGCGGCCCTACCTCGCGATCGAAGGCGGCTCCGCCGTCGGCGACCAGGCTCGGGAGCTTCTCGAGCATCTCGGCGACGTCGCGGTCGGCGACGCCGATCACGACCAGCGCGCGCGCGGCTTCTGCTTGTAAGGCGGGGACGTCTCCGCCCTCCCAAACTGCGGCCAGCCGCTCCGCGACCCACGTCACCTTGGCCAGCGGCGCCTCGGGCATGATCGGATCGTGATGCAACGCGACAGCCTCGATCAGCTCCGCCGGCAACGAGAAAGCTTTGGCCAGATCGGCGCCGCGGACGGCATGATCGCTACCGGACTCGGCACGCTCGAACACGACGCGATCGACGGCCGGCAAGCGCGAGACGCGGGCGGCCGCGGCCAGGTCGTCGCGAGCGCGCGCCAGCAGCCCGACCTCCAGAAAGAGCCCCGCCGTGAAGAACTCGTCGACGTCGCGATGGCCGAGCTTCTTGGCGATCATCTGGGCCGCGACGGCTCGTCGCAGCGAATTGCCGAGCAACACCATGCCGTCGGGCCCAGCTGGCACCATGTCGGATACGGCGAGCGAAAGCCCCAAGGTACGCAAACCGCGCACCCCGATGAACGCCGTCGCTTGGCGAACATCCGTGACCTTGCGATTGAAGCCGAAGGCGGCGCTGTTGACCATCGAGATGATGCGCAGCGCAAATCCAGGATCGCTCTCGGCGAGCTTGGCTAGATCCGTGGGCGAGACATCGGGCTTCAGCGCCTCGCGCACGATCTGAAGGGCAACCACCGACATCGGTGATTTTCCGGGCGTTTGCGCGCGTTGGGCGACGGCTGCGTTCATGAGATCGAGGACGGGCGTCCCTCGACCTGATGAACGGCTCGACTCGTACGAAAGCTAAGCGGTTTTGCGAGACAAAGCGCGCCGCCCCGCGCCGCTCTAGGCGTCGTCTCTTTTGGCGTGGGCGGATTTCAGGCGATCGCCGATGGCGCGACGCAAGCCGAGCAGGTCGTAGCGCGACGGGCGGTCTTCGCCGCGGTTCGCGATGTCTTGCGCGATGCCGTCGACGATGGCGCGAGGTTTCTCGGGAATCTTCAGGGTCTCGCCCAGCTCGCGTAGGGCGTTGGCCTCGGCGGGGCTGACCACGCCGTCGAGCCGGGTGAGCCAACACGCCACGGCGTAGACGAACAGCCGATCCTCTTTGGACAGATTCTTGCGATCGATAACGCCCAGGTCGACGTGATCCTTGGTGGCGGCCTCGATTTCGGCGATCTCGACGATGTCGAGGCCCTCTTCGAGGGCGGTGCGCACGATGGCGTCGGCTTCGTCTTGGTCGAGCTTGCCATCGGCCCAGCCCACCGCCGCCAGAGCAAGGTAAACATCGCGGCCAAGTCTCGGTTTTTCCTCCACCATTCGCCCAGCTCCTTTGACTTCTCTTCATACCACACGCCAGGCGCCCAGAGACTCCTCTCGCCGCCAGTGGTAAGGGGGGCAGGCGTGCCCGCCGAAGACGCCGCTTCCGTTTCCGACCCCGCGACCGTGACCGTATCGGTGCTCTACTTTGCGGCCCTGCGGGACCTTTCGGGTAGGGCGGAAGAGACAGTGAGCGTCGCGGCTTCGAGGCGCGTCGACGTCGGCGCGCTGCTCGAGGCGCTCGAGCAGACACACGACCCGCTGCGCGGGCGGCTCGGCAGCGTGCGCGTCGCCGTGAACGAAGAGTTCGTCGTCCGCTCCACCGAGCTCCGCGGCGGCGAAGTGGTGGCTTTGATTCCCCCGGTGTCCGGCGGCTGATGGCGACATTTCACATCGGCGCCGATGAAAATGGCCTCGGCTCGCGGCTGGGGCCGATGATCGTCACGGCGGTGCTGGCCGAGGTCGACGAAGCGGGCGAGCGCTTCCTCGCCCGTAAGCTGCCCAAGCGGCTGCGCGAGGATCTCGACGACTCCAAGCGCTTGATGTCCCACACCGACGTCGGTATCGGCGAAGCGTGGGCACGCGCCTTGAGCGGCGACACGGCGCGCACGCCCGCCGAGCTGTTCGAGCTGCTATCGTTGGAAGGCTCGAGCAAGCTGCGCGAGCCTTGCCCCAAGGCGGCCCACGCCCAGTGCTGGACCACCGAGCGTGAGTCGTTCGGTGCCTCCGCCGAGCAGTACGCGCGAGCCCGAGCGCACGTGGCGACCCTCGGCGCCCGCGGCG
>Ga0164241_10005887_pt1 | contig 11312 bp, 9 predicted proteins | sample OricomyardsoilBY_FD_108780 | JGI IMG/M metagenome (GOLD analysis project Ga0164241, IMG submission 108780) | Backyard soil microbial communities from Emeryville, California, USA - Original compost - Back yard soil (BY) | ecosystem: Environmental > Terrestrial > Soil > Unclassified | place: USA... | reverse complement strand
GACACCGCGAAGGCCATGGTCGCCCAGCATCGACAATTGGTACGGCAGTCCGAACTGCCCCGCGCTGGTGGGGCCGTAGACATAGCGGTCGAAGGCCCGCGCGAACTTCGCGTCGATGTCGGTCCAGCCGTCGCACCACAGTGCGACGGCGACAGTAAAAAATACATCAAGCATGTGACAAGGCCACCCAGACCCCCCCAGGAGGCGGATGCCACCGAATACACGGCAGCATTTGCGAGCCTCGAATTCTCGCCTCTGGATTGACCGCGCCCACGACTGCCTGGTTGTGTTGCCGCGACGCCGAGCCGTATTTTGTGCGATGAACACGGCATCAACCCTGGGCTGCGTGTGCGGTGCAGTCGCCGCAGGTGGCCGTTGCGCGCCGGACGCCATCCAGATTCGTGCGGATTTGACGGGCGGTGCCCGCCTCGCCGAAGCCGGCCCGCCTGCCGACATGGCGCTGTGGGCAGAATCGGCGGCCGCCAACCGACTCACAATGCCTTGCCACTGCCCGCCGCATCGGCCCCGGCGGGCGTTGATCTTCACCATGCAGATGACCTCGATGCAAACCACAGACGACTACCGTCTCAGCCATGTCGATCGTGGCGGCAACTACGACGCGTTTCTGGCTGAGACGCCCTTCGATGCCTACATGGCCGAATGGGAAGACCGCCATCTGCCGCAAATCATTCGCCGGCTTTTCCCGAATGGCGTTCCGCGCTACCTGGACTTCGCTTGCGGCACCGGACGCATCACCGCTACGATTGCCCCGCTGTGCCGCGAGTCGGTGGCGGTGGACATCTCGCCGTCGATGATCGAAGTCGCCAGGCAGAAGCTGCCCGGTACGACGTTCCATCTCTGCGACCTCACGCAAAGTGAACTGGAACTGGGAAACTTCGATCTGATATCTTCGTTCCGCTTCTTCGGCAATGCGCAGGACGACCTGCGCGAAAAGGTGATGCACTCGCTTGTCGAGCGGCTGGCACCCGGCGGCTACCTGGTCATCAACAACCACCGCAACCCGCGGGCGCTCTATGCGCTGTTTGATCGCCTGTCCGGCGGCGATTCCGGGGTGATGGATCTGCATTTGCCGAAGCTGCGCAGCTTGTTGGGCCGTCACGGCTTGCGAATCAAGCTGCTGCAGCCGATCGGCGCGTGGATGTATCGGGCCCGCCTGCTGGGCGCCGTTCCCGCCGGCGATGCTCGCGCGGCCGCGAAGGAGCGGCGTTACGGGCATCGCGCGTTGTCGGCGGTGGCCCCGGATGTGATCGTCGTCGCGCAACGTCGCTGAGCGCGCAATCCTCGGATCGAGCGGGTGGACTCACGGCCGCCGTTTGCCACGGGTGAGCAGCGCCTGAGGCTGCTGTACAGGCTGCCGCTGAGCGATGGCGACAACCGCATCCTGGTCGTCGGGTCCGGCGCCGACGCCGATTCGGTGTTTGATCCGACTGTCTCACAGGCGAAGGTCGATGTGATCGCGCCGGGCAACCCGCTGGTCGCGTCGGGGTTCGACGTGGTCGCGCTACCTGGCTGCCTGACACGAGGTGGTGAAGCGCATTCGGCGCCCGTGCCTCCCGAGCGCCTGTTGGAACTGGCGTTCTCGGCTCTGCGGCCCGGGGGCCTCGTGGTCGGGCACCTGGATCACCTGCTGTCCGTGCACGGCTTGCGGCGTATGCGACAAGGGCCTTTCGCGATTGGCACCTGGTTTCGATGCCGCGGCTTGGTCAGCGGGCGGAAATGCCGGGAGGCGTTGGTGCAAGCCGGCTTTGCCGAACTCGACTGCTTCTACGTCGAACCCCGGATCGAAGCGCCGATGGCGCTGATTCCGGTGCATCCGCAAGCCGCAACGCGGCATTTCCTGAGCGCCATTCGTCGTACCCGTGGCCAGTATTCGGCGCTGGGTTTTGGGTTGCGCATGGCGCTGGCCCGCGCCCGGCTCGGCGGAATCTTGCAGCCCCATTTGCTGTTTTGGGCACGGCGGCCATGCTGAGCGACGTGCTGGCCATCGTCGTGGCCGAAGGGTGGTTCGATACGACGCCGCCGTTCGAGAAGACGATCTACCTGTCGCAGGGTTCGGCGCAATGCGTACTGCTGAGCCGCAACGGCGAACCGGAATGTTTCATCAAGTTCACCAATCTGATGAGCCTGGCCGCCGAGGCAGAGCGAATGGCCCGCAGCTTCGAGTGTTTTCCGCACCAAACGCCGCGCTTCATCGGTTATGCGAGCCGGCCGCCGCTGGAGGTACTGGCGACGAGTGCCGTGACCTTCTGCCCGGTGACCGGACAGATGATGCTTGCCCGACGGAACCGCGCCGCCGTCTGTGCCGGACTGGAGCGCTTCTTTCGTTGCATGCGCGAGTCGCAGACCGCCAATCGTGCGCAGCATGGATGGTTTGCCGGCATGTGCGAATACTTCAGCGGGCATGCAGCCGACTCGGCCGCCGCAATCGGCTTGGCACGCCTGGGCGATGCGCTGGATTCGCTTGCTCCGATGGCGCAGCATGGCGATCTGGTGCTGAACAACCTCGGCTTGCGATCCAACGCGGAGTTGGTCATCTTCGATTGGGAAGACTACGGTGCGGTCGAATTGCCGGGCCTGGATCTGTTCACGCTCGAGAACTCGATTCAGCGGGACCTGGTGCCGGGGCGCTCGCATGCTGCGGTGCCGGCGCTCGATAGACGTCGCCTGTGCGAGGCGCTGGGACTGCCGCTGCAGTTGTACGAATCTCTTCGGCTGAGTTATGCGCTTACCTTCCGGTACCTGAAGCGAAATTACAACGCGGAAGTTCGTGATCGCCTGGATGATGTGATCGAGCGCCTCGCCAGCGTCCAGGGATCGGCTGCAAATCCGAGTGGCTAATCGGCCCATGTCCACAGGCTGCGCGATCCCCGAGAGGGCTTTGCCGAAGCCGCGCGAATCGTCGTTCGGCGACGTGTTGGCGCCATGGTGAACGACGTCCGCCGATCCTTCTTGTTGTCGTTCGCCGACAACTACCTGGCGATCGCCCTGCAGGTGGCCAGCACCGTCGTCATCGCCCGGTTGCTGACGCCGGCCGAGGTGGGTGTGTTCGCCATCGCGGCGGTGTTTTCGGCTCTGGCCAGTTCGTTCCGCGATTTCGGTTTTGCCGAATACCTGATCCAGGCGCGCGACCTGGACAACGACAAGATTCGCGCCGCGCTGGGCATGAATATCGTCGTGTCGTGGGCCATGGCCGCGACGATGTTTCTGGCGGCCCCCTTGGCGGCCGCCTTCTATCGCCAGGAGGGCGTCGCACAGGTAATGCGCGTGCTGGCATTGAGCTTCGTCATCGTGCCCTTCGGCGCGGTGGTGCAGTCGTGGTTCCGTCGCGAGCTGAACTACAAACCGCTGGTCATCTGCAACGCGCTGTCCAACATCACAGCCTTCGCCGTAGCGGTGAGCCTGGCGCTGCTCGGCCACGGCTACATGAGCCTGGCCTGGTCCACCTTCGCCGGCATCGCGGCGACGGTGCTAGGTGCGACCTACTTCAGGCCGCGCGGCTTCCCACGCTGGCCCGGTTTCAAGGGCCTCGGCGAAGTCTTCCATTTTGGCAAGTTCGCCACTGGCATGTATGTCGTCAACCAGCTCGGTCGCGGCGCGCCGGAACTGATCATCGGCCGCGCCGGCGACGTGGCCGATGTGGGCATCTTCAGCCGCGCGAACGGTTTGGTCGAACTCTTCCGCCGGCTGTTGCTGAAGCCGGTGTTCCAGGTCTGCCTGCCGTATTTCGCCAGGGCTGCGCGCGACCAGGGCAGCGTCGCGCCGGCGTACATCTCCAGCGTCGGCCTTGTCACCGCGGTCGGCTGGCCCTTCCTCGGCTTCTTCGCGCTGGCGTCGTACGCGATCATCCGCATCGTCTACGGCACGCAGTGGCTGGCCGCCGTGCCGCTGGCGCGCGTGCTGTGCCTGGCGTGCGCGATCGAGCTGATCTTCGTGCTGTCGCGCGAGGCACTGCTGGCCTGCGGTGGCGTGAAGCGCGCCACCGGACTGCAGTTGCAGATCGCCGTCATGCAGGTGGCGGGGTTGCTGCTGGCGATTCCCTTTGGCTTGATCGGTGCGAGTTGGGGTCTGGTGCTGGCCAGTGTGGGCGGCATGCTGGTGTCGCAAAGGCACCTGCGGCAGGCGATCGAACTGAAAGCCGGAGCACTCGTGCGCGCCTGCATTCCCAGTGCGCTGCTCACCGTCTGGACTGCCGGGCCGCTGGCCGCGGCGACGCTGTTCGTGCCGATCGGAGCCGACAACTACGTGGTCTGGGCGATCAGCGGCGCGGTGGCCTGTGCCGCGCTGTGGCTGGCGGGGCTGCGGCTGTTGCGGCATCCGCTGTGGAGCGAAGTCGAGCAGTTGCTGGCCAGGCTCTTGCGCCGAAGGCCTGTGGCCCAATAGCGGCTTCGCCTCCTTTCGGCCGGCTGCGCGACATTTGCAACAGGCTGCGCCGATGGGCCACCGGCAGTGTGGCTCGCGCAGGTCAAACTTGCGGGTTTCGTCACCTTTGGTCAAGTACGTCCCGACATTCAAATGCACAGCTCTTGCTCCCCATTGCTGCTTGGTCATCCCACCCTGCCGGAAGGGTTCCAGTCCTGGGGCGCGGCCATCGAAAGTCTCGGCGCGGCGCAGGCGCTGGCCGGCAGCCGCGGCCCGTTCGCGCTCGCCGTGCCACTAAGCGGCGAACGCGTGTGTCTGGCAGTGGATCGCTTTGCCGGCGAAACGCTGTGCTGGCGTGTCGACGGCGGTCGCTTGCGCTGGGCTGCGCGGGCCGACGAACTGGGCGGCGCGCTGATCGACGCGCAGGCCCTGTTCGACTACCTGTTCTTCCACATGATTCCCTCGCCGCGGACGATCTTCGGCGGCGTGCATCGCCTGCCGGCCGGCCACGTTGGCATGTGGGACGGCAAGCAGATGACGCTCAGCCTGTGTGCCAACCTGAGCTTCGGTCACGCTGGCTCGGCTGAGTTCGAGCCCTTGAAGCGCGAGTTCCGCGAACTTCTGTTGCAGGCCGTGACGGCCGAGCTGGGGCACGGCACTCCGGCGTGCTTCCTCAGCGGCGGCACCGACAGCTCGACGCTCGCCGGCTACATCAAGCAGATTGCCGGCGAGGCGCACACCTACTCGATCGGCTTCGACGCGGCGGGTTACGACGAGATGGCATTCGCGCGCATCGCCGCGAAGCACTTCGGCACCCGTCATCACGAGTACTACGTGACTCCCGACGACGTGGTGCGCGGCGCCGCCAAGGTGGCCGGCGCGTACGACCAGCCGTTCGGCAATTCGTCGGCGCTGCCAGCGTACTACTGCGCGCTGCGTGCGCGCGAAGACGGCGTGACGAAGCTGCTGGCCGGCGACGGCGGCGATGAACTGTTCGGCGGCAATGTGCGCTATGCGGCGCAGAAGGTGTACGACATCTGGGACCGGCTGCCGGCGCTGGTGCGCAACGGGCTGATCGAACCGATGCTCGGCTTGCCCGGGGCGCAGCACATTCCCGTCCTGCGCAAGGGTCGCAACTATGTGCGCGACGCCAAGCTCGGCTTGCCCGACCGCATGCAGCACTACAACCTGCTGCTGCGCCTGGGCATCGACAACGTGCTGGTGCCGGCGTTTGCCGCCTCGGTGCGCCCGCAATCGGTGTTCGAGCAGCAGCGCCAGGTGTGGGCGATGGCCAGCGCCGACAACGACCTCGACCGCATGCTGGCCTACGACTGGCGCTACACCTTGGCCGAATCCGACCTGCCGAAGGTTCGCGGCACGACGCAGCTGGCCGGGGTCGAGGTCGGATTCCCGATGATCGATGCTGCGCTGACCGATTTCTCGATGCGCCTGCCGCAGTCATACAAGCTCAAGGGCTACAAGCTGCGCTGGTTCTTCAAGGAGGCCCTGCGCGACTTCCTGCCCGAGGCCATCATCACCAAGCAGAAGAAGGGCTTCGGCCTGCCCTTCGGGTTGTGGGCCAACACGCACGCGCCATTGAAGGCGCTGGCCTCCGATTCGCTTCGCGGCTTCGCCACGCGAGGCGTGGTGCGGCCCGATTTCGTCAAGGCGTTGCTCGACGACTATTTGCCCACGCACCCGGGCTACTACGGCGAGATGGTTTGGATCCTGATGACACTGGAGCAATGGCTGCGCCGGCATCGGCCCGACTGGCGCTTCGAGGCCGGCCCAGCCGATGGCGCTTCGCCGGCATACCGCGAAATGAGCGCCTCGTCATGACCGAATCGACGCTCCTGCACGAGTTGGTGTGCGCTGCGCGTTCGCCGCAGGCCGACGCATTGACCTGCGCTTCGGCCACGCTGAGCTACGGGCAGTTGAACAGCGACCTGCAGGCTTTTGCGGGCGGCGTCGTCGCGCTCGGTCTGCAACGCGCGGATCGCATCGGCATTTACCTGGACAAGCGCTTCGAAACCGTGGTCGCCAGTTTCGGCGCGGCCGCAGCCGGCGCGGTGTTCGTGCCGTTGAATCCGCTGCTCAAAGCCGAGCAGGTGTGCTTCATCCTGCAGGACTGTGACGTGCGCCTGCTCGTGACGTCGCCGCAACGCCTGGCCACGCTGGCGCCGGTGCTGGCGCATTGCGCGGCGCTGCGCCACGTGGTGCTCACCGAACCTGCGGTCGGAGAGCCGCTGCTGCCTGCAGGCGTCAGCCTGCTGACCTGGGCCGATCTGCTGGGCCAACCCGCCGCAGCCGGCCATCGGGTCGTCGACACCGACATGGCGGCGATCCTCTACACCTCCGGCAGCACCGGCCGTCCCAAGGGCGTGGTGCTGTCGCACCGCAACATGGTGGCCGGTGCGAAGAGCGTGGCGTCGTACCTGGGCAACCATGCCGGCGACACCTTGCTCGCGGTCTTGCCGCTTTCTTTCGACGCCGGCTTCAGCCAGCTGACCACCGCATTCCATGCCGGCGCGCGGGTGGTGCTGCTGAATTACCTGCTGCCGCGCGACGTGCTGAAGGCCGTGGCGCGCGAGCAAGTCACCGGGCTCACGGCGGTGCCGCCGCTGTACATCCAGCTCGCCCAACTGGAATGGCCTGCCGAAGCGACGCGGCAGTTGCGCTACTTCGCCAACACCGGCGGGCGCATGCCGCGCGAAACGCTGAAGCTGCTGCGCCAGCGCCTGCCGCGCGCCAAGCCCTTCCTGATGTACGGCCTGACGGAAGCCTTTCGCTACCTACCTGCCACCAGAGGAAGTGGACCGTCGACCTGATTCGATCGGCAAAGCCATACCGAATGCCGAAATCCTGGTGCTGCGCGAAGACGGTAGCGAATGCGCCGCCGAAGAGCCCGGCGAACTGGTGCACCGCGGCGCGCTCGTGGGCATGGGCTACTGGAACGACGCCGAAAAGACGGCCGAGCGTTACAAGCTGCTGCCCGGCCGCCCGGGCGGCTTGCAACTTCCCGAGTACGCGGTGTTCTCGGGCGACACGGTGAAGCGCGATGCCGAAGGGTTCCTTTATTTCATCGGCCGGCGCGACGAGATGATCAAGACCTCGGGCTACAGGGTCAGTCCGACCGAGGTCGAAGAGATCATCTATGCCACGCAACGGGTCGGCGAATGCGTGGCCTTCGGCGTGGAGCATGCGGCGCTGGGCCAGGTGATCCAGGTCATTGCCACGCCGCCGGCCGGCGCCGACGGCCTGGACGTCGATGCGTTGCTCGGCGAGTGTCGCGCACGGATGCCGGCGTACATGGTGCCCGCGGGCGTCGAGGCGGCAGCGGGCCCGCTGCCGCGCAACCCGAACGGCAAGATCGATCGCAAGGCGATCAGCGCCGATTGGCATGAGCGCCAAGCCGGGCTATTGACCGGCTGACGGCGGCCGTCGCGCCATGGGCTGCAGCGCGCCCGGCTCGGTGGGCGGCATCTGCAGCGCCGTCGAGCGCCGAGGGTGTTGATATTCGCGCGTCGGGTCCAGCGGCACGCCGTTCGCGCTGCCGGCCGGCACGCGCCGGCCCCAGGCGTATGACCCTGGCCGCAGCCGGAAGTCACCCGCGGCCGGGTCTTCGAGGTCGGCGGCCGGCACGCGCGGGTTGTCGTGCAGTTGCGCACCCGCCGGCAACGTCCAGCTGCCGTTGCCGACCAGCAGGTTGTCGACGATTCGTACCACTTGCGCGCCGGCGCTGACGCGCGCAAAGACGCCGCCGAGGAACAATCCGTCGATCAGCGTGTTGTTGACCAGATACAGTTCGTTCGCGGGCCAGCGGTAGCCTTCGGCGCCGAACGAGATGATGTGCCGGTTCTCGGTCTGCGGGCCTTGCTCGATGACGTTGCCGATCACGTAGGCCACGCCGCCATTCGGAAATTCCAGTTCGTAGCTGGCCCGCCCGCCCTCTTCGTCGGTGAGGCGGTTGTAGGCGATGGTGCTCACCGCGGCCCGGCTTTTCAGCAGGTGGCCGATGGCCGCATGGTGGAAATAGCTGCCCGTGACCGACAGGCGGGCAATCGTGCCCACGTAGAGGTTGTGGTTGTGACCGTCGGGCCTGCTGTTGTAGGCGAACTCGCTGTTCTCGATTTCCAGCACGGCGTCGGGCTCGTTGTTGGTCAGCAGCCCCATCTCGTTGTGCATGAAGGAACAGTCGCGCACGCGCAGCGAGCCGCTGTCCATGCGTATGCCGGCGCCGTTGCGATCCGGTACGGCCGCGCCGCTGAAGTCGAAGCCTTCAACCGTCATGCGCTCGCCACGGGTCACCCAGATGCCCTTGCCGTCGGCCGACTTGCCGGCCGCGATCAGATGCACGCGACCGCCGACGGCGCGCAGCGTCAGGTCGTTCTGCGTCCACACGGCGGTGTCGCCGACGTAATCGCCGGCATCGACTTCGATGGTCGCGCCGTCGCGCGCCAGCTGCGCGGCGCTGGCGATGGTCTTCACCTCCCGGGTGGGGCCGACCATGATGAGCTGACGCTGGCGTTGTCCGGCGGCTGGCAGGAGCGGGCTCTTCTGCGCCAGCGCCGAACTCGCCAGCATGGCAGCCAGCGAGATGCCGAGCATCATCGAAGTGGGCCATGCGCGGGTTGCGCGTTTCATGGCCGCGGCAACGGACAATGCGGACTCTTCCGTTGCGCGGCCATTGGCCGGTCGAATGATGAAACGGTCACGCATCGGTGTTACCCGTCTCGGTATCGGGCAAACCGCAGCGATGAAATGCGCATACTTCATTCCATGACGACCATCATCGATCAGCCCGTGCGCCAGCGCGCGCCGACTCACGCCATGATGACGCAGTTTGCTGCCATGGGTGGCGATCTGTGGGTCGGTGGCATGGCGCTGTCGCATCTGGCCGAGCGTGTCGGCAGCACGCCGTTCTATGCCTACAGCCGCGAGTTGCTGCGCGAACGGGTGTCGGCGTTGCGCGCCGCGCTGCCGGGTGCCATCAAGCTGCACTACGCCATGAAGGCCAATCCGATGCCCGCCGTGGTCGGCTTCATGGCCGGCCTGGTCGACGGCATCGATGTGGCTTCGGCCGGTGAACTGAAAGTGGCGCTGGACGCCGGCGCCGACCCGCGCGAGATCAGTTTTGCCGGGCCGGGCAAGCGCGAGGGCGAACTGCGCCAGGCGGTGGCTGCCGGCGTGCTGGTCAACGTCGAATCGCTGCGCGAGGTGCGGCTGCTGGCGGGCATTTCGTCCGGCCTCGGCCTGCCGGCGCGCGTGGCGGTGCGCGTCAACCCCGACTTCGAGCTCAAGGGCTCGGGCATGAAGATGGGCGGCGGGCCGAAGCAGTTCGGGGTCGACGTCGAACAGGTTCCCGAGCTGCTGGCGGCGGTCGGGTCCGGCGGGCTGGCCTTCGAAGGCTTCCACCTGTTCGCCGGCTCGCAGAACCTGCGCGCCGAGTCGATCTGCGAGGCGCAGTTGAAGTCTTATGAACTGGCGCTGCGGCTGGCCGGGCATGCTGCGGCGCCGCTGCGTTTCCTGAACCTGGGGGGCGGCTTCGGCATTCCTTACTTCCCCGGCGAAAAGCACCTCGAGCTGCAGCCGATCGCCGACAACCTGGCGCGGCTGGTCGAGCGCGCCCGGGCCGAGATGCCGCAGGTCGAACTGGTGATCGAGCTCGGCCGCTACCTGGTCGGCGAGGCCGGCATCTACGTCACGCGCATCGTCGACCGCAAGGTGTCGCGCGGCCAGGTGTTCCTGGTCACCGACGGCGGCTTGAACCATCATCTGTCGGCGTCGGGCAACTTCGGCCAGGTGATCCGCAAGAACTACCCGGTGGCCATCGGCAACCGCATCGACGCCGCCGAGCGCGAGGTGGCGTCGGTGGTCGGCCCGCTGTGCACGCCGCTGGACCTGCTGGCCGATCGCATGGAGCTGCCGGTGGCGCAGGTCGGCGACCTGGTGGTGGTGTTCCAGTCCGGCGCGTATGGCGCCAGCGCCAGTCCGCAGGCATTTCTGGGGCATGCGCCTTGCGTCGAAGTGTTGGTGTGACGGCGCGGTGCCGGCCGTCGCCCGCGGCGCGATGCCCGCGCAGTGTCTGAAGCTGGCTGCGCCGCGCTGAACCCGGTGCCGGTCGGTGCGATGGCCGTGCTCGGGCGCGCGGCCATCGCGCTGGTCGCGCTGGGTGCCGGCACGGCGGGCGGCTGGCTGGCGCTGCACCACCCGCTGTCGCCTGCGCTGGCGTTGTCGGGCCTGGCGCTTTGGATCGTGCTGGTGGCGCGCTGGCCGGGGCTGTGGCTGGCGGTGCTGCCGGCCGCCGTGCCGCTGGCCAGCCTGTCGCCGTGGTCGGGCTGGATCGCCTTCGACGAGTTCGACCTGCTGTTGCTGGGCACCCTGGCCGCGGGCTATGGCCGCTGGGCGGTCGACGTGCGCGGGCGCACGACGCTGGCGGGCGGGGCGGCGGCGAGCTGGGCGCTGTGCCTGTGCGGGCTGCTGGCGGCGGACAGCGTGCTCGGGTTGGTGCGCGCACTGTCCGATTCGGGGCTCGATGTCGGCTGGTTCCAGGGTTCCGGCGAGCCGCTGAATGCGCTGCGCGCGTCCAAGGCGCCGATCTGCGCGCTGGCCTTGTGGCCGCTGCTGCGTCGGCGACTGCGCGCGCAGCCGGTCGCCGCGCCGCGGCAGCTGGCGCTCGGGCTGCTCGCCGGGCTGGCCGTCGTGACGCTGGCCGTGCTCTACGAGCGCGCCGCCTATGTCGGGCTGTGGGACTTTTCGACGCTGTACCGCACCACCGCGCTGTTCTGGGAGATGCGCGTCGGCGGCGCGGCCATCGACGCCTACCTGGTGCTGGCGATGCCTTTCGTCGCCTGGGCGCTGTGGTCGGCGCGCTCGCCGGGGCCGTGGCTGGCGGCGGCGTCGCTGGCGCTGTTGGCGGTCTACGCCTGCCT
>Ga0164241_10005886_pt1 | contig 11312 bp, 10 predicted proteins | sample OricomyardsoilBY_FD_108780 | JGI IMG/M metagenome (GOLD analysis project Ga0164241, IMG submission 108780) | Backyard soil microbial communities from Emeryville, California, USA - Original compost - Back yard soil (BY) | ecosystem: Environmental > Terrestrial > Soil > Unclassified | place: USA... | reverse complement strand
CTTCTACCTCGAGATCCCGCCCTCGCTGTTCGCCACCGTGGTCCAGGGCCTCGGCAAGGCCGGCCTGACCGAGAACGCCCACGTGGTGATCGAGAAGCCGTTCGGCCACGACCTCGAATCCGCCCGCAGGCTCAACGCCGAGCTCTGCGCGGTGCTCGACGAGAGCCAGATCCTCCGCATCGACCATTACCTCGGCAAGGAGCCGGTGATGGACATCACCTACCTGCGCTTCGTCAACTCGATTCTGGAGCCGGTCTGGAACCGCTCCCACGTCTCCCACGTGCAGATGACGATCGCCGAGAACTTCGGGGTCGACGACCGCGGCCGCTTCTACGACGCGGTCGGGGCGATGCGCGACGTGATCCAGAACCACGCCCTGCAGGTGCTGGCCTTGGTCGGGATGGGGCCGCCGACCGGCAACCACCACGACTCGATCCGCGACAAGAAGCTCGAATTCTTCAAGGCGATGCGGGCGGCCGACCCGAAGCGCTACGTGCGCGGCCAGTACGAGGGCTTCCTCGACGTCAAGGACGTCGCCCCCGACTCGCAGACCGAGACCTTCGCCGCGGTCGAGCTCGAGGTCGACAACTGGCGCTGGAGCGGCGTCCCCTTCTTCATCCGCGCCGGCAAGTGCATGCCGGCCAAGGCGAGCGAGGTGACGGTCGTCTTCAAGCGGCCGCCGCAGCTCGGGATCGGCCACGGCAGGACGCCGGAACCGAACCAGATGACGATCCGGATCGAGCCGACGCCCGGCTCGCGGATGCGCCTCTACGCGAAGAAGGCCGGCGAGGAGGCGTTCGAGCCGGCCGACCTCGAGGTCCTGTTCGAGAAGACGCCGGGCGAGGAGCCCGAGCCCTACGAGCGCCTGCTCGGCGACGCGATCGCCGGCCGCCACACCCTCTTCACTCGCCAGGACGCGATCGAAGAGACCTGGCGCGTGGTCCAGCCGCTGCTCGACGAACCGGGGCCGGTTCACACCTACGCACAGGGGACCTGGGGCCCAGAGCAGGCCAACGACCTGACCCGCGGCGTCGCCCAGTGGTCCGAGCCCTGGTTGCCGGAACCACCGGGAAGCGACATCCTCGGCTTCTGACGCGCCGCCGCCTGGCCGCCTAGGCTGGCCAGGTGACCCCCTCGCCGGCCGAAAAAGCGGACGCCCTGCTCGCGCGCCTGGGCTTCGAGCACTGGCGCCCGGGCCAGAAAGAGGCGGTCGAAGCGGCGCTCGAAGGGCGCGACTCGCTGATCGTGATGCCGACCGGCGGCGGCAAGAGCCTCTGCTACCAGCTGCCCGGGCTGGCGACCGAGGACCTGACGATCGTGGTCTCGCCGCTGATCGCGCTGATGCGGGACCAGTGGACGCGGCTGACCGCGGCCGGGCACCCGGTGACGATGATCGCCTCGGGGATGAGCGACGAAGCGGCGCGGCGGGCGATCGGCCAGGTCCGCAGCGGCGAGGCGCGGATCGTCTACTGCTCGCCGGAGCGCTTCGGCTCCACCGTCTTCCTCGACGCGCTGGCGCAGCGGCGGATCGACCTGCTCGCGGTCGACGAGGCGCACTGCGTCTCCGAGTGGGGCCACGACTTCCGGCCCGACTACCTACGGCTGCCGCAGATCGCCGAGCGGCTCGGCCGCCCGACGGTGATGGCCTGCACGGCGACCGCGACGAAGATGGTCGCGGCTGAGATCGCCTCGCGCTTCCAGATGCAGGAGCCGCTGCAGGTGCGCTCCGGCTTCGACCGGCCCAACCTCTCCTTCGACGTCGTCGCGCTCGAGGGGACCGGCTCGAAGGCGCGGCGCCAAGCGCTGCTCGAGGCCGGGCTCGCCGACCCCGCCAACCGGCCGGCGATCGTCTACTGCGGCACTCGCAAGGACACCGAAGAGGTGGCGCAGGAGCTGTGCGGAGTCGGGGTCGCCGCGGTGCCCTACCACGCGGGGCTGGAACCCGAGCGGCGCAGCGCCGTCCAGGAGCGGTTCATGGCGAGCGACACCGGGGTGATCGTCGCCACCAACGCCTTCGGCATGGGGGTCGACAAGGCCGACGTGCGCTCGGTCTGGCACATGACGATCCCGACCAGCGTCGAGGCCTATTACCAGGAGGCCGGCCGCGCCGGTCGCGACGGGCTGCCGGCCCGGGCGGTGCTGCTGGCGCTGAAGATGGACCTCGGCCGCCTGGTCCGCTTCAACGAACAGCGTGCCGGCGACCCCGAGCTGGCGATCGCCCACGAGCGTGGCTGGCGCGCCTACCACGCGATCAAGGACTTCATCTACTCGGAGCGTTGCCGCCGCCGCGCCCTGCTCGACCACTTCGGCGACCGCGAGGCCGGGGCGCCGCTGGAGCGCTGCTGCGACCGCTGCGACCCGCAGAGCTGGCTGCCCGACCCGGAGACGATCGCGGTCCGCAAGCCCAAGCGCTCCGGCAGCTCGGCCGCCCCGCCGCCCGACCTCGCGCCCGCCGACGAGCCGCTGTTCGAGGCGCTGAAAGCGTGGCGACTGAGCGCCGCCGCCGGCAAGCCCGCCTACACCGTCGCCAACAACCGCACGCTCAGCGCGATCGCCGCGATCCGGCCGGCCGGCGAGGAGGCCCTGATCGAGATCAACGGCGTCGGCCCCAGCTTCATCACCAAGTACGCCGCCGAAGTGCTGGCGATCGTCGCCGAGCACCCCGCGGCGCTGGCCGCCTGACGCGCCCTCCCGTGCGCGCGCCCTGAGCGGCCGTCAGTCGCGCGAGCCCCTCGAGGTGAGACCCTGCAGCACGACCTCGATCGGCGAGCGGTGCGCGTGGCCGTTGCCGTTGGTCGCCTCACGAGCCCGGCGCACCTCGAGCGCGACTTCGCCGACCTGGGCGCCGACGTTCCCGACCTTCTTCGCAGCCTTCGCGAGGTCCTTGGAGCTGACCCCTCCGAGGCCGTTCTTGCGGTGGGCCTGGTGGGCACCGAGGGCGATCCCCCCGGCCGCTCCTGCCAGCGCCGCCCCACCGGCCATCAGCGGCACCTTCGCCTTGCTGGCGGCGCGTCCGACCGCTCCGCCGGCGTCCTTGGCGGTCCCCTCAACCGCTTGCAGGGCCGCCTGCGGTTTGCTCGGAGCGGGTTTGCTCGCCGTGGTTTTCGGTTTGCTCGCCGACCGCGCTTTCGCTTTCGGTTTGCTTGCTCGTTTCCGTGGTTTTGCCGCCGCGCGTGATTTTTTGGTGGCGGCGGCGCGCGCCTGCGATCTGTCTTTTTTCGCTCGCGCTTTCTGTGCTTTTTTGGTCTCGGCCATCTTGCTCTCCTCTTTGGTGGGTTCCTCCCACTTTGGGCTACTCGCTCAGCTCCCGCTCGCGGGCGCCGGCACGCTCCTCGTCGAGCTCGGCCTCCACCTTGGCCCGCTTCGCGCGCTCCTCGGCGATCGCGGCCTCGGTCCGGCTCTCATCGGCCCGTTCTCGGTGGTGGCGCACGTCATCGTGCTGGGCACTGGTCTGTGCCTCGCCTAACTCACGCCGCCGGCTCGACCGGCGGGCTGCGGAAACCAGCAGCGCGACGACGATCAGGGCGACGACGACTATTGCGACTACTGCAAGCGTCGACATCTCTCCTCCTCGGGTGGCTTACACAGTCTTTCTGCCCTAATAGCGAGGATCGAAACGCGATTCGGCGCGCTTTGGCGTGTTCTGGAAGGTCATGGGCAGAGCCGGTCGAAGAGGTCGCGGATGACCCGCGGACACAAGGTCCAGGCCGCTGCATGCGCGCTGGTCGCCCTCGCCGTGCTGGCGCTCGGCTTCTCGGCGACCGCCGGCGCCGGCCTGCTCGAACCGCGCGGCAAGAAGGTCTGGTTCGGCGTCTCCGACACCGGCGACATGGCCGACTTCGGGCAGTTCGCCGACGACGTCGACAAGCATCCGGCGCTGATCCAGTCCTTCCGCACCTGGGGCAGCGACTTCCCCGACTCGATCCAGCGCTGGCAGACCGCCAACGCGCGCCCGATCGTCCACATCACCACCGCCGACAACAACGACGGCCATGAGCTGATTACCCCGCGAGGAATCGCCAAGGGCGAAGGGGACGAGTACCTGACCCGCCTCAACCGGCTCTTCTTCGAGAAGGAAATGCGGGCCTACGTACGGCCGCTGGGCGAGCCCAACCGCTGCCTCAACGTCTACGCCGCCTACGACTGCGGCGGAGCCGCCCGCGACGCCGCCCACAAACCGCGCTGGTACAAACTCGCCTTCCGCCGCGTCTACGTGATCGTCCACGGCGGCGGCAAGGCCAAGGAGATCAACCGCCGCCTGGCCGAAGCCGGCCTGCCGCCGCTGACCGTGGAAGTGGGCGGCCTGCCGAAGGCGCCGGTGGCGATCGTCTGGAGCCCGCTGCCGTCCGGCTCGCCGACCGTGCCCCACAACCGCCCCCGCTTCTACTGGCCGGGCTCGCGCTGGGTCGACTGGGTCGGCACCGACTTCTACGCCTCCTACCCGGAATGGAAGTCGCTGACCGGCCTCTACAACCGCTACGCCGGCGAGAAGCCCTTCGCCCTGACCGAGTGGGGCGTCGAAGCGGGCGACGACCCCGGCTTCGTCGATCGACTCTTCACCTGGGTGGAACGGCACCCGCGCTGCAAGATGCTCGTCTATTACCAGGACTTCGGCTCCACCAGCAACTACCGGATCCAGAACTACGCGGCCAGCCTCGGCGTGCTCAGGGACCGCCTGCACTCCGGGCTCTTCCCGCCCTACGCGCCGGGTGCGCCTCGCCTACCGCCGCCTCCGCCCGGCGGGGTCGCGCCCGGCCGTCGTTAGCGCCCTTTCCGCCCCGGCCTTTCTTCACCCCGGCCTTCTGCGCCCCGCCCTTCTTCTCCGCCCGCTTGGCCTGCTTCGGTTTCGGCTTGAACGGCTGCAGGGCGGTGATGCTGGAGTAGCCGGTGAGGTAGAGGCGGCGACCGTCGGAGATCACCGGCGTGTAGGTCCCCTTCGGGTAGCGGAAGACGCGGCGGCCGCTCCTCATCATGAAGCCGCTGGTCGTTTTGTTCGTGAACTCGGCGACGTAGACGATGTCCCCGACCGCCGAGAGCGAGCCGATCACCTGACCGCCGGCGGAGCGGCTCCAGCGCAGGTCGCCATCGCGGGCGTCGAGCGCGTAGACGTTGCCGTCGAAGGAGCCGATGAAGACGGTAGGCGGGCTGTGTTGGGTGTTGGCCACGGTCGGCCCCGAGTAGGCGTAGCCGCCGGTCGAGTAGCTCCAGGCGAGCTCGCCGTCGCCGATGTCGAAGCTGTAGACGCGGCTGTCGTTGTTGCCGGCGTAGACCCGCCCGTAGGCGACCGCCGGGGTCGAGTAGAAGGCGCCGGAGCCGCCGAAGCCGGGCCCGAGCGAGCCGCTCTGCCAGATCAGCTTGCCGCTCTTGGCGTCGATCGCGTTCATGTAGCCGCCGTAGTCGCCGACGTAGAGGCGGCCGCCGTAGTAGGCGGGGGCCGACTTGATCTCCCCCCCGAGCGAGGTCGCCCAGCGCACGTCGCCGCTGATCGTGCTGAGCGCGTAGAGGTTGCCGTCCTCGCAGCCGAAGTAGAGGGTGCGGTCGATCACCACCGGCGAGGACTCGGCCCGGCCGGGCAGCGACCGCTTCCAGATCGTCCTGCCGGTCTTGGCGTCGAGCTTGACGACGTGGCCCGGAACCAGGTTGACGATGTAGAGGCGGTGGCGGTAGTAGGTCGGCGAGGAGGCGTTGAGGGCACCCACCCGCCGTTTCCACAGCTCCCTGCCGGTGTCGGCGTCGAGCGCGTGGGCGTAGCCGTTGTTGTTGACGAAGTAGAGCTTGCCGCCGACGTAGATCGGTGGGAACTCCAGCAGCGGCCGGTCGGTGAAGCGCCAGAGTTTGCGGAACGGCGGCTTCACCCCCTTCACCGGCAGGTAGCGGGTGCGGGCCGGGTTGAGGCCGAACATCGGCCAGTTGACCGCCTTCGCCCGCTTCGGCTGCGGCGGCTCCTGGGGGACGAAGGCGGCGTCGGGGTTGTGGACGTCGGCCGGCCGCTTCAGCAGCTCGTAGCCGACGGCGGCGGCGCTGAAGAAGAGGGCGGCGGCGAGCAGGGCGATCGCCAGGCCACGGTTGCGGTGCAGGAGCCGCTCGGCCTCGCGCAGCAGCGGTGCATCGCGCCAGCGGCGGGCCTCGGGCCCGCCCTCAGCCATTCGCCGCGCGCCGCTCTGACTCTTTGACGATGCCGTTCAGCAGCGCCTTGATCGCCTGCTTGACGACGGCGACGACCGCGGAGCCGACCAGCGGCAACGTCGGCGTGGTGCGAACCGCGTAGACGACCCGGGTGCCACCGTCGCGCGGGGTCAGCTCGACCGTGCCGACGTGATCGCGGACCGGGGCGCCGGAGAGCAGCTTGTAGGAGAAGCGGAGCGGCGGCTCGTAGGCGATCACCTCCTCGCGCAGCGGCGGCCCGACCGAGGTCAGGACCCGGATCGCACCGACCCCGTTCGGCGGTGGATCGCCCTCGCGCTCCAGCACCGACTTGCGCATCGGCGTGATCTCGGCATAGAGGTGATGTTCGGTGAGGACCGCGAAAACGGTCTCGGGCGCTGCCGCGACCTGGCGCTCGTAGGTGAAGCTGGCCATCGGGGCAGGCTACGCCAACACCCAGCGCTGGGGGTCGGTTCCCTCGACCGCTGTGACCGTCCCGCCGATCGCCATGTGGTCGAGGCAGGAGAGGACGATCTGCAGGGCCCAGGCGCTGGCCGGGGTATTGAGGTTGTCGGGTCCGACGATGTCGGCGACCACCTCGAAGGCGGGCTTCTCGCCGCCGGCAAGCGACTTGCGCACCTTGCCGAGCAGTTCGTCGACCTGCGCCCGGGCCGCGGCGATCTTCGCCTCGGGGTCGCGGAAGGTACGGCCATGACCCGGCAGGCAGAGTTCGGTCTCCAGCGGCTCGATCTCGGTCAGGCCGCCGAGGAATTCGCCCACCGGGTCGGGGGTGTGGCCATAGTCGAAGAAGAGGACCGTGCGCCCGAGCAGGTGGTCGCCGGTGATCATCAGCTTGCGCTCGGGCTGGTGCAGGACGACGTGCGAGGGGGCGTGGCCGGGGGTCTCGTAGACCTGCCAGGCGCCGAGGTTGGTCTCCACCTCGACCCCCGGGAGGAGGTCGCGGTCGGGGATCTGGATCGCGTCGATGCCGGTCTCTTCGTCGCCCTCGCGAGCCTCGCGGTAGCGCTCCAGCGCGGCCACCGGGACGCCGCTCTGGCGGGCCACCTCGAGCCGGTGCTCGAGCGCCGCCCCCGGGTCGTCGGCGAGCAGCCGCACGTGTTCCCAGGCGGGGTGGATCCAGAGCTCGCAGCCGGCCGCGGCGACGATGTCCGCCGCCAGCCCGTAGTGATCGACGTGGGCATGGGTGCAGACGAGCAGGCCGACGTCCTCGACCCCGTAGCCGGCCTGAGCCAGGGCCAGGTCGAGCTGGCGCAGCCGCCCCTTGCCGCCCATGCCGGTGTCGAAGAGGACCACCCCGTCGCCGGCCGCGATCGCCCAGGCGTTCCCGTGCGGGACCCCCGGCCAGGGCAAGGGCAGGCGCAGGCGCCAGACGCCCGGCAGCACCTTCTCCGTCCGCGCCGCGTCGGCTCGTGCGTCACCGGCCATCGCGGCATCCTCTCAGGCCGGGCGCTCGAACTCCTGGATAACGCCGCCGGCGGCGAAGCAGAGGGCGCCGCCGAGGGTGCCCCAGTTGGCGATCGCGATCGCGATCATGTCGCCGTCGGCGCGGATGAAGGAGGCGACGGCGGCGGCCATGAAGAGGAGCGAGCCGAGCTGGTTGACGGCGACGATCCACCAGCCGATCTGGCGCGGGCGCCAGCAGGGCAGCCAGGTGCCGGATATCTCGACCATCGCCAGGTGGCCGGAGACGAGGAAGAGGGCGCAGCCGACCATGTCCGGCGACCAGACCAGGCGGTCCACCTGGGCCGCGGTGAGCCCGCCGATGAACGAGTCGACCAGGTTGACCGCGAAGACCAGGGTGCCGGCGAAGAGGACGACGGTGCTCAGCCACTCCAGCCGGCCGGGCTCGGCCGACCACCAGCGCCAGCGGCCCTCGTGCGGGCCGTTGACGATCTGCAGCACCGCGGCGTAGGCGCCGGTGCTGAAGAAGACTCCACCGACCAGGTAGACCGTGGCCGCCAGCCGCGGCCCGCCGACGTCACCCTGGGCCAGCGCCGCCCCGAGCGCGAACAGCGAGCCACCGATGACGAAGGCGGTGGCCGAGATCGCGTTGATCCAGCGGCCGACCGGGCGCCGGGGCGACGCGTAGACGCGCTTGCGCCCCGTCGGTGGCACGGTGGGACCCGCCGCCACCGCTGCCGGCGTCAGCTGGTGGCGAGGCCGAGGGCCAACAGCGGGAAGGCACACATCACGCCGAGATAGGCCCCCATCGCGGCGCCACTGCCGAGGCTGGCTGTGCGCGAGCGGGCGCCGGCGACGACGCCGACGAGAAAGATGAAGGCCGCGATTCCGAGGCCGATCCAGAAGACGGGAGGCATGCGGCGGCGAGGTTATCGAACCAGCGAGCCGATTTGTCGTCCATACGACGACAAATCGGCCAGTCGGCTGGAGGAATCGGGGGGTTGTCGGTAGAACGCTCACCCATGAACGAAACCGGCGGTAAGAACAGCAAGCTGATCCTGGCGGCGATGATCTTCGCGGTCTCGATGACCTTCATCGACCAGACGATCGTGGCGATCGCGATCCCGACGATCCAAGAAGACCTCTCGCTCTCCTCCACCGGGGTGCAGTGGATCATCAACGGCTACCTGCTCTCGCTCTCGGCCCTGTTCGCCTTCGGCGGCCGCCTCGCCGACATCGCCGGCCACCGCAAGATGGTCACGATCGGCGTGATCGTCTTCGCCGCCGCCTCGGCGATGTGCGGGCTCACCCCCACCGGCTCCGCCGATGAGGCCTGGCTGATCGTCTTCCGCGTGATCCAGGGCGCCGGCGCCGCGATCATGTTCCCGGCCGCGCTGGCGATCGTCCTCAACGCCTTCCCCCTGCACGAGCGCGGCCGCGCGATGGCGATCTTCTTCGCCGTCGCCGGCGGCCTCACCTCGATCGGCCCGATCGCCGGCGGCTACCTGACCGAGTGGACCTGGCGGGCGATCTTCTGGGTCAACATCCCGGTCGCGCTGATCGCCCTCTTCCTCACCGCCAAGGCCAAGCCCGACAACGAGAAGCGGCCGGCGCCGCTCGACTACCGCGGCACCCTGCTGATCTCCGGCGGCATGGGCCTGGCGGTGCTGGGGCTGCAGCAGTCGAGCGTCTGGGGCTGGGGCGGCGCCGCCACCTGGCTCTGCATCGCCGCCGGCCTGGCCCTGATCGGCTTCTTCGTCAGCTACGAGCTCAAGGTCGCCAACCCGCTGATGCGGGTACGGATCTTCCAGGACCGCGCCTTCGCGGTCGACAACGCGGTCCTCTTCCTGCTGATGATCGCCTTCGTGCCGCTGTTCTTCTTCGCCAGCATGTACGCCCAGATCTCGCTCGGCGAAAGCGCCTCGGAAACCGGCCTCTACCTGCTGATCTTCTTCGCCGGCTTCGCCCTCGCCTCGCAGCGCGGCGGCCAGATCCTCGACCGGGTCGGGGCGCGGCCGGCGATGGTCTCAGGCTGCGCGGTCGCGGCCGGCGGCTTCTTCCTCTGGGGCCACTCGCTGACCGACCTCTCGGTCAGCGATCAGTGGCCCTTCATCGTCCTCGCCGGGATCGGCGTCGGCCTCGTGCTCAGCCCGGCCAACACCGACGCCCTCAACCGGGTCCCGAAAAGCCGCTACGGGGAGGCCACCGGAATCACCCAGACGGTGCGCAACTTCGGCGCCAGCCTCGGCCTCGCCGTGCTCGGCAGCATCCTCATCCTCGAGAACAAGTCCAACCTCGAGGCCAGCCTCGGCGCCAAGGGCGTGCCGCAAGCGCAGGCCGACGAAGTCGCCGCCTGCGTCAGCGGCGGCTCCGCCACGGGCTGCGAAAGCATCGCCCAGAGCGCCGGCAGCGGTGCCGCCAAGCTCTTCTCCACCGTCCCCCACGACTTCGCCCTCGCCACCCAGACCGTCTTCTACGGGATGGCGATCGCGATGGCCGTCGCCTTCGTCGTCGCCCTGGTGGCGATGCCGAGCGGCAAAGTCGAAGAACAGGTGGAGGAGGACGAGGACGGCGGCGCTGGAGTGGCCGGCGCTGCCTGACGCTGGTACGTTCGCCCGGGTGAGCACCCGGTTTCGCCGCCTGACCCCGATCCTCGCCGCGCTCGCTCTGTCCATTGTCGCTTTTGTCGCGCATGGCGCAACAAAAGCGACAGGCGCCACGTCCGAGGGGTCGCAGCAGACCGTTAGCGAAACCGCGGCGCGGAAGCTGGCCGCGCGCTACGCGCCGATCACGATGCTGCGCGAACAGCAGAACCCGCCCTGCGAAAAGACCGCCGAGCAGTACCAGCCGACCAGCGTCGGCAGCGTGCTCGGCAACCCCACCGTCACCCTCACCCACGAGGACCTCCAGACCGGGAAGCTGGAGAAGGTCGAGAAAGCACCGACCGCCGCCGACATCGCCGGCCTCCCCGACGGCTACTACCTCGACCTCGAAGGCGAGGCCCTGGGCGAAACCTGCGTCTACGCCAAAGCCTTCGAGAAGCTGGTCGAGGAAGGCAGGGCGCCGGCCGTCGCCTACGCCCACATCGCCCGCGAACCGAACCACCCCGGCTTCGTCCTCCAGTACTGGTTCTTCTGGTACTTCAACCAGTTCAACGACCTCCACGAGGGCGACTGGGAGGGGATGCAGCTCAGCTTCGAAGCGGAAACGACCGCTGCGGCGCTGGCGGAAGAACCGAGCGAGATCATCGTCTTCCAGCACGCCGGCGGCGAGCGCGCCGCTTGGAGCGACGCCAAGGTGCAGAAGGAAGGCAACCACCCGATCGTCTACCCCGCCGCCGGCTCGCACGCGACCTTCTACGACTCCGCCGTCTACATCCAGAACGGCCAGCACGGCTCCGGCGTCGGCTGCGACAACACCTCCGAGCCCTTGCGAGAACTGCGGCCGCGGCCGGTGCTGCTGCCCGAAACCGCCAGCGAACGGGGGCCCTTCAAGTGGCTCAGCTACGACGGCCGCTGGGGCGAAAAGGAAAAGGGCTTCAACAACGGCCCGACCGGGCCGACGACGAAGACGGTCTGGCGGGAACCGTTCGCCTGGATGGCCGAGCAGCGCACGACCAGCCCGCGCCTCCCCGGCGGCTCGATCGCCGGCCCGCAGATCACCGGCGTCTTCTGCGGCGCCGTCGCCGAAGTCTCGAACTTCATCAACCTCGAGGCGAAGTCGCGGCCGCTGGCGATCGGCACCCT
>Ga0164241_10005885_pt1 | contig 11313 bp, 12 predicted proteins | sample OricomyardsoilBY_FD_108780 | JGI IMG/M metagenome (GOLD analysis project Ga0164241, IMG submission 108780) | Backyard soil microbial communities from Emeryville, California, USA - Original compost - Back yard soil (BY) | ecosystem: Environmental > Terrestrial > Soil > Unclassified | place: USA... | reverse complement strand
GCAAAGGGGGCGTCTGGCGCATCCCTCCCGCACTCGACGGACAGCCTCGGAGCCCGCTGCCGCGCTTCACGGTGCTGACGCCGGCCGATCATGCGCGCCTCGCGGACTTCTTCCGACGTTTCGCCGAGGCCGCGTTGCGCGTGCTCGTGCCGGGCGGGCACGTGGTCATCGCGACGCAGCCGTTGCTGTCACACCTCGTGGACGAGCCGCTCATCGGTGTGGGCTTCGAGAAGCGAGGGGAAATCGTGCGGCTCGTGCAGACGCTGCGCGGGGGCGATCGGCCGAAGAACGCCGAGCGCGAGTTTCCGGGCGTGAGCGTGATGCCGCGCTCGGCGTGGGAGCCGTGGGCCGTGTTTCGCAAGCCGTGCGAAGGGCGGGTGCAGGACAACCTCCGCCGCTACGGCACGGGCGGCCTGCGCCGAACCCCGGATGATCGCCCGTTCACCGACGTCATCCGCTCCGCCCCCACGCGCCCCACGGAGCGCAGCGTCGCGCCCCATCCCTCACTGAAGCCCCAAGCCTTCATGCGCCAGGTCGTCCACGCGGCGCTGCCGCTCGGTCGCGGCACCGTGCTCGATCCGTTCATGGGGGGCGGCTCGACCATCGCTGCGGCGGTCGCGGTGGGCTACGACAGCATCGGCGTGGAGCTCGACCGCCGTTACTACGCGCTCGCCCAGCGCGCCGTGCCGAAGCTCGCCGCGCTCGGCGTGCCCGAGCTCACCACCCTGTCGAAGGTCTTGCCGCGACCCGCCCGCGCCCGTGGCTGATTTCTCGAGCTGCCCGCTGCCGACGCTACCGACCCCCGTCGCCGAGTGCCCGGCGCTCCACACGCCGTTCGCGCGCCTTTGGCTCAAGAACGACGGCCTCACGCACCCCGTTTACGGCGGCAACAAAATCCGCAAGCTCGGCCGCGTGCTCGACGAGGTCGAGGCACTCGGTGCGCGCCGCATCCTCACCTTCGGGACGACCGGGAGCCATCACGTGCTCGCGACGGCCGTGCTCGCCCGCGCGCGCGGCATCGCGACGGCCGCCGTGCTTTTACCGCAACCGCTGACGCCGCACGTCACGGAGATGCGCCAAGCGATCGCTGCGCAGGGTGTCACCGTGTATGCCGCACGCTCTCCCTTCGCGTTGCCGTTCGTGTTCTTCGGTGCAGAGCGCCCGGGCGACTACGTGCTCGCGCCGGGCGCGTCGACGCCGCTCGGCGCGCGCGGCTACGCCGACGCCGTTTTGGAGCTGCTTCAGCAAGTCCGCGCCGGGTCGCTGCCCGAGCCCGACGTCCTCGTCGTGCCGCTCGGCTCGGGCGGAACCGCCGCCGGCCTTCTCGCGGGCATCGTGCATTTCGAGCTGAAGAGTCGCGTGCTGGCCGTCAGCATCGCGCAGGGCCCCTTCGTGCGGCGCCGCGTGCTCCACCTGGCACGCCGGACGCTCGCCGCCATGGGTAGCCTCGCGGATCCAGACGCGCTCGACGGGCGGCTCGTCGTCGATGCCGCGCAGCTCGGCCAGGGCTACGGCCACGCACTGCCCGAGTTCGACGCACTGGCAGCGCTCGCACGGCGCGAGCTCGGCCTGACCCTCGACGAGACCTACACGAGTAAGGCGTTCCGAGCCGCGCTCGCGCTGACGCGCAACCTGCTCCCCCGGCAGGCTCCCCTCGACGTCCTTTACTGGCACACGCTCTCGGCGGCGGCGCTCGGGCCGCTCCTCGCCGGGACCGGCAGCCCCGGATCTCCGAGCAGAGTCGCATAGTTCCCGGAAGGTGTGTCGCGTGCGGAGCGCTCGCGATAGATTGGAAGGCTCGGTGGAGGAGCATGAACGAACGAGCCTGGCGATCCGGGATCTTGTTGGGGAGCGCGCTCGCGCTCATGGCGTGTGGGAGCGACAAGGGCTCCGGCGACGACGACGATGACGATGACGTCGTTCTCAGCGGGGGCACGGGCGGCGCGACGGGAGGCGCTGGTGCGGGGGGCGGCAGCGCCGGGACCGAGCCGCGCGGCGGCAGCGGCGGAGCTGGGATGGCGGGCAGCGGCGCCGGGAGCAGCGGCGCGCCCGGCACGAGCGGCGGCAACGGCGGTGGCGGCTCGGCGGGAGCAGCCGCGGGCGGAGGCGCGGGACGCGGCGTCGGGCCGCTGGAACCACTGTCGCCCAGCGACGACCCGTCGCGCATCTCGGAGCTGACGGACTGCGCGCTCGCGCAGGCGGGCCGCTGCGTGATCCCCATCACGCGCACGAAGGAAGAGGTCTGCGAACGCTTCGCCACGGATTGGCCGAAGCAAGCGCCCACCGACTACACGTTACCCGCGGACGTCTGCACGCCGGCGACGCTCGGCTCGAGCGCGAACGAAGACGCCATGCGGCGCCTGAATCTCTACCGTTGGCTGAGTGGAGTCGCCCCCACGACCCTCAACGCGGAATGGTCGACGCACGCCGCCGGCTGTTCGATCATTCAAGCCCACCTCGACGACATCAATCACTACCCGCCGCCGGAAGCAGATTGCTACACGCAAGTGGGCGGCGACGCCTCCTCCGAGAGCTTGCTCGACATCTCCGCCAACACGCCCGCGGACGCGATGGACGACCTGATTTGGGACTGGGGCCAGCGCAATTACCACGTGCTCGGGCACCGCTGGTGGCTCCTCCATCCGACGCTGGCACAGGTCGGCATCGGCTTCGCGTTTCCAGCGGACGGACGCCGCGCGACGTGCGTGCGCGACACCGACGGTAACTACACCGACCGCGCGCCCGATCTCACGGGCGCCGTCAGCTACCCGAGCTTCGGGATCACGCCTTACGAGCTCATCAATCGTTCGCATCATGCCCGCCCCGTCGACGCTCCGCTCGAGTGGTCGCTCACGCTCGGCGACGACGTGGACCTGAGCCATGCGACGGCGCGCGTGTACCGCGCGGGGGTTTCGGGCTGGGAGTCGGTGGCGGCGTCTTCCGGTCCGGCCCTCGAATTTCCAGGCTTCTGGCTCGACCTCGCCGAGGAGCCCGTCGCCGCGGGCACCTACCTCGTGCTGATGAGTGGGACGGGCCTGGGCGACTTCGGGTACCGCGCCGTCATCGAGCCGTGCGGCGAGGACACGCCGCTCGACTGCGACGTGCTGGCGCAGGATTGCGACGTGAAGGGCTACGGCTGCTACAACCCCGACGCGCCGTACTGCGCGAAGAGCGGCACGCTGATGCCCGGTGCTCCGTGTCTGGGCAATCAGCAGGCGGAGTGCGCCCCGGGCTCGGTTTGCGTCGAGAACTACAATGCGCGCGACGCCTTCGCGTGCGCCGACTACTGCAACGCCAGCGACACGAATGCCGCGGATTTTTGCGGCAAGGCCTGCCCCGGCAGCTACATCTTCCTCGAGGATCAGCAGAGCGGCGCCGTCGTGGGCGGCTTCTGCGAGCCGGGCACGGGCGACTCCTGCGACCCGCTCGCGCAAGCGTGTCCGGACGGACAGGCTTGTTACAGCTGGCAGCCGTCCCGGTGCCTCGCCGCGGGCGAGCTCGCGCAAGGTGCGGTGTGTCAGTTCGCGAACGACTGCGCACCCGGGCTCGCGTGCATCGGCAGCACGGCGCAGCACTATTGCTCGCCGTATTGCGACGTGGCACCGACGACGGGCGAGAGCGCCTGCGCGACGCTGTGCCCGGACGCGTTCTGGGACTACGACGACTTCGGCGTGTGCATGCCGTGACGGCGCCTCGCGGCGCGTGCGCGGCGCTCGGGGCCGAGCGGCTCGTTCACGGACGTGCGGCGATGTCGCTCCGCCGGCCGCGACGCCACTCCGCGGGCGCGACGCCCGACCAGCGCTTGAACGCGCGGCTCAACGCGGCTTCCGACGCGTAACCCACGCGCTCGGCGACCTCCGACACTCGAAACGACGTGCTCGACAGCAGGTTCGAGGCGAGCTGCATGCGCCACTGCGCGAGATAGTGCATGGGCGGGACGCCGACGAGCTCGCTGAAGCGACCCGCGAGCGCCGAGCGGGACATGCCGGTTTCTCGCGCCAAAAGCCCCAGATTCCAGCCGTGCGCCGGGCGATCGTGGAGTTTACGCAGCGCGCGCCCGACGTTTTCGTCACGCAGGCCCGCGAACCAGCCGACGCTGTCGCGCGGCAGGGTCGCGACGTAGCGGCGAACGATCTCCACGAACAAGAGCTCGCTCAGGTGCGCAATGACGAGCGCCCCGCCCTCGCGCGCGGCAACCGACTCCGTGAGGGCGAGCTCGACGAGCTGCTCGAGCATGGCGTCGTATTGCGACTGGCGCGGCACGTGCATCGCCGCGGGCAGCGCGGACAGGAGCGGGTGGGTAGGGCGCGCGTCGCAACCGAGGAACCCGCAGATCACCTGCGTGCGCTCACCCGTCACGTTCCGGAGCATCGCGCCGTGACGGGCGGGCGAGCTCGAAACGACGTGTGAATCGCCGCGCGGGAACAGCATCACGTCCCCTTCCTCGAGGCGCGCCGGAGCGTCGCCCGCGAGGCCCGCCCAACAAGCGCCCGAGCGAATCCACACGAACTCGATGAAATGCGCGGCGTCCGGCCAGATGTGCCGGCCGATGTCGCGCGCGGGCGGCGCATCCGCGACCCACGGCGCGGCCGCATCGACGGCGAAGAGCACGGCGCCCGTGACGCGCACGCTGCGCAGCACCGTGGAGAGGGTGTCCACGCTGGGCGGGCGCAGGCGCGTCGAAGGCGGAGAAAGCACGTGTTTGTCCAGGGAGCTCATGCGGTCCTCCAGAGCAGCTCGGTGAGGCGGGGGCCGAGGCCGAGCGTCGGTTTGGTCTGCCGGACGAGTAGCTGGTAATAAAAAGGCGCGATGAGCGCGTCGACCAAGAGGTCGATGTCGCCCTCGAGCGAGCCTTCGTCGCAGGCGCGCTGCACGAGGCCGCGAAAGAGCTTCCGGCGTTCGAGCTCGACGAGCTTCAACACGGCCGAGAGCTCACGATCGAACATCACCTCCGACACGAGCGCGCGCAGCGCGGAGCCGAACGGCCCCGTCAGCGCGGAAGCGCTGCGTTCGAGAAAGAGCTCGATGTCGCGCCGTACGTCGCCGGTTTCCCGAGTGCCCGGGTTCATGCGCGCGAGCGTGCTTCGCACGGACTGCGCGACGAGGGATTGCTTGGACGCCCAACGCCGGTAGACGGTGGACTTGCTCACGCGAGCAGCGGCGGCGACGTCTTCGAGCCGGAAGCCGCGGTAGCCCTTCTTCGCGAGCAGCAAGACCGTGTTTTGCACGATGGCCTCGGTAGCGGCTTCATCGCGCGGGCGACCACGCTCGGCCACCTCGGCGCTTTCCTCGCGGCGAGCGGCTTGCGCCGCCGCGCCGGCGCGGCTGAACCCACGAGAGAACGCTGGCTGCTCCCCATTTCGAGTACCGATCGGTACCGTAATTGTCCGAGCCCGTCAATCCTGCCGGATCCCGACGCAAGGTCATGAAAGCTGGACGCGGGGTCATGGGCGGCGCGCGCTCACGACCTACGTTTTCGACTTGGACGGTGGCGCGAGGGTCGCGTCACCGAACCCCAGGAGGCAAGAGGACATGGCTCAAGCACACGCACCCCTTTCGACCGTCCAAACGCAGCGCTCGGTCGATCTCGAAACGGTCAAGACACGCCAGCAGGCGATGTGGGCGTCGGGGGATTTTTCCGTCATCGGCACCACGCTACAGATCGTGGGCGAGACGCTCTGTGAAGCGGTCGACCTCGAGGCGGGTTCGCGCGTGCTCGACGTCGCGTGCGGCAACGGCAATGCAGCGATTGCGGCGGCGCGTCGCTTTTGCCGCGTGACGGGAGTCGACTACGTCCCATCGCTGCTGCAGCGCGCGGGCGACCGGGCTCGCCTGGAGCAGCTCGACGTTCGCTTCATGGAGGGCGACGCGGAACGATTGCCCTTTTCGTCGAGTCAATTCGACGTGGCGCTCTCGACCTACGGCATTATGTTCGCCCCCGATCAAGCGCAAGCGGCGCGCGAAATCGCCCGCGTCGTGCGACCCGGCGGGAAAATCGGGCTCGCGAACTGGACACCGGAAGGCTTCGTCGGCCAGCTCTTGAAGACGGTCGGACGTCACGTGCCTCCGCCGGCCGGCGTGGCCTCGCCGGCACTTTGGGGCGTCGAAGCCCACCTGCGCGACCTCTTTCCGGACGTGCGCTCGCTGCGCGCCACGCGCCGCGACTTCACGTTCCGGTACGAGTCGGCCCAGCATTTCATCGACGTCTTCCGTAAGTACTACGGCCCGACGTACAAGGCGTTCCGCGCGCTCGACGTCGAAGGCCAAGCGCGCCTCAGCGCGGACATCACGGAGGTGGCCGCGGGGTTCGACCGGGGCAAGTCATCCTTCGTGGTGCCCGGCGAGTATCTCGAGGTCGTCATTGAACGTTGAGCACCCGTTGCAAGGACTCGGCTTTGCGGCGCCGTTACTGCTCGCGCTCGCGACGCGCGTCATGCCGGCGGCCGTCGCGATGGGCGCGACGGCGGTGCTGGCGGCAACGGTAGCTCTGCTGATGCGGCGGGACACGACATCGCACGCGGGCGAGACCGCCGAACTTCAGCACGTGCCGCGGGCACGCGTGCCTAGTCGCACCCGCACGTTGGACTGAGCTGCCCGTCGCAGCACTTGGCCCTGCCGCCGTCGCACCCGCACACGCCCTGGTGGTGTGAGCAGCATCCGCGCTTTTCAAGTGGCACCCAGCTCGAGGCGCTGACGCCAGACGAGACCAACGCGGCGATCGACAGCATCAAACCGGCGAAGACGATGCGGACCATGGGCTCCTCCTCCGCGTGAAACGCCCGAGCCTTTCAGGGGAACAGGGCCCTGCCCTACGGTCAATCGCCGACCACACCCGAAAGCCCAGGCGCCGCCGCACGAAGCGCTACCCGCGTGCCCAGAGGTCTGCTACGGAGCTGGGCCCCAGGTCACCGGAACCCGGGGCAGCACGTAAGCACGCAAGACCATTCGACAAGCCGAAGTGGCGGAACCGGCAGACGCGGCGGACTCAAAACGCGAGCGGTTCCCAAGTGATTCGGCAAGTTCGCGAGATCAGGAGGCGCGAGCGAGCGTCCTCGAGCCTCCCCGCCCACCCGTGGCGCAATCCCGGGGGGGAATGGGGACACCCTAGAGGTCGCCCTGGCAACCGCGCTTGAGCGCGCTTCGGCTGCCGGAGAATGGAAAGCCGTCGAGATCCTCGCGGGCGAGCTCGGCGCGGCGACCATCGGTGACGAGCCATCGGGGGTTTGAGGCCGACCGAGGTGACCGGGTCGCCTAGGCGCCTCTCAGCTTCCGAACCTCGGTCTGCTTGGAACCGAACTTCGCCAACATCTTGTCGAGAAACTCGGCGCGCATGTAGAGGATGGGTTTGTCCATGGTGATGGCCACATCGAGAGGGAGGGGGGCCTTGTCCTTTCCGGCACTCCCTTCCACTCCCAGCCTCACATGATCCAGGGCAGCCTCGTGGCAAACCGTTCGATCTTCATCGTCGAGCAGGTGGTAGCCCTGTCCCAGTAGCTGCAAGATCTTCGCGTTGTTCTCGGAGGCGAGCGCCGCGTAGGTATTGTTCACCTTTATCCACGCGGTGATCTCGTCGGAGCTGCTACCAAACCGTTTGTCGGTCTTCTCCGCGGCAGCTCTGAGCTCCTCTGCGTGCGCGAAAATGACCTTGTTCTGTGAAAGGAGGAAAGCGACTGGTCCGTAGATCCCGGAGAGCTGAGCGTCCAACGCGTTGAGCTTCAGCTGCTTCGCGTCCCGCCGCCGTCCCAGGTAGAGCGTTACTGCCGAGACCCCCGCGGCGATCATGGCTGCGACGACCCCCGCGCCTCCGACGAAATCAACCCACTGAACCATGTGCGGAGCCGAGCATGGTGATCCTTTGCCGACAAACTCAAGGGATCGCTGCAAAACCCGAAATGGGCCGGCGATTCCCCACGCGGCTCCCGCGCCTCGCGGCGACTGGGCGTTGCCTCGCTCGCCTTGCAGGTGTCGAGCGCGGTCGGCAGCATTGGAGGATGCGGGTAACGATGGACCTCGGGGCGGTGCTGTTCGTGAGACTGGGCCGTCCCGCGGAATTGCCTAACGGCGACACGCTCGCGGCACGGATGGTGCGCGTGCTCGCCGACGATGGTTCGCCGCCCCTGGCACCACTGCCAGCCGACGAGCGCAACCAGGTTCTCCTCTCCCTCGCGCACACGATGACGAGAACGCGCTACCACAGGCTACGCTTCGAGCGAATCGTTCGCCTTCTCGCATGTCGCCGCGAGCGAGTGCGGGCGGTGCTCGGCATGGACCTCCTGGGCAACATGATCATGTTCGAGGCGGTTGCCTGCCTCTCTGCTGCCCGTTCTGCTGTCGATCAAATCGCTTACGTCGCCGCCCGCAGAGCGGGCGCCACACCGCGTGAGGCCGACGATGACTGGGCTGCGAGCAAGCTGGCCCGGCTCGACCTAAGCAAGCAGCAGAACTCCGACTTCAACGTGGGCGAGGTCGTCCAACTCCAGGATCATCGAGCTTGGTTCGACGAGCTAAATACCTATCGTAACGTTCTGGTACATCGCGGCCCACGCGAGAGCTACGGCAGCTACTTCAAGGACGGCGAGGATGTTCCGGAGGCCTCCGAGCCGGACATGAACGTGATGCTCGTGCCCGACCCTGAATCCTTGGATCGCTCTTCCGCTCATCGCCCGGACAAATGGACTTACACCATGCAGCTGCGGATCGAGCAGTTGGTCGATCGGCTCGAAAACGGCCTGCGAGAATTTGTTGACAACGTCGCCTCAAGGGTCTGGGGTGGAAAACTACCAGCGCCAGGCACATCACCGCCGGACGAGGAGCCAGACTTCGTGGTCAAGCTGCCTTCTCCCGTGGTGATACCTCTGGCGCCGTCGACCGGCTTGCTGCCGATGTTCACCAGCGCGAGCCTCGCCAAGCGCTTCGTGGAATCCTGCGGCATCACCGGTCTCGTTCTTCGCGAGATGAAAGCTTTTCGTAAGCCATTCCTTGGCGAGCGAGTTTTTAGGACCGGCCCGCCGACGGTCACAGCGGCGACGACCGCCAGGCAGTTCTCCACACTCCTCGTGGCTGTGGATCCCCCTTCCACGACCGAGCACGGACCCACCACCCTGACCGTTCAGTTCAATCAGCACCTGAACCTCCAGGGATTGTACTTCCCGGCCGATGCCTCGCACCGCAGGCTTTACATTTGGAGCGCTGGCTGAAATGCCTATTACGGACGAGGTGACAGCGCGCGTCCGCGACCGTCTCGCGATGGTGAAGCACCTAATCGAGATGAATCACCCGCTCGCCGTCCCTGAGAAGGCCGGACCGACGAAGGACAAGGACGGTAGGCACGACGGCGGGTGGCTACACGAGTACGCCCAGCTGGACTCACTGGTGACCTACCTGCTGCTGACGTGCTTCGACGTTCTCGGGCAGCCCTCCGATTGGACCCCGTTCGGATTCTGGGTTGAGCGCAGCGCGTATGCGAGCGAGCGGCAAGATGCTCTCCGGATGCACGCGGATGCCGATCCGGTCGCGGCTGCTCGCGCCTTGCACGACCACTACAACACGCTATACGGCGTTCGCAGCTCGTTCATGCACTTCATCGACGGCGTGCTAAACGACGACGCAAGAAAGCAGCTCCTAGCCAGTGTGAACCTCATCAGGTTCGAACCTGAACCCGTCGGCATCATCGACGATGACAGCGAACGGAAGCGGGTGCTGTATCGGCTGCGAAATGAGTTCACCCACACTGCGCGGCTCTGGGGTGCCCCGAGGCAGGAAGATGGGTCGCGACTCGCACCTGCGACGCCGGAGCGAAGCGGGCTGCCCGGACACCATCTATTCACCGAGAACGGACTGCTCTGCATGGTGCACGATTGGCCCTTCAAGCTGTACGAAGCTGTCGCGAGCGCGGTCGGCGATGCCATTCCTGACTTCGACGTGAAGTATACCGTCATGCTCACCCTCAAAACGGGCAGGCACGTATCCATCGAGAATGTGCGTCGCTCTGAGTTCGAGGATCGAGACCGTATGGCGAAGCTCTTTCAGCGCCTCGAAGGCGAGATGAAGAGATTCCTCGAGGAGCGAGGGGAGACGCCCCCCTGAGCGTTGCCGCGCAAAGGACGTGCTAGTCAGAGGGGTATGAATGGTGCGTCAGAGTTGACAATACCAGTCGACACCGAGAATGTCGTCGCGGTTGTGGACACAAACGTCCTGCTTGACGTCTATTCCTGCCACGACTTGGTACGGCAGTACGAAGCGCTGGGCCCTAGCGGTGCACTAACGAGCCCTGACGCGACGTACCGTCGCGCTCGCGCCCGCGAATCGATGCTGCTCGCGATGTACTTCCATCGCATCAGGGCGACCACCTACAGCTTGCGCGAAGGAAACCGCCTCATGCTCGCCAAGGTTGATCCGGAAGCGCATGACACCTGGGAGACCCACTACACCAAGACGTTCATCCACTTCGTTCAAGCCCGACTCTTGACGGGGTGGACCGCGGGTATGCCGCTTGCTTCCGAGGGAGACCCGAAAGGCAACGCTGCGGACGCAGCGCTTATTGCCTACGCTCAGGCGCACCGCCGGCCTCTAGTCACCAACGAGGCCTTCACTCGCCACGGGACGAGAGCCGATAAGATGCGACGCGAAGCGTCGGTTGCGGGGGTGCAGGTGTTCACGCCGAAGGAATTCTATTCAGGGAAGATCGACGAAGCAGCCGCGATCGACGACTTCATCGAGCGCTTTCGCGCCGAGGCACCCTCCTACATTCGGCACCACTACGAGCCCGAGATCATTGGAAATACCATGGCATTCCTCGAGGGCTACTATCGGCACATCCTGCGCGGCGAGACGGAGGGCGACTTGGGACCGGTTCGCGTCACTCTCGAGCCGCCGCCTTCGTGACGCCCGCTGCGCGAGCTGTCGCATCGGACCCGGGAGGCCGTGGCGCTGGCGAATGCCTCCGCGCTCTCTATCCACAGGGCAGACCGGGGCGACGCTTCGGCCCCGATCACCAAGCCGGGTAAGCCCGGCCTGACCATCTCTTTCGTCGCGCCCGTCACGCGCCGGGTGCTGACCCTGACGGATACCCAGGCCAGGGCCGTCGCGGAGGACGTCGAGGCGAAGATCGCGGCCGATGAAATCGCGGAAGCGCAGTGATCGGAGCGGACTGAATGACGTTCGATTAGGCTCGCCGCAAGCCGCGGCGCGCTGGAGATCCCCGGAAATTCCGGACAGATTGTTGGTGTGACTATGCCGCAAGCTGACCGGAATTGGCCAGCTCGAAATTGATGGGTGATTGGTTTCCGGCGGCCGAGTGGCGGCGCTTCGCGT
>Ga0164241_10005884_pt1 | contig 11314 bp, 17 predicted proteins | sample OricomyardsoilBY_FD_108780 | JGI IMG/M metagenome (GOLD analysis project Ga0164241, IMG submission 108780) | Backyard soil microbial communities from Emeryville, California, USA - Original compost - Back yard soil (BY) | ecosystem: Environmental > Terrestrial > Soil > Unclassified | place: USA... | reverse complement strand
TCTTTCCAGCCGAGAAATCACGACGCAAGATGAGGTCGCAGAGGCCGTCTGGCGATCTGTGCCAGAGATTGACGCGCCGATGAAGATCCCAGCTGGAGCCGACGCGAAAACGTCGTTCCGCGACGCGGGCCATCCGCTGGCCTGAGTATAAGCACCCGACATCTTTAAAGGTCCCGACCATGAATAATCTGATCAATCTCGCAAAGCATATCCCGACACCTGAGGCCGCTCTCACTGTGGCCTACGCCCCCATCCGACTTGCGATGCCAGGTCGCCAGCCGCTCGAACTGCGTTTGACAGCGCCCGCAACCGCTAACGATCTGCCCATTGTGCTCCTGTCGCATGGGTATGGCCCGTCCAACTATATCCCGTCAAAGGACGGTTACGCTCCACTTGCACAGTTCTGGGCGGAGAGGGGGTTCGTCGTGATCCAGCCGACGCACGCGAGTTCGCGGGTCGGTGGCCTGCCGTCGGATGCTCCTGGCGCGCCGTTCTTCTGGCGCGAGCGCGTCGAGGAGATGAAGGCGATCCTCGACCATTTGGCCGAGATCGAACGGCTGGCTCCCGCCGTCGCTGGCCGGATGGATCATTCACGCATCGGCGCGGTCGGGCATTCTTTCGGCGGCCATACTGTCGGGCTCCTGCTGGGTGGGCAGCTCAATGGTGAGGATTTTTCCGATCCTCGCGTCTCGGCAGGTATTCTCCTGACAACGCCGGGACGCGGCGGCAAGGACATGACCGAGGAGAACGCTGCCCGGTTTCCGTTCTTCGACGTTGATTTTTCCGCGTTGACGACGCGCAGCCTGGTGGTCTGTGGTGACATGGACAATCCGCATTTTACAACCCGCGGTCCCGAATGGCATGCCGATGCGTTTCACGACGCGCCGGGTGCAGAAGCGCTATTGATGATGCACGGCGTCGGACACGGTCTTGGCGGGATCGCCGGCCTTGACGCGAAGGAGACAGAAACCGAAGCGCCTGACGTCCTGGAAGCAACGAAACGCTTAACGCTTGCTTGGCTCCAAACGGCGCTCGGACAAGATGAAAGCGCGTGGTCTTGTGCGTGTCTCAGCCTCAAGGGTGAAGCAGCCCCGCTTGCGGATGTCACCTGAGGCCAGCATCTGATCTTGGCGAAGAGATAGCCCCGATCTGCGTTTTTCGAAACTTTGAGCCGGGTACGAGAGATTCGGCAGCGCACGTGGCAGCTAAAAAGACAGGCCTTTGGGGCCAAGGTTCGAACCGGTGCAAGTGCGGCACGCGCGGCGGACAACGGCTACGAGGACGGGTCGCGTCCCAGATTCCGACCAAGGCACAACCGCGAAGTTATTGGCTTCCCAGAGGGTTTTTCTTTGAGACCATTTCTTCCCATAATATTAGGTAACGCTAAAAAAAGGTATCTCCTGTTTGATAAAGTGGCACTTTGAATTCAGGTCGCCGTCCGCGTTTGGTCGAAACCGCAGTGCCGTGGAGAGACCCGTCCGCTCAAGCATTTCGACCCCGCGGAGAGACAGGAACGCCGAACGGGACCAGGGAATTTGATCGATGGCCCTCGAGGCCGGAAGGGGTTGTCTCACCGGAACGGCGACCGAACCGAAGCTCGATTGGCCAGTTATTCTCCACGAAACGTTAGTGACCGGGGCTCCAGCCGCCCGTTATTTTTCGACCAAGGTGACGTCCTGGTGGCAATTAGGATCGTTGGCAAGGCTATGTCGCAGTGCTGCCTGAGTTATCTTTCCGCTGCGACAGGCGTCAAACATCTCACGGTGGCTATCCTCGATCTGGCCAATCTCGACCGGATCCACAATGCCGAACTCAGCGAGAAGGCTGCGAACGGCACCGCCTGTTTCTCCATCGTCATCAACCATTACATCCTCTCCTACTGCGAAAAGGAGGTATTCCTCCATGCGCGCGATCGCGTTGAGATCCAAAACGACTGCATGACTAGGAAGTTCCAAATAGGTACAGCCCAGATAGGTCGTGCTGGACGCGACACCGACGGTCTGCACCCGCAGTTAACAATCTCAACCTAGTATATGCGCTTGAATGCAAAGCCGGGACGAAAATGCTCAGCGAGTTTGAGGTCGCTCATTTTATAAGCCGCATCGACGATGTGCTCTCCAGCCCTGCTTTGACTGATTGGCAAAGGTGCTTCCTTGCTGACATTCGCGGTAAAATTAGTCGCTACGGTGTTCGAACTGAAAAGCAGCTTTCCAAGTTGACGCGCCTGACGAAGGGGCCGACGGAACCTGATCCCAAGGTACCTGATAATCCCGACCGGAGCCTGATAGGTTGCCTCCACGGCCTACAGCCGGAGCCAAAAGCCCTTTCGAACGAAATTCACTTTCCATTCGTAACCCACTTCGCGTTCGAAATCCGCTCCGACCTCGTAACCTGCTAAGGCCGCAGGGTGTGTTTCGCTTGCTGCCTATTCGCGGTGGCGAGATCGCTCTCGCAATATTGGCAATCTTGGTGGTTGTCGGACTTGTGGGTAGCTTGTCCGACCGTAGCGCGACGACCGGGAACAAATCCCCTACGACGCCTTGCGAGATGGCAGGACCCGCACCGTCGGCGCTCGTCGCCGTCTTCATCAACCAATGCCATTTAAAGCCTCAGCGATTTTGAGGTTTTTTATACCGATAGGGATCGTCATTTTAGAGGTTTGAGGATTGATCAGGCAACTTGGTTAGATCCTCTTTGCTTTTTTTGGGACCAGGTCATTCCGCTGCACGAAGATGGGGGAATGCATCAGCAGCTATGACCTTGGAGAGGAACTCGAACTCGTCCAGCATGGCGTGGACGTCTGTTCCGGTCCGGGCGACGGACCAAAAGTCACGGCCGTCACCGAATATCGTCGATATCCGCACGACTTCCGGCGTGTTCCGCGTGTCGCGTAGTTGAGCCCAATAGAATTGCTCCGGTTCAAGATCAGATCTATCCAATTGTAACCTGTGCTTCTTGAGGCGTTGCGGTGAAGTCATTTTATTGGGGGCATTTCAATATAAGGCATTACTAAACTGGCGCGGAACCGTTTATGTAAAGTTTAAGTTTTCGTTCTCAAGTGGGGTCGAAACAAAAATGGCATTCGAATGTGGTGATCGGTCTCCGGCAGCACATCCACCAGTAAACCATGTCCAAGGCCAATCGCACACAGCGATCCGCCAATTCCAGGCTGAGCGGATTATGAGCAGCATCACTTCATTTGTTTCAGAGTTGATCCGCGCGGCGAACGAAGTCGAGCGTCTGGACGATTTTACGATCTCACGACTGCTTCAGCGATCGATCACGACGATTCAGGACCTCCGCGAACTTGTTGGCATTCCTGTCGAGGGGACAGAGCAGGATGCTTTGAGAGCCCTCCGGCGGGAAGCAGACTTCACTGAGAAACTCGCGGCATCCGAGCGGGCTGCGGCCCTGTTAAGTGCCGCCGAAATGATCCGAACGCTGTACATTGTCGTTGATAGCGGTATCGAAATTCGCTTGGAGCCTGGTGGGGATCGATCGGAGAGCTGATGGCGAGGGTTTCCTTGTCGCAGATGAGCTGCCGAGACAGCTTGGCGGGCCTCTGTATCCGTGTTGCCCAGTTCTCCGACATTTATTTCACATTTTAGACGACTAGTTTGCGATCTATTGCAACTCACGCGCTAAGTTTTCACGACTTTGAAAACGAAGGGGTGTAGGCGTGAGGAGAACATTCGTTGGGCTGGCCGCGACGGCATCGATTGCAGGTGCTGGAATGGCACAGGAGCCGCCCCAGCCTACGCGTCCCCCGGATGTTCTCGTGCCATTCACCGCAGAATATCGCGAAGCGTACATCTCGATGATGATGTCTGTGCTAAGGCAGGGTGCCCAAGACCACAAGGTGCTGACGAAGGGTGATCTTGAACGCAAAATCGCGATCGACAAGGCAGGCCGAACTTCTGCAGTAATGGCAGAATTCTTCAAGCGGGACGTCAACTCGGACAGGGTAGTCGACGCTCAAGAAGTCGACAATCCTAGACAGGACATTTCCTCCAAACCGGGCTTGTTGCGTGCCGACGCAAACGCCGATGGAAAGGTCTCGTTGGATGAGGCTTTGTCTTACGTGCAGAACCCAGGCGATGGCTCCTTGGGAGGCCGCTCGTCTAGCCAGCTAGAAAAGTTTCTCGCATTAGATCCCAACAACGACGGCATGTTGACAGCCGAAGAACTGCAGGAATTGGCAACAGCGGCTTTTGCTTATTTCGACAAAGACGGCGACGGCGTGTTATCGGCTGCGGAAAAACAGGAGGTTCAGGTGCGGGTCACGATGATCTCTCGCGCTGAGAACATGAGGCAGCAAATATCGCAATGTCGGTTCCCGAAAGCGTCAGCACAACAGAAGGTATACCTCGTCACAGCGTATGAAGGAGGCACCCTTTCCAACGTCTCTGTTGCTGGTCAGGATGCAGAAACCGAAACGGCTAGCATCGAGATCGCAGCTGGTTCCGAGCCGATCTACCTAGCGGTTTCGTCTTATACCCCAATGATCTGGCGGCTGACCGGGCACGTGGAGCGGGTAACAACGTTTTACGGTTCAGGAAGGGCCGGGGTTGGTGTAACGGGAGCCCCCGAGGATGCCGTCACGCTCGTCTCGGATCGTGAATGTATTCCTCGCCGCGAAGGGACGAGTGCAGGATCCCCCGATTTTTTTCAGGCGCTCACGTCTTTGATCGATCATGATATCGATGGCATGGTGTCACGCTATACGTCGTACAATATGGGTCTTCCTTCCGATTTCCGCGCGCTCACCAATGTAGTCGAGCATGATCGAACTACGACACAGCCTGACATCAGCCTCGATGGACTTCCGTCGCAAGAAGGCATCATGGAATTCAAGCAGACTCTCGCCTCTCTCAAGCGATTCAGCCCTGGCGGTGTCGTAAATATCGAGGCGAGAAGCGTTATCGCCACTCGCGTCGCCGAGCGGTATCAAATACTTCCTCAAGAAGCGGGATTGCTGCAGCTGCTGCAGAACGGCTCTCTCGTCGAAAGGGGGCCAGCATACGTGGCGATGCAGCCATTTGCCCGCTATCCTGCAGGTCTTGCAGGAGCGCACGCGGTGACTTTTCAGTTTGACGAAGGAATGAAACTCCCCGAAGGAAATCCCGGGCATTCAAAGGTGCGTGTTGGAAAGCCGGAAAAGATCCCAACGTTGGGTCGCAGTCTCCTTCGACCATAAACCCGGGATGGAGAGAGCCTCATACTGGCTTACAGACATGACCCAGCCCCGCACAATTGACGAATGCCCACGCTTTCAACGCTACTCGGTTTAGGCGGATCACTGCGTTTGCATAGCTGCCTTGCACAAAAAATGTTTTCCATTTGGTCAAAAAACGAGCATAACAACCACGGTTGATGCAACACGACGGCTTTCCTCCCAGTTCCGTCGTTTCAGCTGTTCCCCTCTGGAGGTTTTTGACCTTCACACTTAATGGGCCACGGTTCTCCGTCGGCCCACTTTTTTTGCCATCGAGATCGCGCAGCGGCATGTGAGCCCTATTTCCGTTCTGCGTATCGACAGGAGTTCTGTAATCGGAGGACCGAGATGGTCTCTGTCGCGCCGCGGCGCGCGGTTGCTTCCCAGATTGAGGGGAAACTTATAGGGCGCTCGACCCGTTTCCGGGGAGCGCCCCTTTTGTTGCTCAAAGCGCAAAAGCCGAACTTGTCAGCAGGCGATTTGAAGTGGCGCTGGGATACTTGCGAGACGCTTCAGTGTAAAGAGCCCATCATGCTAATCCGATATGCGTTCCACAACCTTTGGGACCATTCACGTAGATGATGTGATCGGGCAGAAGCTGGTCGATGTCGAGGCGAACGGGGTAAGTCTTTGATCGCTTTGCCTTCAGCGATCTTCTGCGAACTCAACCGACGTTATTTCAACCGACCAGTCCAGTTGCTGTGGGGTCAACTTTTCCGGCAAAGTCTGCAAGCCTCGATATTGGTTCAGTGCCCAGCAGTCTTCGTAAGTCGCTCCAGCCGCAATGATCTTATAGCTGGTGAGGTAGTCGGAATAATACTCGACGCTGAATCCGGGCCGTTTCGCCAGAAGCCGGAAACGGACGACATCCACCTGCCTGTTGGAGCCGTTGGATATCTCAGTGGAGACTGGCTTGCTGGGGTTTAGGCATCCCTTAGTCCCCTTGCTTGTACCCTTCACCGCTGTGATAGATCCCTTGTCGCTTGTTTGCTGGAAGAAGAGGAAGGTCCCAACACCCGCGCCCGCCACCACTAGCGCGGCCACGGCAATCAGCGTTGGCTTGGGGAACAATAGGAAGAAAACGACGACGATCACCACGCCGAATATCAGTAAAATCATAAAGCGATACTCGTCTCTTCACTTCGCGCATTTCAATGGGACTATGTAGGTAGTTTGCGTCGATATGCTAGTCGGTCGAAGGCGAGGGGACTTGTAGGCGAACACCAACGAGATGCCCTGTCACCATGGAACAACCGCGCGGTCTCACGACCGTCGGCGTAAGTCTCTCACCTGCCATGTGCGGATAACGATCGAACCAAGTTTTTTTGCGTCCCGCCAAAGTTTGGTAATCGGGGCCAAATTTAAAATTAGACGCCGATTAGCCCGGCAAGGGCGTCAAATTTGGACGCCGAAACACACTATTCGCACGTGCGACTGACCCGGTTCCGGTCTGCGCCCATCGGGGTGACGATCCTGCCGCAAGGGGTCGGCCTTGTCATCGATCTGAGCCTGTGGAACAGGAAGCGATCCAGACATAGGAGCGGATAATGGAAGAGGCAATGCAGATCGATAATCGTGGCGACTTCGGGCTTTGGGCCATCGAGGTGGCCAAGCAGATTGTGGCTGACCAGGGTTTCGAGCTCGCCCGCGCGGCGCGCGATGGCACCGAAGATGATGTCCGTGCGGCCGGCAATGCGCTGGGCCAGGCCATCACCAATGCGATGATGGAGGTCTTCGATGGCTTGATGGAGGGTGTCACCGACGACCAGACAGGAGCCTGAAGCGTACGCCCTGTCGGGCGCAGTCGGTCCCGGCTTCGCTGAACGGTGGTATGCTAAGCCTCCTGCGGCCGCTCTCTCTCTAGGGTTGGGAACAACATCAGTTCGTCGGGACGGTGCAGACTGCGGCAAGTGGGGCGGGCAATGGCGCCGCCGCCGCCCACACACACCACATCCGTGAAGGCAGCTCCAAAGTTAAAGGTGGCGGCGAGCGCCGGTGCCCGCTCGGCAGACAGCTGGGAAGAGTAATAATTGGGCACCGGGACCTTAGTCCTCTGCGCCTGACTATGGTGTGATCCATCTACTGCCACGAATTACTTCCAGGAAGTCTCAGGGCGCTCAATCGGCGCCCCGAAAGTCGAATATGGCGGTGGCACGGTCATGCTGTGGGATCGCGGATATTGGGAGCTCCGATGGACTTAGTCGCGCTTCTCTCTCAATCGTGGTTGTCAAGTCGAGTGGCGGCCGTCGCGGAGCGACCCGTCAACGGAAAGTTAGGCGAAGATCATGTGGACCTGGTGAAGAGTGACCGAAAAATCGGGATTGCTCTCAATCGGACGACTCACTTAAATCAGGGCCTCCGCGAAGGAGCGCTTGATGGCCGATTGGGAAGATTTGATCAGGAAGGAGGCAGCTGCGGTAGGCCTGGTCTCTCGAAATTTAGAGATTGTGATCAAAGATCCCGCGCTGACGTCCCAGCAAGCCGAGCGACTGGTAACGCAGATCGTCAAGGGCAGGGGCGCTCTATCAATCGTTATCGAAAAAATGATAGTGGCCGGAGTTGAGCGCGAGCCCGCGGTAAAGCTCAGAGACATCTGGGACGGTCTTGAAGAGGCAGCCGTCGCACGACTGGAAATCATCCGGAAGCTCGAGGCGGCACCGCCCGAAGGGTCTGGGTGAGACGATATCGATGGGCACTAACATTTATATATATATGGATTTGGAGGTTGCTCAGCTGCTCCAACCTTGAACCACGCATCTTCATCAAACGTTTCAACTCACGCGATGGGCACGTTCCGGGCTCGTCGGACCCCGTAGCCGACAGCAGCTTCGGCTGCTTGCCCGCCTTACCCACATACCAGAAATGACATGAAGCGATTCTATGGCAATTCTCTTCAAGACTGCAATCAGCGAAAACTCAGCATTCGAGATGATCGAAAAGGCGCTGTCAGGCTCCAACGAGTATGACGGCTACCTCAATGTTGCCAGCGACGCCGGCGAAACGGCACTATCCTGGGGTCCGGCAATGCATGCCGAAGAATTCAAGGCCGAGGTTAGCGAGATCCTGAGGCGGACGTGGGATGCCTCCCGATTCTGGGTCGTGTACGAGCGCCGCGAGGACCGGAGGGATCCGGAAGCAACGCAAATGCGCAACGCGGCCTTCCGACTTACCCGCGGATACAGCGGCGTTGTCGTTGTTACCCTCAGCCTTCTTGGAAAGCGCGACAGTGCAAATGACCTCGAACTCGTGTTCGTTTGTTTCGAACAGGACTTCCACAGGCGGAATTTTTGAGTGCGATTCGAAGGCAAGCCTGTTCCGAGTTAGGTCTGAAGCAACCCGCAGCCTTTGAAGTCTGGAGCGCTTCTATTCGGCCGAAAAGGACATTCAAATCAGGCCTCCTGCGGCAACCGTTGTCCATGACCTTGCCTCGCAGATCGATCTCGCCGCGCGCGGCTTGGGCATCGTGATCGCGCCGCTATCGTGCGTCGCCGAACCCCTGGCGACAGGAAAGCTGCGCCGCGTCCTGCCGAACTGGACGTCTCCACTTGAGGCGGTTTATCTCTACTTCCCCGGTCGACGCCACCAGTCGGCGGCGTTGCGGGCTTTCATGGCCTTTGCGAAGAACGCGTCGCAATTACCGGCCCATGGGATGAGGAGGGTCGCGGCCGTCGGAGAATAGACTTCAAGCAGAGTTCGCACGCTCTTACATGGGCTTGAGAATGGCTTTGCCTTCGTCAATCGTCGGTCTGGACGGGCTCTTGCCCTTGAGTAGTCGAACGTCTTGAAGGGGCGGCCGACCGAACAGACGCCGATATTCGCGGGTGAATTGGGTCTGACTTTCATATCCGACTGCGAATCCCACGCCTCTAGCGTCCGAGCCGCCGATCAGCAACAGCTTACGAGCCTCGTGGAGTCGAACATGCATTCTGTACTCCAGCGGCGTCATCAGCGTCGTCGCCTTGAAGTGCCGATGGAGCGACGTCGGGCTCATGCCCGCGAGACTGGCAAGCAGGCCGATCGACATCGGTTCGCGATAATGCTCCTTCAGCCAGGACGTGACCCGTCCAATCTGAGCGAGCTTCGTGTTTCCAGTCGCGAAATCTCGCAGGGTCGCACCATGCTCACCCTGTAGAAGCCGATAATAAAGTTCCGTCGCTGCCGGCGCTAGGAGCGCTCCGAGATCTTCCGGACGATCAACAAGTGCCATGACCCGATGAAGCGCGCTCAGGATATCTTCTGTCTGCTTTCCCAGCGACAGACCCTCTCGATGCGACGACGGAGGGCGGGTCGAGACATGCGGGAGCATTTCGGCCAACGCCTGACCGTCAAGTTCGAACGACACCGCATAGTGCGCACAGTTGCGGGACGCCACGGTGATGCGGGCAGAAACGGGGAGGTTTACGGAGGCAATGAAATACTGCGTCTCGTCGACTTCGAACGTACGACCGCCAAGCGAAATCTCCTTACGCCCCTGGAGGACGACGCAAAGGCGTGGCGTGTAGATGCTCTCGACTGGAAGGGTCGGCGCTTCGACCTTGAAGATCGACAGGCCGGCGATGGGAGTTTCCTGTTTCGGTGCGAAGGCGTGACGGTCGATGATCGCGACAAGCTCATCCTTGATCTTCAAGACCTTACCTCCACCACCGCCCGGCAAAACAGCTAATCTAGGCGCGGATCCGGCGTTTGGTAGGATCGTACGAATGTTTGGGCGTTTCGCCATAACGGTCTCCGTCGCTCATTCGTATCTCTCCCGAGCGAGCGATCATCCACAACAATCCCTTTTCACCCCGGTCGTTTGCATCCAACGGGAGACCGAAATGACGAATAGACCTGTGTGGCTCATTACCGGAGCCTCGAGTGGCCTCGGCCTGGAGCTTGCCAAGCATCTGCTGGATCTTGGTTATCGTGTGGTTCTGGGCGCGCGGCGACCGGAGGGCTTGGCGAACCTCGCGGAGCAGTTCAACGGTCGGGCACTCATCCTGAAGCTCGACGTGACGGATCGTGCGACGATCAGAACCGCAGTCGCTGAAACAATCTCGAACTTTGGCCAGATCGACGTGTTGGTCAACAATGCCGGTTACGGCTATCTCGCGGCGATCGAGGAGGGGGATGACGAAGGAGTTCGCAAACAGTTCGATACGAACCTGTTCGGCCTCGTCGATGTCACGAAGGAAGTTCTGCCGAGCATGCGGTCCCGCAGAAGCGGTCATATCGTCAACATATCCTCGCTGGGCGGCCTTATGGCGTTCGCGGCGACCGGCTACTATCACGCGACCAAATTTGCGGTCGAGGCGATTTCCGAGTCGCTCAGTCAGGAGGTCGCGTCTCTCGGTATCAAGGTGACCATCATCGAACCCGGTGCTTTCCGAACCGACTGGGCTGGGCGCTCAATGGTGGAGTCGCCAATCGTGATCGACGACTATGCCGACACGTCGGGAAAGCGCCGGTCATCGACCAGAGCCGTATCGGGCAAGCAGCCTGGAGATCCTGCGCGCGCGGCCGCGGCCATCCGAGGCGCCGTGGAATCGACCAACCCTCCGTTGCGCCTGCTGTTGGGCGGCTCCGCTCTGGATCTTGCTTATCGACGCCTCGACGCACTCAGGGAAAACTTCGACGCGTGGAGCGAGGTGCCGCGTAGCGCGGACTTTCCCGGGTCCCACGGCTAGGCGCAGCGCTCGTCACGACGTTGATGATCCGCGCTGTCGGCGGGATGGACTCCGTTTCTTGCCGACGCGCAACCTGGCCGCTTCGGGTCCGTGATGACCGCGAGCGGAGATGATCGATCAACCTCTGCGACGCCGTCGGCGCTGAAGCTTCAGGGAGCGCGTCGACTGACGATCGCTGCCTGGCCGGCTCTGAAGGCGATGAAGGGTTCCTTGGGCTGCTGTCAGGCAATTCGGCCATTTTGTCCAAAGCGTCCTATGCGGCTGTAGGCACGATGAATGCGGCGATTTCGGCAATTGCCAAAGCGTTCTGCGATCGCGGCATCGGGACGGCGTGCAGGTCAACAGCGTGTTGCCGTGGCCCGCCACGACTGGGCCGCCGGTGCAGCCATCTTGAACAATGGGCACCGTCGCAGCACATGACGTTGCAAGAGGC
>Ga0164241_10005883_pt1 | contig 11314 bp, 11 predicted proteins | sample OricomyardsoilBY_FD_108780 | JGI IMG/M metagenome (GOLD analysis project Ga0164241, IMG submission 108780) | Backyard soil microbial communities from Emeryville, California, USA - Original compost - Back yard soil (BY) | ecosystem: Environmental > Terrestrial > Soil > Unclassified | place: USA... | reverse complement strand
TCCGAGGTCCTGGGGAGGCAGATGGCCTTCTTCCAAACTTTTGAGCTCTCGCTTGGGATCGAAACTCAAGAATTTTTCAGGGCAGGAGTCAGAATTTAAAATTTCCGCGCGCTTTCCGAGATTCCTGAGGACTTCTAGTAACCCTAGTTCACTGCCGATGGCATCACCATCGGGATCAGCATGGGTAACGATGAGGTAGTCATTATGAGTTTTGAGATAGGTCACGAGTTGATCAAACGTCATTGAGTTACCGCGACCCCCTCAAGCTACCAATGGTAGGTTGTCCCAATTTTGATATCAACAAGAGGCACTGTGTCTGGAAGGTTTAAACTCGCGGAATCCCACGCCGTACTAAACAACGAAGACTCAACTTGGGCAAAGACCGAAGTCCCCCTTCCAAAGTCCCAGGAAAAGCGTGTTCCCAAAAGAAACGAGTGCAAGGTCGCGATGACCTCGTCGGAGTCAATATATGTCCGTGAGGTCTTTTGATACCCCAGTAAGATAGCACCCCGCAGAGAGAAATTCTTCATAAACATTTCGGTGTCGACCCAGTACTTGGTCACATCGTCGACGGTTGTCAGATTAGCGTTGACGCGGAAGGTTGCCGATTTGTCTTCGACACGGAAGGTAACGATTCCATTTTCCAATAAGGCAGAAACGTTGGCGTTAAGGTCGCTGAGGTAGTAGTCTCCCGCCTTGGCGACAGGCGCAAAGGTCGTAAGAAAGCCCCCTCCGACAGACATGAATCCCGGCCAAATATACTTTACTGACGCCTGCATCCCAGGGTTGAACCAGGTTTGGGTTGAATTAAACGTTCCAAGAAAGGGCGCAAAGCGCACGGTCAGGTGATCGAGGGCAAAGCTCATTTGACTATAGGCCCGCCAACGAAGGACGGGGTCAATGTCGATACCGCCTCGAAATCCGATTCCGCTTCCTAGGTCCTGAGACAACGAACTCGTGACTCCCCAGGCCCAATCCGCTCCTTGGAAGGTCAGGTCCGAAGTGGTATTCCGTTTAGCCGCAGACCACGACAAATTTGTTGCTTCAATACTAGATTCCAGGTCCATGGCAAAACACGGCGAGGCAAAAACGAGCAAAAGGAAGCCCCAACTTGCTGTTCGAATCATCGGATCTCCTGGCCTTATCTTAGCGTATTATCGGGCGTTGGCGAGAGCCTTTGCAAAAAAAAACAGCCTTGACTTACCTTTCTTTCTGTATGAAGCTTGAAAATGCAATGAGCGATTACCTGGACCCAAACAATGAGGAACTGCTCAAGGACTTTTTCGGTGAAGCCCAGAGCCAGGTCGACGTGTTGGAACAGAACGTTTTGGTTCTGGAAAACGACCCGACAAATAAAGATGCTGTAGACGAAATTTTCCGGGCTGCTCATACCTTGAAGGGCGGTGCCGGCACCGTTCAAATGTTTGAGTTGGCAGAATTTACTCATGTCGTTGAAGATACCTTAGACGAGATTCGAAGCGGCAATGTAAAAATGTCCGAGCCCTTGGTTGATGTCCTTCTTCTTTCGGTCGACGTTATCAAGGCCATGTTGGATGAACGCCTTGCCGGCGGGGTCTATGCCGAGGATGTTGAGCCTCTCAAGGCGAAACTCAAGGCCTTTCTTCCGGGCTCAAAAAAGGTTGCGGCCAAGGCCCCTCCTAAAAATGCGGCAAAAGGGACTCCCGCAGCTAAAAAAACCTCGTCCAAAGCAAAGGGCCTGTCTGAATACGAAATATTGGAATTAAAAGAAGCCGCCTCTGGATCCAAGGTCTTTCAGGTTGTTGTGGCCTTTGATGAATCAAACCCTATGAATTCTGTTGGTGGTATTCAGGTTTTTGCCGTGCTCAAAACCCTTGGAACCGTCCTCAAAACCGTTCCTGAGTTTGACCGTCTTTACGAAGACGCTTATTGGCCCACTGTTGAGTACTTCTGTCTTCTTGATGTCGACGCTGAAACGGTTCGAAAGCGGTGTACGATTCGAGAAGTCACAACAAGCGTCGACGTCGTCGAATTGACAGACGAGGCCGCTGAGTCTTCGCCGGCGGTACCCGCTCCTGCGGCAGTACCAGTAAAAATGGTTCCTGCGCCGGTTGCCCTTGGAGAGGTCTCCTCGGAAGAAGCCGCATCGGCCCTGGAGATCACCGAAGAGATTTCGACCGAGAAAACCGCGTTGAAAGAGGGCGACCACAAAAAAGCTGCCGCGAATATGGGGTCCATTCTCAGGGTCGATTCCAAACGCATTGATAATCTTCTCAATCTCGTCAGCGAGACGGTTATTAACAAAGCAACCTTCAATCAAATTTCGTCGCACTTCGGAGAGGTTCTGACCGATCTTCAGTCCGCGACTGGTATTTTTCGAGATCAAATTAAAGACCTCTTTGAGCGTTTCCCCCAATACGTTGACGACGTTCAAAAGGGCAAGTCCATCAAAGACCTCAAAAAAGAGATTACAGATGATTTTGCCAAAGTCTTTACGGCTTTCGACCCGGTAGAGGGCCGCCTCAAGTCAACTGTCGGTGTTTTTAGAAGCACATCGCAAAACTTGGGCAGAATTATTGGCGAGTTGCACGAGGGTGTCTTGCGTATTCGGATGGTTCCGATTGCCCAAATTTTCAGCCGCTTTCCCCGCCTTGTACGGGACCTTTCAAAGACACTGAATAAAAAGATTAACCTTGTTATTGAAGGGGAAGATACCGAACTCGACAAATCTGTGATCGAGGATCTTCTTGATCCCCTCATTCACTGTGTTCGCAATTCCATTGATCACGGTATTGAAAAACAAGAAGAACGCCTGACAACGGGAAAACCGGAAGAGGGCCGAGTGTTGCTCACGGCTCGAAACGAAGGCAACATGATCATCATTGAAATTGGCGACGACGGTCGTGGAATCGATGTTCAAGCCGTCAAACAAAAGGCGATTGACCGAGGACTGATTCACCCGAGCAAGGTTTTAAGTGATCTCGAGGCGTTCAATCTTATTTTTGAGCCTGGGTTTTCGACTGCGGCAGCCATTACGAATATCTCCGGCCGCGGCGTGGGGCTCGACGTTGTCCGAAAGCAAATTGAGAAACTCAACGGCAACGTCAGCATTTGGTCTGAACGCGGAAAAGGCACCAAATTCACGATAAAGCTTCCTTTGACGCTGGCCATTATCCAAGGACTCCTCGTTCGTGTGGGCGTGGAAGTCTACGCGATCCCGATCACGTCGGTCGTCGACAGTCATCGTATTCGTCCCTCTGAAATCAAAATTATCGACAACTACGAAGTCTTCAACGTCAGAAAAGATGTCATTTCTCTTTTGCGCTTGAACCGTCTCTTTGGAATTTCTTCCGACGAGGGAAACGGGTATCACTATGTCGTGGTGGTAGGGAGCGGCGACAAAAAGATGGGATTGATTGTCGATTCCTTGATTGGAGAAGAGGATGTTGTCATTAAGCCGCTTAAGGATCGATATACGGCGTCGCCGGGTATCGCGGGGGCGACCATTTTAGGAGACGGCAAAGTCAGTCTCATCATTGATGTCAGTCAGTTGTTGGAACTCGGCCTGAAAAGTGAGCGTTTGGAACGCCAGCGACGAGAAAGTCGAACGCGATAGGAATCCATTATGAGCACGACAAACGTTGAGACCGGCAAAGGCACGAAGGATACAGAACATCTCAAGAAAATAGACTTCAAGATGATTTCGTTCACCCTGGCGGGTCGAGACTACGGAATCGACATTCTTAAAGTCAAAGAAATTCGAAAAGCGGGTAATTTTACAAAGGTGCCCAACACACCGGTTTTTGTGAGGGGAGTCGATAACCTTCGGGGTGACATTATCCCGATTATTGACCTTCGAACGATGTTCAATCTTCCGGCAGAAACCAAGGACCCTGCTAGTTTAGAAAATATTGTCATTATCCGGCTCGATGCACTGATTCTTGGAATCGTCGTCGATACCATTGAAAAGGTCGTGGGGATTTCCCACGAGACGATACAGCCGCCCCATCCTATTTTCGGCGACATCAATATCCAATACATCAATGGGGTTGTTGAGAATGAGGGGCGTCTCTATATCATTCTTGATGTTGATCGAATTTTTGGGGACTCCGAACCTGTCCCAACGGCCGTTGCCTCAGCCAGTGTCAACGACGAGGGGGACGTTCCTCTTACAGCGTCTGCCCCTGCGGCGGCTACGGGCAGCTTACCCTTGGACCTTCAGTTTGTGGCGGAAACACTGGCTGCTTTTGGTCAGTTTCACCTTTCACCGGTTAACCAGGATTGGGTTACTAAACGCCTGGGAGAATGGAAGTCTTTGCGTGAGGCCAAAGGGTTGGATTTTCAGCTCACGCTGAAAGAAGAAGCCCAAGAATTCCTGGCTCCCTTTGCTTCGCGTCATACTGGGCAGGTTTGGGCGGCCGCGTCCGTAGCGGAACTGAGTGAGATATTGAAGTTTGACGGCTCCCAAATAGCAGTGTGGAATCCGGGTTGTGGAAGGGGTTACGAGTCTTACAGCCTTGCCTTGCTTTTACAGACAAGATTTTCAAAATTCTCGTACAAGATTTGGGCCAGTGATCATGATCTTCTCAATATTTCCACGGCCCCCGCGCTCGTTCTTGATGAAGACTCGATTGACCTCGAATGGAAGGAATTTACAGTTCAGAGCAAGAACGGACTTCAGTTCAGTACGGATTTAAAGGGTCATGTTCTTTTTGAGTTTCACGACGTGAATCACACCAATCCGATGCCCGAAATTCAACTTGCCGTGTTGCGGGATCTCCTCTCCTATCTTAAAGTTTCTGATCAAGAAAAGTTGATTTCAGAGTTGTCCGAAAAACTAAAACCCGGAGGATATCTCATCCTTGGGGATAATGAGAAATTGCAAAATTCTGAATGGAAGGACGTCAGTTCTGCCGGCTGGTCCGTTTATCAGAAACTTGAGAGCGTCACGGATGCAAGAGGAGTGAACTAACATGCGAGTCGAATACATCAACCCGTTCGTCGAGGCTGCGTATAACGTTCTCACGGAAGTGCTGGCGACAGACGTAAAACGAGGTAACCTCTTTTTGAAATCGGCCACGAAACCCGTCATGGGCGTGGCTGCCATTGTAGGTTTGGCTGGAGAGGTCGAAGGGCGTGTGCTTTTTGACATGAGTAAGTCGACAGCCGTCAAGATCGCTTCTGTCATGAACATGGAGGAGTTGACTGAAATTGACGATTTGGTCAAAGCCACAATCAGTGAACTGGCCAATATGATTACAGCTCAGGCGGTCACTAAACTCCATGAATTGGGATTCAAGTTTGATCTGACTCCTCCCGCATTGATTACGGGCGACAACATGGAAATCAGTGATCAAGAGGTGGAAGCCCTCATTGTTCCCATGGAGTCTCCACATGGAAATATTGAGATCAATGTTGCTGTGCGTGAACGTTCGTGAGGTGAAACATGAAGACGAAAGTAGATTTTCCCTCGATTAACCAAAAGGAACCCGACGGACGGCGGCCCGACGGAAGCTCGTTCCGAGTTTTGGTTGTTGATGATTCGATGTTTGTCACGAAACAAATTGGGCAAATCCTGACCAGCGAAGGGTTTGAGGTCGTTGGTACGGCAGCGGACGGGGCCCTTGGCGTGGAAAAGTATAAAGAACTTTTTCCCAATGTTGACCTGGTAACGATGGACATCACCATGCCTAACATGGACGGTGTCACGGCCCTCGAAAAGATCATCGAATTCGACAAAAATGCCAGGGTTGTTATGATCAGTGCCTTGGGTAAACAAGACCTTGTAAAGCAGTCGCTTCTCCTCGGAGCTAAGAACTACATCGTAAAACCGTTGGACCGCATGAAGGTTTTGGAACGGGTCGTTAGTTCCCTCCAATAAGGTTTCAAGAAAGTTTCAGCTTGACAGGACCTTGGGTTTTCAGTAGCGTGTCGATGCCCGGGGAATTAGCTCAGTTGGTTAGAGCGCTTGCTTGACATGCAAGAGGTCGGCGGTTCGAATCCGCCATTTCCCAATTTTTTGTGGAACGAAAGTTTTCCCGTGAATTCTGTGATAGGGAAGCTTAAGTTTGCGGGTGCAAGCGACCGACATTGAAGGCATGATCCACAGGATGGTCTGCCTTCTTTTTTTTGTCCTAGTGGTTTCCCCTTTCGCACGGGCCGAGACTTTCATTGTATCGCACGGCGATACGCCTTCCCAAATTGCCGCCTCCCATTCCATTCCCTTGGCCCTCCTCAAAAAGGCAAATCCAGGTTTTGATTGGATTCACCTCAAAACGGGCGATAAGGTTCTTGTGCCTGGCCGTTATCAAGTGAAGCCGGGCGACACGCTGTATTCCCTGGGAAGGCAGTGGCATGTTGAAGTGGCGCTCCTTCTCGACTGGAATCACCTAGGCAGTCCCGATGCGTTGAAAAGTGGTCAGACGCTCTACTTTCCCGAGGCCCCGCAAGGAGCAACCCCATCGTCCCCTTCCTCGGTAACTCCAGAAAAGAATTCTGAAAACCCTTCCCACCCTGTTTCAACAGCCTCTCTGTTTTGGCCGGTTGCATCGAGTCCTCATAAAGAATCAGACCGGCTCAAGTCGGTTACCTTTGCCAGCACTGGCGAGGAATTTAGATCTGTTGCTTCGGGAACTGTGGTCTTTCTTGGGGAGTTTCGAGGGGTGGGGAGAGTTTTATTAGTCCAATCAATTGACGGCCTGATTTACGCCTATGGCAATTTTGCTTCGGCCGAAGTCGCCTTTGGGCAGTCTGTCATAAAGGGGACCGCCTTGGGCCGTACCTCTTCTCAAGAAGGCCAGCGATTGAGGTTCTTTATCTTCCGAAACAAGGATGCCCTTGATCCTTTTGTCATAAAGCGATGAAAAAATCTCCAAAATTTTGATTTTGTAGCGGACGTGTCCTAAATTCATAAAGGCAAGTGGGGTGTTTAATGAAGTTGCATCAGCGGACCGGTGAGACAGACGAACGATTTTTGGTCATGAATGAAAGTGATTCTGGAATCCCCGATAACAACGAAAGCGATCCCTTAGCCCTCTACCTCAAACAGATTGCTCGGTTTGCTTTACTGACGGTCGGCCAAGAGCAAGAGATTGGTCAACAGATCATGACAGCCAAGGCTGAGCTTCGGCAGCTCCTTGAAGGACTCGACATCCAAAATCCCCCGTTGGAACTTCGCGTTCCCCTGCGAAAAAAAGAAGAATTCTTGTTGGCCCTGAAGAATCGGATGATCAACGCCAACCTTCGGTTGGTTGTCTCCATTGCCAAAAAATATCAGCATCGTGGGCTTTCCTTGCTGGATTTGATCGACGAAGGCAATATCGGCTTGATCGAGGCTGTTGAGCGGTTTGATTATACGAAGGGGTGCCGATTTTCAACCTATGGAACGTGGTGGATTCGTCAGGCCATTATCAAGAGTCTGGCAGACAAAGGCCGAGTAATTCGCATCCCGATCCACATGCTGAACACCATTAAGAAGTGCTATTTCGTTGCAAAGCATCTCACCCAAGAGTTGGGACGCGATCCGTCGAGCGAAGAACTGGCACGCTACATGAACCTCCCAGAGGATAAAATCAAAGAAATCCTAAAAATAAGTCAGGATACAGCGTCGTTGGACGGAACCGTCGACGAAGAAAGTGTGACACGGCTTTCTGATCTGATTCGTGACGACAGTATCCAAGAACCCTTTGAAGATGTGTTTAGTCTAACTCTGCAGGATACCCTCGGGACTGTCTTACAACAGCTCAGCGAACGGGAAACGCGAATCCTGCAATTGCGCTTCGGCCTCGGCGGAGAAGCTCCCTTAACTCTCGAAGAAACGGGAAAAATGTTAGGAATTACCCGCGAGCGGGTCCGTCAGATCCAAGAAAAGGCAATCTCAAAACTCCGCGGCTTGAAACTGATTCGCGAACTTAAAGAGTATGTCTAGGAGACGATAGTTTCTTCGGAAACTGTTCCAGAAGTTTGTCGTCAAAGTTCCTCGGGAAGTTTTTCGAGGACAGCCCAGAACAAGGGGCCTCGTCCTTGGTGTTGGTCCGGGAAGATTTCGTTTGTTTCGATGAGCCGCCACTGTCCCGGGCGTTTCTTCAAAAACCGGTCGATGAGGCCTTGGTTTTCATGCGGGCTTATGGAACAGGTACTGTAAACGAGCCGCCCTTCGGGGCGCAGGGCTTCGAGACCCGCACAGAGAAGTGCCAGCCCCTGTTGAGCGAGCGTTTTTGTCCGGTGCGGTGACCAGTCCTTCAAATATTGAGAATGATGGAGGAGGTGCCGTTCGCTGGAACAGGGGGCGTCGATCAAAATTTTGTTGTAGACATTTTTCTCGAAAAGCCCCCAACGGGTACCATCGTAGCCCGTAATTTTGACAATACTTTTGAGTTCAGCGGGAAGATGCTCGTTAACGACTTTGAGCAGCCGCTGCCGCCGTGCCGCGCTGCGGTCATTGCTGACGAGCCGCCCGTTACCGCAAAGGGCGAGGGCGAGGACCAGGGTTTTTCCTCCCGGCGCAGCGCAAAGATCGAGGACGTGGTCGCCAGGGCGAACCTGCAACGCCTTGGCCGCAACAACGGAAGCCTGGTCGAGGAAATAGGGCTTTAGCAGACCCTCAAGATGGTCCTCGGGGACCGGCGGTGCCTCGAGAGCGGCGCGTAAGGCAGTCCATCGGGAGCCATACAGAGTTTTGAAGTGAAGTTCGAACGCGTCAGATCCTCGTTGGATCGAGGGAGTTCTACCCATAGCTTGCCAATCCTTTCAATCCCTGGTATCAGAAACCATGGGAAAAATAAAGGCCGTGCTCTTTGACCTCGACGGTACCTTGGTCGATAGCCTAGGCGATATTGCCCATGCCTTGAACACGAGCCTGGTTCAACTGAATCAGCCGGCGATGGGAGTTGACGATGTTCGTCCTCTTGTCGGATGGGGGCTTCGAAAGCTTTTTCAATCCGCCCTCGCCGGGGCGAGTCTGACCCCTAAGGACTTTGAGGCGGGTTTTGAGACCCTCATGAACGCATACCGGAAGCATCCTGTGGAGCGGACCGTTGTTTATCCGGGAATCCTCGCTGTTTTAAAGGCTCTCCCCCTTGAAACCCGCTTTGGGGTGGTGACAAACAAAGAGGACCCGATCGCGAAACTTGTCGTTCAGAAGCTCTTCCCCGGTGTCCCTTTTTGTTTGGTTTGGGGAAGCCGAGAAGGGCGGCCTCAAAAGCCCAGTCCAGCCTTAGTCCAAAACATTCTTGAGGAGTGGGGCCTCGCACCTTCCGAATGTGTCTTCGTCGGTGATTCTGAAGTGGACATGGAGACGGCCCTCGCGGCAGGTTGTTTTCCCCTGGGTGTTACCTGGGGCTTTCGGAGTGCCCAAGAATTGACCTCTGCGGGCGCAGGGCACTTGTGCTCGCAGGCGAGTGAATTATCCCTTTGGTTTACAAAAAATCTGACGTGACTTGGCTTCGAGCCGGGAAAGGAAACCTTGAATGACCCACGATGAACTCAGGCATGCTGCGAAGTTGTACCTCGACCAAGAAGTCCATCCCCAGTTTCGTTCTGAAATTGAAGACCTTCTCAAGGCCGAAAACTGGCCGGAGCTGACCGAACGCTTTTACGCCACCTTGAGTTTTGGCACGGGAGGACTTCGAGGGATGATCGGCGGCGGGACAAACAGAATGAACCCTTCAATGATTCGTTCTGCGACCCAGGGCCTCGCCCAATATGTTGCGGCCGCTGTTCCTCGCGGGGCCTCGGCGGTGATTGCCCATGATAGTCGGCACTTTTCCGATTTATTTTCGTTAGAGGCGGCCTTGGTCCTTGCCGCCAATGGTATCAAGACCTATTTGTTTAAAGCGCTACGGCCCACACCTGTCTTATCGTTTGCGGTTCGCACCTTAAAAGCAACGACAGGAATCGTCGTCACGGCCAGTCATAACCCGCCGGAGTACAACGGGTACAAGGTGTATTGGGCCGATGGAGCGCAGGTCCTTCCCCCGCACGATCTCGGGATTATTGAGCAGGTCAGAAAGGTTAACGGCCGATTCAAAACGATGACGAAGGAACAGGCTCTCGCCCAGGGCCTCCTCGTAGAAATTGACGAAGAAATTGACGGACCATACGCCGCGATGGTCAAAAACCAGGCGCTTCGTCCCGAACTGTTTCACACCTCACGGGTTAAGGTTGTCTACACACCGCTTCACGGTACGGGAATCACAACCCTACCGCGCATCATGAAAGACCTGGGGGTGACCCTCAGCACCGTGTCTGCCCAGGCCGTTACCGATGGAAGTTTTCCCACCGTTTCGAGTCCTAATCCCGAAGAACACGCCGCCATGGCGCTTGCCCTCGATCAGGCCAAAAATGAGGGGGCGGATCTTGTCATCGGAACGGATCCCGATGCCGACCGTATTGGTATTGGAGTTCCGTGGAAGGGGGACTGGGTTCTTCTCAACGGCAACCAATTGGGGGCCTTGCTGACCGATTACATCTTTTTGTCGCTCAAAGAACTGGGGCGGATGCCGTCAAAGCCCGTTTTTATCAACACGATTGTTACGACCGAACTGCATCAGGCCATTGCTCACTCGTACGGCATCAGGACGGAACGTGTGCTCACAGGGTTCAAATACATTGGCGAGAGAATCCGTGAGTTTGAGTCGAGCCCCGAAGGTTGGCACTACGTCTTTGGCGGGGAAGAGAGCTATGGATTCCTCTTTGGAACCGAGGTTCGTGACAAGGATGCCATGAGCAGTGCCGCAATCACGATCGAAATGGCGCTCTGGCACCTGAGCCAGGGACGCTCCGTCATGGAAGCGTTGAACGATCTTTACGGGTGTTTTGGTTTCTACTAAGAAATTCTTATTGGAAAGACCTTCAAAGGTCAGGCGGGACTGGAGACGATGAAATCCTTTATGAAAGGCCTTCGTGATTCTCCGCCGCCGCGCATTGGGGCCCTAGCTGTCACCAAAGTGTTAGACTACGCCAACGGTACAACCCGATTGCCGGATGGCAAAGTGGTTCAGGACATCAAGCTTCCTTCAAGCGACGTCATTCAGTTGGTCCTTGAAGACGGATCGACTGTCACGGTCCGTCCCTCGGGCACCGAGCCAAAAATTAAATTTTATGCCAGTTGCCGCTCGGCGGCGGGATTAGAACTCGAAACCGCACGGGCGCAGGTCCTCAAAAAGATTGAGTCGATTCAGTCGGCTCTCGACGGGATGATGAATCAATGAACGAACGGCAGGACTTCGAATCGCTTCAAAATCCCAATCTCGTTTTCGTAGCCTTTGACTTGGAGACAACGGGTTTGTCGCCCCAGCTCGACCGCATTGTGGAAATCGGCGCCGTCAAAATGGTT